>CZCA01003846.1_pt1 | contig 20209 bp, 9 predicted proteins | sample 591981 | NCBI WGS metagenome assembly CZCA01 (sample SAMEA3556810, study PRJEB10932) | anaerobic digester metagenome
CCGACGCGGCGTTGTAAGCAACGATCTCGAGCCGGTAGAGACCATCCGCCAGTGTGGCAGGTAGCTTCAGAACCTTTGTGTCGGGGATCGGTGTTTCTTCCGCCTGGCCTGGGGAGATCACACCGCCCGCCAGCAAACCATCAACCGCCGCCGGGCGCGCGCCATCCTCACTCACCAGTTGCACCGAGAGCGTCGGCGCATCTTCATCGTCGGCCACAAGCCACTCTGTGCGCACGATCAGGGCGCCGCCCGGTGTGGCCTGGCTATACGCCAGCCGCGTCAAGGTCAGCCGGGCGGAGAAGTCCACCGGTGTAAACGGGGTGATCCATTCGGTTGCTGCCAACGGTGGCGCACCGGTGAAGTGCAGCACGCGCGCCGCATCATCGTCGCGCGCCGCGTCGAAGCGTTCGAGCACTGTGTGGGCAAAGCCATCCTCGAAACGTGTGAGCAGACGCTCGCCGTCGATGACAAACCAGACCGGTTTGCCCTGCGCCAGCACCGTCTCAAGTTGCGCCACCGTCGCCAGCAGCGTGGCGCCGCTCCAGCGATCGATCAAGCGGCCATCGGCAGTGGCGAGCACGAACGGTGCGAAATCCTTGCCCTGGGTGTAGTAATTGCATGGCGCCCCGGTCACCAGCGCACAGCCGGCGGCCTGAGGCGTCATCACCAGATCGCCAGGTTGGCGTTGGGCGGCGACATAGGCGAAGGCGTGTTCGTAGCCCAACATTCGCTCACGCGTGGCGGCGATGGCGTCATCCCACATCAGCCACGCCAGCGCCATGCCTGCAGCGCCGATGGCGATTGCCTGAGCGCGTGGATTGCGGATCACGAAGGCAACGGCGCCAACCATCCCGGCAGCGCCGATCAGCAACCAGTACGCTTGAATGAAGAGCAGATAGCGCGGGTTGCGCCAGCTTTCACCCACGACGGTGGCAAAGAGCGCAAAGACCACGCCAAAGAGCAGGGCAAAAAAGAGCGTCGCCTGCTGTGCAGACGAAAGTGTGGGGATGCGCCAATGTCGCCGATGCAGGGCAAAGCCCGCAGCGCCGACGGCGACCAGCGCCCCCATCGTCCAGGGAAGGCGGGGCGCTTCCAGAAAAAGTGCATCGATCAAACGCCAGAGGCTGGCAGGATCAAAATATAGATCGAGGTAGGGCTGGCTGGCCTGAATCGCCAGCAGTTGGCCGGGCTGCCCCATCTGTTCGACCAGCAGGCGCAGCGCCACCGCGCCGAGGCTGATGGCGTGAGCAACGCGCACGCCAGGCAACCGAAGATAAGCCCACCCACGCCACCACAACGCCGCCAGCAACAGCGCAGGGTAAAGCAGGGCAATCTCTTCATGGGAAAAGATAGCGAGTGCAAAGCTGACGGCAAAGAGCAGATGCCAGCGTCGCACGGTGCGCCAGGATCGATTGGCGTCATCGGTGTGGCGGATCGCCTCGAAAAACGCCCACGCCGCCAGCAACGACCAAAACATCACGGGTGCATAGAAACGGGCGCGCCCGCCGGCCTCAATCGCCTCCGGCAGTAGCGCCAGTCCCAACGCCGCCAGCACACCAACGCCAGGCCGCCAATGTTTCCAGCCGATCCAGTAGATCAACGCCACCGTCGCCAACGCAAAAAGCAAACTCGGCAGCCGCCCGGTGGTGAAGCTGAAACCGCCGAGTTGCATAAAGAGCGCGGTCAGGTAAGTGTGGAACAGGCCGCGCGTGTAGATCACGCCGCTCGGCAGCAGCGGGAAGCCGTACTCCAGCACGCGGCGCACAGCCCACAGGCTGCTGAACTCGTCGACGTGCAATCCGACCTGCTGAATGTATTGCCAGCGCAGCCAACATGCCACCGCCAGCAACACGAAGCACGGCAACCACCAGACAGATAATGTCGAGCGCGCCCGGACGTACAGGCCAGAATCGCTACTGCGCACAGCGGAAACCCTTACGATTGTTGCGGAAATAGGGAACATCGGTGAAAGGCAGCCAGTTTGGCCCCTGATGCCCAAAATGGCGATGCGCTGTGTGCAGATACACTTCGTAACCACCCCAGGTGCCGCCGCGATGGGTGAAGACCGGATAGCCCAGTTCTTCGTAGGTCAAGGGCTGCAGCGGGTCGCCAGTCGCCTTGTAGGGGCGCGAGAAAGGCGGTCCAGGCGGGTTGTCGGTGGGCGCATAATTGTAGTAGTTGGCGTCGTATTTGTCGTTGACCCACTCCGAGACATTGCCGGACATCTCGTAGGCGCCGTAAGGGCTGGCGCCGCGCGGGTAACGTCCCACAGGCGCTGCGCCGCGCGCTTCAGGAAGCACCGGCGGCAATGTGCGACATTCATCTCCATCGCGATAGAAGTGGTTGTTGAGCCGGAGACAATCCGGCGCTTCGTTGCCCCAGGGATAAACGCGCGTATCGATGGCGCCGCGTGCGGCTTTTTCCCATTCAGCTTCGGTCGGCAGGCGCTTGCCTTCCCAGCGACAGAAGGCGTCGGCGTCCCACCAGGAAACAAAGGCGACCGGATAAAGATCGAACTCAGACCTGTTCATTAAGGTTGGGTCAAGCGGCGGCGCACAGGCGCCGGCCTGCATGCATGCCCGATATTCGCGATTCGTCACCTCATATTTGTCGATCTTGAAGGCGTCCAGATGCACCACGCGCACAGGTTCGTCCAGATAATTGGGACTCCAGTCTGCCGAACAAGGCCCTTCCGCCGGGTTGCTACGGTCGCATCCCATAAAGAATGGGCCAGCGGGCACTTCGACCATGGCATTCAGATCAGGAGGATTAGGGACGGGTTCGGTGCGAAAGCTCCAAACTTTGCTGGCAACCTGCTTCCCGTCGGCGTCATTGGCGACGACTTTCCAGTAATACAAGGTGTCGTCGGTGAAGGTCGCCGGGTCAAAAGCCGGCGTCGTCACTCCTTCAGCAATCACAACGGTTGGATCAGGATTGTTGGCCTCCAGGTAGATGGTGAAGCGTGGGCTGTTGAACGCCCCATGCAACACATCCCAGGTCAGGTTGACATTCAGGCTTTGACCAATGCTGCCATCAGCAGGTTGAGGGGCGTCGAGAAACGGCGGCTGCGCAACCAGAGCCAGATAGTAATAATAGGGGTGTTGGATGAACGGCAGATAGAGCGTGCTCTCATCGACATCGGTGATAGGCGTGGTCGGCAACATTGATGAATTTCCGGCCCCACTTGACGCCCAAGAGCGACCCACCATTGCACCGGCAGATGGATTGCCTGTCCGGACTAAGATCATGACGGTGGTCAGGCCGAACAAGATGAGTCCCAACGCCAATCTGCTGCGCCCCTGCCGAGGCCGCCGCCACCGGACAGCGCGTATCTTCTGTCTTGCCTGCACTGCATCCCTCACCTGGTCCCTCACCTGGCGCCTGCAATCGCCCTGCTCTATCCCGGTCACTCAATCTGCCATGGATTGCGCACAGCGGAAACCATACATGCTGCTGCGGAACAGCGGTTTGTCGTTCGACCCCTCAAAGATCGTATCGCCCCAGTGTCCACCTTTGCGATGGAAGGTGCGCAAGTACCACCAGGCGTGTCGGAAACATCCCCCGCGCACCGAAAAATAAGGGATGTTGGGGTCTTGCATATTGACGGTCAACACCGGGTTGGCATAAGGAGTGATGGTGTAATAGTAGTCATAATAATAATCCTGCACCCATTCCCACACATTGCCGGAGACATTCAACAACCCATAGGGGCTTTGGCTGCGGCGGAAGTCATCCACGCGCGTCGTGTCATCAGGATCGGTGCAGCGATGATTGGCCCACGTGCAGTCGAACGGCTCCGCTCCCCAGGGAAAGGGCCGTGTGTCGATGGCGCCGCGCGCGGCCTTTTCCCATTCGGCTTCCGTCGGCAGCCGTTTGCCCTCCCAGGCGCAAAAATCTTCGGCGTCCCAATGCGACACATACACCACCGGGTAATAGTCGAACGCGGGATCATAAAAGTATTCGTTGCGCGTCTCGGAGCCAAACTTGCGCGGCGGATTGCAGGCGCCCGCCTCGACGCACGCGCGATACTCCTTGTTGGTGACCTCGTGTTTATCGATGCGGTAGGCGTCAAGATAGACCTGGTGCAGCGGTGTATCGACCGCCGAACAGACATAGCCGCCGTTATTGGCATCATCGCACCCCATCATAAAGGGGCCGGCGGGCACGTCAACCATCAAGTCTGTTTCAGGCGTCGCCGGGAAATAGTCGGTCGTGAAACTCCACACCGGGCTGCTGATCTGCTGGCCGCCGGGGGTGGTTGCCGTCACCTGCCAGTAGTAACGCGTGTTCTCCTCAAAGGTGAAAGGATCATACGCCGTCTGCGCGAGGCCGGTGACGATGGCTTCATCCGGCGTGGCGTCATCCCGTTCCAGATAGATGGTGTACGTTGCGCCTTGCAGTCGAGCGTCCACTGCCTCCCACGTCAGATAGCTGTTGAGACTTTGGCGCACGGCCCCGTCGGTTGGATGTGGCGTATCGATTGGCGGGCGTGCATGGATCACCGGCAGAAACATGTGAAACGGTGTCGTGATGGCGGGAAGATAGAGGGAATAGGAAGGCTCATCTTGAGGCTGATCGGGCGTGGGTTCGCCGGCATGCAGGCTTCTGAACATGGCGAGCACCAACACAGCGCCAATGATCGCGCTCCATTGCATTCGTACACTTCGGCTGTTCAACATGTGGCTGATGGTCTCATGGTTGCAAAGTTCAGACATGGGCGAAGGTCAAACCAGTATACCACCGGGCGTTGACATCGCTTCAAATCAGATGCACTTCAGGTTATGGGCATCTGTCGCAGGTCGTCGTCTCCGACGTGACATCTCATAGATAGCACAGATAGGTTTTGTTCATCTTCCCGGAAGCTCAGAGCTTCCGGGAAGATAGGGAATTTGCAACTTTTGACTGCGTTATCTTCAGAACCTGTTTGAAGAGTCACCCAATTTGACGCAGGCGCAGAGATGCAGAGCAACACAGAGAGCATCAAGCGAATACGCATCTGTAGTCAGCGATGCAACTCCTCTGCGCACCTCCGCGCCGCCGTGTCTCTGCGTCAAACTTCCACCCTCTTCCAACCGTCTCTCAGATCAACGGCTGACGCTTACCTGGATCGGCAGCATCAGCACATCCCCTGGCAACGCCTGACCGGCGGCATCCCATCCCGGCAGACGTTGTTGTGTAGCGGCGTCATACCACCCCACGATCAGCCGATACGCACCGTCCGACATCTCCGGCGGCGCTAAGATGTTGACCGGATCAAGCAAATATTCGCCCGCCAACCAGGACGATGCAGGGCACGCACCATCGCACGGGATCGTGTCCTGCTGCGCTATCAGGGCGCCGTTAGCGTCCAGCACCTGGACAAAGCGCACCAACGCCTGCGTCGTTGTCGCCGCAGGTTGCCAGATGAGCGTCAGGCCGAGCGGCGCGCCAGGTGCAACCGTGATCGCCGACGGCGCATCGACGCCAACCAGCCGCACGACTTCACCAAAGCTGGCGTCAAGCGCCCGATCGATGGGCGGCGCCGTGAACACATGTGGCCGTCCGCTGAGGGTGATCTCGCCCATGTCAATATGAGTGATCTGGTTGACGCCATCTGTTATGGCAAGCTGCAACCGGTAGGCGCCGTTCTCCAGCGTGGGGGCAAGCGGCAGCAACAGCGGGATGCGCATCGTTTCGCCAGCGCGCCAGGCCGAGGGTGGAAACTCGGCGCCGCCTGGCATTAGCAGCTGCCGGGCGACGATGGCGTCTGCTTCGTCACTCAACGCGACCTGCACGCTGTAGTCGGTCGTCGGCGTCACAGGCGCGCGCAGGTAAAGCGTCAGCGGCAGCGCTTCGCCAGGCGCGCTGTCTGTGCGCGGCAAATCGTAGCCTGCAACCTGGAAATCCGGTGGCATCGACGCCCCATCGAGCGAGACCTGCGGCGCAAGCGACGCTCCGGGCTGTAACGGCGGCGTTACGCTCACCTGGGCGAGGCGCAAGGCGGTGGTGCGCTGACCTGCCTGCATCACCGGATAGGTGCGTCCGGTGGCGTCTTCATACACGCGCAGTTCAAGGGTGTACTCTCCTGGCGGCGCGCCCGGCGCCAGGTCGAGCACCTGATAGGTGCTCTCCAGCACGCCTGGCTGGCGGTCGCTGACGAGCAATGCATCGGACTGAGCGGCGATGGCGCCTGTCGCGTCGCGCAACACGAGACTGGTCTTGTGTTGCGTGGTCGGCGCGTCTCCAATGGCTGACCAGCGCAGTACAACCCAAAGCGGTTGATCGGCAGGCAGCGTCAGGAGATCACCTTGCCATGTCCATTGATTGCCGCCGCCCAGATTGACGCCGGTCAATTGGAACAGGTCGCCAAACACGACGTCGGTCAGCGTGTGCTCCGTGGACGGCAGGGCGAAGTTGCGTGTCTCACTCAATGAATAGCGCGTGTAGGGAATGCCCGCCATCTCCCCCGACGTTGGCGCAGCCACACTGTTGCGACGCAGCAACAGATCGAACAACCCCTTGACATCGGCGAAGAGCCAGGAAGTCGCCTGGAGATAGGGCGCATCGGTCGGGCGCAGTACGTTGACAAACTGCCGTCCTGTCGTCAGTTGCGCCAGGGCCGCGGCGGCCGCGTCTTCCTCCACAGGCAAGGTGGCGAAGGCGCCGGGGTCGTGCTGGAAGAAGTCGATGGTGTTGAACTTGCCATCAGTCAACGCCTGGGCATCGACTAGCGGCAGCACCCACACCGTTGCGGATGTATCGCTGGCCGCCAGCGTGCGCGCAAAATCGGCGTAATCGGTGCGGAATGCGCTGCGGAAGCGTTCGATTGGCGTCCACGCGCCAAAGTAGCCTGTCACGCTCACGAACGCCGCGATCAGCAGGAAGGGCAGAGGCAGCCAACGCAACAGAGGCCGGAAGCGCTGCGGTGCGCGCTGCGTCACCCACGCCATCGCCAGCAGCGGCAGCACATAAACGATCGGCAGCATCCCAATCATGCGCAGCGAGTGTGGCACGCCTTCGCTCGATAAAATGGCAGGCGCCGCGAAGAAGAACAACCAGGCCAGCATAAAGAGCGTTGTCAGCCGGCGCCAACTATAGATCGCCAGCCCTACCCCCAATAGCAACCACACCGCCAGCAACGGGTCAACCGCTGGAATCTGCGCAGGATTGTGGCGCAAATTTTCATCGGGCAGTACGCCGAAGATCAGAAAAGTGCGTGCGGCGCTCTGCAGCAGCGCTATGACGGGGTTGTCGCCCGCGTACTGCGTGTTCAGCACCGAGACTTCAAGGGCATGAGCGCCAAAAGTCGCCGGATGCCGGACAAAATAGAGCAGCAGCGGCAGGGCGCCCAGCAGCGTCGCCAACGCCATCACTGCCGCTATCTGGAGCAGACGCGCCCGATCGATGGTCAAACGCGGCGCCAGCCACCACGTCGCCGCCACCGTGAAGACGAAAAGCAGCGGCGCCATCCGCCCCGCCGTGTAGGTGTAGAGCGGCAGGCTCAACGCTAGCCCGCCGAGGAGCGCCAGTCCCCATGGCGCGTCGCCCGGCGTCCGCAGCCGGCGCCACACGATCCAGAAGAGGGCAAAGGCAAGGGTCAACGCCAGCGGCAACGTGATGGCGCGAAAACCGACGCGGCTCAGGCTGAGGTGCCAGTAGGAAAAGGCAAGCAAGAGCGCCGTCCATGCTGCGTACCAGCGCGGCGACTGTTCGTTCAACTCTGGAGCAAAGCGGAAGAGTTCGCGCACCATCCAGTAGGCGGCCACCACCGTGACGGCGCCCACCACCGCCGCTGTCAGCCGGATCGCATAAGCGGTGGCGCCCAGACTCTGGAAGGTCAGCGCCAGCAGGTAGATGAAGAGCGGTTCGCGCCCGTTGTTGCGTTCGTAGAAGATGCGCAGGTCGCCTGTCAATAAGGTGCGGGCATCCATGCCATAGGCTGCTTCGTCGTTGTAAAGTCCCGGCGGGAGGCGATCGAGCTGCCAGGTGCGCAGGAAGAGGGCAGTCAGAAACAGCAGGGTGACGAAGCCGATCTCCAGCCAATGGCGTCGCTGCGTGCTCATGGTGTGCAGTCCACGACGTCAATTTCGGTCAGTTGGGCGCGGTCGCCCGGCAAGATGAAGGTGGCGTTTTCCACGCGCAGGTTCTGACCGGTCTCCTGATCGTACAAGCCAAACAACACTCGATAACGCCCTGGCGTCACCCCCGTCAGCGGGATCGCCTGAGGGAAGTCGACCAGCTCGCCCGGCTCCCAGCGCGTCATCGGGTTGAAGCTGTCGAAAGGCATTGTATCGACTTGTGCAACTTTTGCGGCGTCGTCGAGCGTAGTCACATGGAGGAAGATTTTGAAGTCGGTGCGTGGTGTACGATCGGTGAACCAGTACAGACGCATCGTCAACGCGTCATCCGCGCAGACGGTCGTCGTAGGCAAATCCAACCCGACGAGGCGGAGTCCTTCCGCAAAAGTCGCCTGTGTCGTCAGGGGATAGCGAGCAAAGCGCCCGTCCGTCTGCAGGTAGGTGATAAAGGCGCCGATGGCGAAGCTCAGCATGACAACCAGCCCGACATCCAGCCACCAGCGGCGCCAGGGCAACAGCCACACGCACCAGATCGCCAGCGCCACGATGGAGATGGTGTTGGCGCTGCGGCGCACAGCGTTATCGCCCAAAGCGGCAACTACACGGTAAGCGCCCGCCGGCAGCTCCGCCGACACCAACCCGCCGACGCCGCCCGCATTCACATTGACCGGCGCGCCATCCACCGTCACCTGCCAGCCGGGAAAATAAGGACGGTGCAGCCGTAATGTCCAGGGGTGCGCGGCTGTCACGTCAAGCACGTAGCGGACGGGATTCTCGGCGCGCACTTCCAGCTTTTCCGGTGCAACAATAGGCGGCAGGCGCATCGGGTCTTCGACAGGACGGCTGAGCGCCAGCCCCCGGTCATCGATGCTCAGGGTGCGCAGGGTGTAGTCGCCAAAGAGCGGATAGCCGATCTGCCCGCGTTCCCACATTGCCCGTTGCGTGATATTTTCTTCGGCGAAGGCTTCCCAAATGGGCAGCTTGTCGGGATGCAAGTTGCTCAGGCTCAACCAGGCAAAGAGCGCCAGCAACCCTGTCGCCGCCAGCGGCTGCCAGAGGCTGCGTCCCCGAGTCAGACGCACATCGGCAAAGAGCGCGCCAAAGAGTATTGCGATTGAGAACGCAATGATTCCGTAGAGTCGCCAGGGGAATTGAATAAAACGCACGAACGGAACATGCTGCCAAAAGGGCAGGCTCAGGTCGAGCTGGAGCAGCGCCGTCACGCTCAGTGCACCGACCCAGAACCAGAGCAGCGGCGGGCGCCGTCGGCGCGCCACGACCAGCCCGATCACGCCGGCGGCGGCGGCCAGCAACGGCCAGAGCGCAAAGCGAAAACGCTCCGGTCCGGCGTAGAGCGCCACCGGCGATGTTTGCGCAAAGGTGGCAAGCGTTTTGACATTGGCCTCGACGCTGGTGCCGCCGCTGAACATGAACTCGGTGGATTTGGTCAGGTTCATCTCCAGCAGCGCCGGCGCCCAGTAGAAGGCGCTCAGCCCGGCGCCCAGGAGGAAGGCGCCCGCCACGCGCAGGAGCGCCCGGCTGTCACGGGTCATGGCTGCCAGTACAGCCGCGTAGAGCGCGGCGAGTGGCGCCACGAACAGCGCGGTGGCATTGTGGCCGAGCATCGTCAGCGCAACGAGCGCAGCCACAGCCAGCCCAAAAGCACGACGGCGCGTGAGAAAATAGCGATGCGTCGTCCACACCAGCCAGGGCAAGATCGCCCAGGTGAGCGACTCCGAAACCGCGCCGCGTTCGTAGATCACCATCAGCAGGTAGGGTGAAAGCAGGTAAGTAAAGGCAGCAATGGCGGCGGCAAAACGCTGTCGCAGCAGCGTCCGCGCGTAAACATACGCTCCCCATCCGGCAAACAGCAGACTTACCGATGCAACGGCTTTAGCAGCGGCAATGAACCCCAGCCCAAACCGATAGAAGGTCAGCCCGATATAGCTGGCCAGGGGTGGGTAATACTGAAAGAGCGGCGCCGTGTAGCCAAAATTGAGGTCAAGACCAAAGCGCGGGTAGAAGATGCCATTCTCCCATGCTTTTTCCAGCTCATAGATGCGATGGACGCTCATCAGAAAGTCGCCGGGGTTGGGGACGCCAGGCGACCAGAGTGGGATCAGGATGGCGGCAGTGGCGCTTGTCAAGAAGAGCAGCGCCAGCAGATCGAACCATTTTACCAGGAACCAGGAACGCAACGTTGCTTTTCTATCTCGCCCAACGCCACTTGGATTGGCGCCCAAATGATATGTGCTCACCCGATCGGTAAGCACATGTGTCCTTGCGCATTGGCTATAAAGACTGGTTGGTCGGGGAGAGAGGATTTGAACCTCCGACCTCTTCGACCCGAACGAAGCGCGCTACCAAGCTGCGCTACTCCCCGACAACGCATGGTAGTATAGTCGAGTCGGCGTCACGCGCCAAATTTTGGCCGTTGCGATGCAAATCAAAGCACTTTGACCGGCTTTCAAGCTGTGCTATAATCCGCCTACTTACCACCGCAAGAGGTTGGTTTCCACAGGAAGGGGAGCCATGATCGAGGTTACAATCGATAGCATTCGGGTCAGCCTGCTGTCGCAGAATCGCATCGTGGTGTTGAAGGAAGAACACTCCGAACGCTTTCTGCCCATCTGGATCGGCCCGTTCGAGGCGGATGCCATCACCCTGCAATTGCAGGGCATGGAGGCGCCGCGCCCGTTGACGCACGACTTGCTCAAGTCTGTTATCGAGACGCTGGGCGCCGAAGTGCTGCACATCGTCATCAACAGCCTGGAGCGCAACACCTACTTTGCGCGCATTGTGCTCGACATGAACGGCGAGACGCTGGAGATCGACAGCCGTCCCAGCGACGCCATCGCGCTGGCCGTGCGCGTCAGCGTGCCGATCTATGTGGCCGAAGAGGTCATGGAGCAGGCCGGTATGATGCCTGAAGAGGAGATGAGTTTATCGGAAGAAGGCGAGCGCCGCTCCGAATACAGTGATAGCTCCACTGAAGACCTGGGCGCGTTCAAGGACTTTGTCGAAGGACTTGACCTGGACAGTCTGCTCGGCAATTAAACGCCCGTTTAGCAACCGGCGGAAGCGCAAACGGCGAGGCTGCATATCAGCAGCTTCGCCGTTTTTGTCACAAGCCCACTATCCACAACCTGTGCGCACTATATCCACACCTGAAACAAGATGACAGACCGATGCAGATGATCGAACCAACCGAGACTCCCACCAAAGGCATCCCGGCCAACCTGGAGGCGGAGCGCGCCGTGCTCGGATCGCTGCTGATCGACCCGGACGCGATCATCAAGGTTGCCAGCTTTCTGCGCGCCGCAGACTTTTACCGCGAGCGCCATGCCTGGCTCTACGAGGCGATGCTGGCGCTGCACGACCGCCGCGAGCCGCTCGACTTTGTCACCGTTGTCGATGAGCTGGAGCGGCGCGGCCACCTGGAGGAAGTTGGCGGGCCAGCTTACATCACCGATCTAATTGCAGGCACGCCGTCGGCGATGTACGTCGATCATTATGCGCGCATCGTCGAACGCACGGCATTATTACGTCGCCTGATCGCCGCCGCCGGACAGATCGCCGAGCTCGCCTACGACGACAGCCAGGAGGTCGATGACGTCGTCGACAAGGCAGAGTCGCTGATCTTCGGCGTGAGCGAGGCGCTGATCCACCGCGACCTGATGCCGATTCGGACGATCATGACGCAGGTGGTCGACCACATCGACTTCCTGGCGCGCAATCAGGACACGTTGATGGGCGTGCCGACCGGTTTCACCTTTCTTGACCGACTGCTGGGCGGGCTGCAAAAGAGCGACCTGATCATTCTGGCTGCACGTCCGGCAATGGGCAAGACGAGTCTGGCGCTCAATATCGCCCAGAATGCCGCCAAACGGTACGGCGCGCGCGTGGGCATCTTCAGCCTGGAGATGAGCAACGAACAGCTCGTGCAGCGCCTGCTCTCGATGGAGACCGGCATCGACAGCCACCGCCTGCGTCTTGGCCAGGTGCACGACGATGAGTGGCCGATTTTGCTGGAGGCGGCCAACCTGCTCGCCAATACCGCCATCTTTATCGACGACACGCCGGCAGCCACCGTCAACGAAATCCGCACCAAGTGCCGCCGCCTCTACGCCGAACACGGCCTCGACCTGGTGCTGATCGACTACATGCAGCTCATGTCCGGCTCGTCGGGTGGGGGGCGGGAAGCAAATCGCCAACAGGAGATTTCCTTCATCAGCCGCTCGCTCAAGGGGCTGGCGCGCGAACTGAATGTGCCGGTGATTGCGCTCAGCCAGCTCTCGCGCGCCGTTGAAAGCCGCAGCGACAAGCGCCCGATGCTCTCCGATTTGCGCGAGAGCGGGTGTCTGGCCAGTGATACGCCGGTTTATCTTCCTGAAATCGGTCAATATGTTCCGATCCGAGAGTTAGTGGGTGAAGAAAAAACCACTGTTGCCTGTCTTGACCAGCAACAGTGGCGACTGACGCATGCGTCGCTAGCGAGCGCCTTTTGTACAGGCGTTAAACCTGTCTTTGAGCTACGCACACAATTGGGGCGTGCGATCCGCGCAACTGCTAATCATCGCTTCCTGACAATCGAGGGCTGGAAGCGGTTGGATGAGTTATCTCCTGGCGAACACATTGCCACCCCGCGGACGTTGATGGGGCCAGATAGCGCAACCATGACCGATGCCGAGCTGGCGCTGTTAGGCCATCTTATCGGCGATGGCTGCACGCTGCCGCGCCACGCCATCCAATACACCAGCCGCGCACCGGAACTAGCCGACATGGTGGCGGAACTCGCAAGACAAGTCTTTGGCGAATCGATCACGCCACGAATTGTCGAGGAACGGCGCTGGCGTCAGGTCTATTTGAGTGCAACCGAACATCTGACCCATGGAAAACGCAATCCGGTGGCAGCGTGGCTAGATGGGCTTGGCGTCTTCGGGCTACGAAGTTGGGAGAAACGGATACCGAACAGTGTTTTTGCCCAGTCAGCAGCCAAAATTGGGGTGTTTCTGCGTCACCTGTGGGCGACCGATGGTTGTGTTCAGATGGTCTACGGGAAGAGTCCGCGACCGACGATCTTTTACGCCACCAGCAGCGCACAGTTGGCGTGGGGGGTGCAGTCGCTTTTGCTCAGACTTGGCATCAACGCGCGCGTCAGACCAGTGAAGCAAGGAGCCAAGGGACGCGATCAATATCATGTCATAGTAGGCGGTCAAGAAGATGTGAGGAAATTTGCCAACCAAGTAGGCGCAGTGGGCAAGCAACGCACCGAAGCCCTGGCAACGATCCTGGCATGGATCGAGAAGCGAGCTTTCAATACAAACCGCGATATTATCCCGCGCTCAGTTTGGCGAACACATGTTGCACCTGCGCTCCGGCAAACCCACATGACCACGCGACAATTACAGGCGGCTTTAGGAATGCAATATTGTGGCGCTGCGCTCTATGCAAACAATTTGGGGCGCGCGCGCGCAGCTGCTATTGCCGACATCGTGCGGTCAGACGAACTGGCGCATTTGGCGAGCAGCGACGTTTACTGGGATCGCATCGCCTCCATCACCTTTGCTGGTGAGGAGCAGGTGTATGATCTCACAGTGCCGCCACATCACAACTTTATTGCAGGCAATCTGATCGTCCATAACAGCATCGAGCAGGACGCGGACGTTGTCCTCTTCATCTACCGTGAGGACTATTACATCGAAGACACCGACCGCCAGAACATTGCCGATGTGATCGTCGCCAAACACCGCCACGGCTCGACGGGCACGGTCAGCCTCTATTTCCGCAAGGAGCTGACGCAGTTCCGCGATCTGGAGGTGCAACGCACTGAACTGGAGTATTGACCGATGCCCATGCAGCCCAAAGGCTTTATCGGTTTTCCCGACGCCAAGATGAAGCCAGTGATCGTGCCGGATTTCTTCTTCACCGACCTGTTGCCGCTGATCGACGACCTGGCCGAGTTGAAGTTGACGCTGCACTGCTTCTGGCTGCTCAATGAGCAGGAAGGGCAGCTCAAGTATCTGCGCGGGGCGGACTTGCGCGCAGACGACATCTTGCTGCGCAGCCTGACGCTCGACAACGAACTACGCACGCCGGCGCAGGCGCTGACCGACGCGCTGGAACGCGCCACCGCGCGCGGCACCCTGCTCAAACTGGAAATTGAAAGCGGCGAAACCGATACAATCATCGAAGACTGGTACTTTATCAACACCGTTAAAGGGCGGCAGACGCTGGCGCTGGTGCGCCAGGGGAAATTGGCGGAACTACGCAGCGTCCTGCCCGAGGAAGCGCGTCTCAAAGTGGAGCGGCCCAACATTTTCGCCTTATACGAGCAGAACATCGGCCTGCTGACGCCGCTGCTCGCCGACCAGCTGCGCGATATGGAAAAGAGCTACCCGCCGGATTGGATCGACGAAGCCTTCACAATCGCCGTTGCCAGCAACAAACGCGCATTGCGCTACATTCAGGCGATCCTCAAACGGTGGGAAACGGAGGGTAAAGATGAGCAAAGCCATGAAACGCGTGGACGCGATAGCGAAGCAGATTTACGACGCAAATACATCCCCGACGAATACTCCGACATCATCCTCGGCTGAGGTTGCACAGGCGGTCGCTGCGATCCGCCGTGCGCGCACCCTGCCCGCTGCGCCACACCCGGCGCCGCCCTGCCCAATCTGTGGCGGGATGGGCTTCATCGTGCCTGACCTACCGATCGGCCACCCCGACTATGGGCGCGCCGTGCCTTGTGAATGCCGTAAGCGAGAGATGGCCGCGCGCCAGTTGCGTTCGCTGCAGGCGATCAGCATGGTCGACAGCCTGCGCCGGCTCACCTTCGAGAACTTCCGCGCCGAACCGTCCCATTTGCCGCCGGATAAGCAGATCAACCTGCGCCGCGCCTACGACACCTGCGTTCGCTTTGCCGAACGTCCTGAAGGCTGGTTGTTGATCACCGGCGCCTATGGCTGCGGCAAGACGCATCTGGCGGCGGCCATCGCCAATGCCCGGCTGGCAGTGGGGCAGCCAGTCATCTTGATGGTCGTGCCCGACCTACTCGACCATCTGCGCACGGCCTTCGGGCCACAAAGCGAGCTGGCATACGACGACCTCTTCGAGCAATTGCGCACCGCCCCGCTCCTGATTCTCGACGATCTGGGCGCGCACGCAAGCACGCCCTGGGCGCAGGAGAAGCTCTTTCAACTGCTCAACCATCGCTACAACGCCCAATTGCCGACCGTCATCACCACCAATCAGCGCCTGGAGGAGCTTGACCCGCGCTTACGCAGCCGTCTGCAGGATGTCGGTCTCGTCAATCATGTGCTGATCCTGGCGCCGGACTTCCGCACCGGCAAGGCAAGCGGACAGAGCGAGCTGAGCAGCCTCCATCTGCACCGAGAGCAGACCTTCGACGCCTTCGACGCCCAGCGCAGTGACCTGACTGCCGAACAGCGCGCCAACCTGCGCGAGATCGTGAAGCGCTGTCTCGACTATGCCGAAGAACCGCAGGGCTGGCTGGTGCTGATGGGCACCTACGGCAGCGGGAAGACACACCTGGCAGCGGCCATCGCCAACCGTTATGTCGAGCGCACGCGCACCGACGTCATGTTCGTCGTCGTGCCCGATCTGCTCGATCACCTGCGCGCCGCCTTCAATCCCCAATCGAACACGCCGCTTGACCGCCGCTTCGATGAGGTGAAGCGGGCGCCGTTGCTCGTCCTCGACGACCTGGGCACGGAGAGCGCCACGCCCTGGGCGCGCGAGAAGCTCTTCCAGTTGCTCAACTATCGTTACACCGCGCTGCTGCCCACCGTCATCACCACCAGCGCCGAGCCCAAGCAGATCGAGCCGTGGCTGCGCACCCGCATGATGGACGTCAACCGCTGTCAGTATCTCGCCATTATTGCGCCGGGTTATCGCGGCAGCCAGGGGCAACGCGCGCAGCCGCCGCGCAAAGGCGCGCGTCGCTAGGCTAGATGCGCCGATGGCGTTAAGAGGCTGTTTGAGTATTCTATCGATTTCCAGGTTGTCGCATGGTATCGCTCGCAATCTTCCCGGAAGCTGTGGAGCTTCCGGGAAGATAAACAGCACAGCCTGCGATTCAAATCGAGGCTGAAAACTGAAGTCGGCTTATGCACATTAACAAATAGATTCGGTAATCGTAGAGGCGGTTCTCAACCGCATTTTCCTGTCTGGCGAGAATGTGCGGCTAAGAGCCGCGCCTACTTTGATTACCGGGTTATTTTGTTAATTCTCATGAGCCGACTGGACGCTGCCATGCCAGTCTATTTATGAGGATTTACAAAATGCTCCGGTCATCGACGTTGCTGCCTTCAGCACACAGAGCGTCCTCTCCCGTAGGTCATCGCCTCCAGCGTGACGGTGTGGTTGACCGGAAACGTCCGGCTGGAAGCCGAACCTACTTCGATTACCGGGTTATTTTGTTCATACTCATGATTCACCGATGCTTTCTAGCGCCTTGACACCTTTCCATAACTGGCGATAATGGATGCCTTGCATGCGGACAGATTCTCCGCGGGGCAGCCAGGCGCTTTCATGACCGCTCTTACCCTCCATGACTTTGAGTTGGAAATCGACGCTGGCGACGGCAGCGCGTACCCGGTGGCAGTGCTGCACTCACCGGCGGGCGCCGCGCGCGGGGTGATGCATTTCCCCTTCAGTCGCGCCGAACTCGACGCGCAGCTCGCTGGATTGGAACAGGCGTTGCTCGATGGCGCCTCGCCAGAAGACGCGGCGCTGGCGCAGCGTTTCGGCGCTGCGCTCTTCGACGCGCTGATCCAGGGCGACATCCGCACAGCATACGACCAGAGCCGCCAGCGCACGAGCGGCGCCGAGCAGGGGTTACGCCTCAGGCTGCGCATCCTGGCGCCGGAATTGCTCACCGTGCCGTGGGAATTTCTCTTCGACGCACGTCGTCAGGAATTCGTTGCGCTCTCGCGCCACACCCCTGTCATGCGCTATCTGGAGTTGCTGCTGCCCGACCCTGACTTCGCCGTGACGCCGCCGCTGCGCATTCTGGGCATCGTCGCCGCCCCCACCGATCTGCCACCGCTCGATGTGGCGCGCGAGAAAGCAGCGCTGGAGGCGGCGCTGCGTCAGCCACTCGATAGTGGTCAGGTCGAGCTGGCCTGGCTGGAAGAGGCGACCTGGCAGGCGCTGCAAAACGCTCTACAGGCAGGGCCGTGGCACATCCTGCATTACACCGGACACGCCACCTTCGACGATCGCATCGGCGAGGGCGCGCTGGTGATGACCGACACAACCGGCGCGGCCTGGCTGGTGAGCGCCACGCAGATCGGTCGCCTGCTGGCCGATCAACGCTCGCTGCGGTTGGCGGTGCTCAACGCCTGTGAAGGGGCGCGCGGCGATGAACAGTCGCCCTTTTCCAGCCTGGCTGCAGCATTGGTGCAGCGCGGCCTGCCTGCCGCCATTGCCATGCAATACGCCATCGGCGATGCCGCCGCCGCCGCTTTCGCCAGCCAATTCTACGGCGCGCTGGCCGACCGGCTGCCCATCGACGCCGCCGTGAGCGAAGGACGCAAAGCCATCGATCAAAGCGCGCCCGGTACGGTGGAGTGGGGCACGCCGGTGCTCTACAGCCGCGCCGCCGATGGCGTGATCTGGCAGATCGCCACCGAGGAAGAGCGCCACCCGGAGCGCACATGGCTGCGTCGGCTCATCTGGCCGCTGCTGGCAATTCTGCTCGTGGTGCTGGCGATCGGCGGTGCGTTGGCGTACCCGGCGCTGGAGCCGCTGTGGAATGTCTGGACGATGACAGGCGGCTTCAACATTGCGGTCGCCGACATTGGCGTGTTGCAGCCGGACGGCTCGATGCGCAATTCGGAGTTCGGTCGCCAGATCAGCACCACACTCTACCGTACACTCAACGACGCCTATCATCAGGCTCAGGCCACCGGCTTCGACCGCGATGTGTTGATCTGGCATGACACGCTGGGGCGCGACGACGGCAAGAACATCACGCTCGGCTTTATCGAAGGCAAGAGCGCCGCCGCCCGCACTGCCAGCGCGGCGGCGTTGGCGCACAAGCTCGACGCGCAGATGGTCGTCTATGGCTATTTGACGGAAGCGACCAATCCGGAGAGTCTGCATTTAGAATTCTACTTCGATGGACAGGAGCGCGCCGGTGAGCCAAGCGACCTCTGGGGCGGTTTTGTCTTGGGTGGTGCGATCCAGCCCGTCGTCGCTTACGCTGTCAACCCGGACAGCGCCAAGCTCACACTCAACGAGGCGCTGGCGCCGCGCAGCCGCACCCTTTTCTGGATGACGCAGGCGCTCTCCTACGCCCTGGCGAATCGCCCAGAGCGCGGACTGGCCATTTTACAGGCGGCAGAACCGGCGGTCGCCGCCTGGCCCGCCGACAGCGGCAAGGCGATCTTTTACCTGGTTCTCGGCGAGCTGGCGCGGGTGTCGCGTGCCTTCGATGCAGCCACGACGGCGCTGAACCAGGCATTGGCGCTCGACCCTGACCTGATCCCGGCGTTGACCAGTCTGGGCAGCGTCTACATCGACCGGGCTCAATTGTTCCCCTATCGCACCCAGCCCGTGCCCGCCGGAATGGAGCAGTGCATCTCCCTGGCGAACGTAGAAAATTCGTCGCCCGACCTGCCCACCGCCATTGCCGACAGCGAAGAGGCGATCCGGTTGTTGCAGCAGGCTGTGACGCTGGCCGATGCCCAGGCGTCGCCCCTTGCTGCCCGCGCACGCATGGCCCTGGGGCTGGCGTTTCGCAGCCGTGCGACCTTGCAGCTGCTGCAAGGTGATCCGGCCGGCGCCGAAGCGCCCTTACAAGAAGCCGAGGTGGTGCTAGAACAGGCGCTGGCTGCATACTCGCCGGAGGACGATCCCGTTTACTACGCCTGGACTCAGGTTAGCCTGGGCACGGTGACGCGACTGCGCGCTCATCTCGCCGCCATGCGTCGCGACCAGGCGACCGACGTCGTCGCGCGCACGGCGGCCCAGGACGAACAAATCGCCTGGCTGCGCGCCACTATCGAGCACTATGATGCATGTCTGGCGCTACGCGAGCGCACGGCGGGCAATGTCCTGTTCCAGCAGCGGGTGCTGGGCTGCAGCTGCGCCCCCTTCGCCCTGGAAACGCGGCAGGTGTTGAGCGACACATTGGAGGTGACGCCATGAACGCACGGAAGTTAATCGGGATCGGGCTGATGTTCGGCGTGGCGCTGACGCTGGCGACGCTGTGGTGGATTGCACCGTCCGCCCTGGCGCAGCCGATCGCACCGCTGCCGCCGTTGGGAACCCCAACAAGCCGCATGACCACCTCCGCGGGTGAGGAGTGGCAGATCGAAGCGTGTGCCGGCGATCGCATCACGGTGACGATGCAGAGCGATGCATTTACGCCCTTTTTGACTGTCTACACCGACGCCGTCGCCGCGCCGCTCGTAGAGGCGGCGTCGGAGGATGGCGCACAGGCGCAGGCCGTCATCGAGGCCAAAACGGACGGACGCTACACCGTCGTGGCTGCCGGCGAGCGACGCAGCGATCGCGGCGCCTACGTCATTGGCGCCGACTTTGGCGACGCCGCGCCGGATGAACTGGCCTTCGACGGTGTGTTGACCTCCGGCGTCATCGTCACCGGTGCGGTGCGGTCAAGCGCCGGAGCAGCGTGGGTGCTGCGCGGCTGCGCAGGCGCTATCGTGACGGCGACGCTCAGTAGCACAGCCTTTACACCCTACGTCGAAATTTTCGACCCGGCGACAGCAGAGACGCTGGCCGAAGGCGCCAACCCTGATGACCAGACCAGCAGCGCCACAGTCGCATTCCCAGCGACCGGCGTCTACCTGGTGCTGGTGGCGGGCGAGCGGCGCAGCGATCGTGGCGCATACACGCTGGTGCTCCATGCAGACGCCACCGCGAACGTTGCCCCCACCCCTGCGCGTGGCACGGCGTCGGCGACGCCCGCGCGCGCTGCGCCGACGATCGCACCGCTCTGCGTTGTGCGCGCCAACCCGAACCTCAATGTGCGCAGTGGGCCGGGCACAGTCTTTGCGCCGCTGGGGATGGTGCGCTTCAACACGCAGTTGCGCCCGCTGGCGCGCAACCTCGATGCGAGCTGGGTCGAGGTGCAGACGCTGCCGAACGGACTGCGCGGCTGG
>CZCA01003008.1_pt1 | contig 20189 bp, 19 predicted proteins | sample 591981 | NCBI WGS metagenome assembly CZCA01 (sample SAMEA3556810, study PRJEB10932) | anaerobic digester metagenome
CCGCGGCGGGCGAGGGTGGCGATCAGGCGTGCGTAGGCGGCGGTGTTGTCCGGCGTACGCGCGATCTCGCGCTCCATGTCGGCGTTGATGCGAAAGAGCGCCGCGAACTCGGGGTCGTACTGACCGAGCAGGTAGTAGACAAGCCGTTGGCCGATCAGGATCAGCTTGAGCGTGAGCGGCATGGGTTCGGGTTCGAGCTGCACCGAGCCGGCGACGCCGATCAGTTCCGAGAGTGATTCGATGCGCAGCCGCCCGGACTTGAGCGCGCGCTTCACGCCTTCCCAGGCGAAGGGCTGGGCGAGCAGCTTGATCGCGTCGAGCACCAGGAAGCCGCCGTTGGCGCGGTGCAGGGCGCCGGCGCGGATGAGCGTGAAGTTGCTGACCAGGGTGCCCATGTGCACCAGATGGTCGACGCGGCCGACCAGGTTCTGCAAGGTGGGGTGGTCCTCGTACACCACGGGCCGGGTGCCGTCGGCCGGATTGGCCACCAGCAGGTTCACCAGGTAGCGCTGCACCGAGATGCTGCCTGAATAGGTCAGGGTGTCGCCGTCGTCCTCGTTGCGCGGCGAGGCGTGCAGGGATTCGCCGCTGGCGATGATGTCCCTGAGCACGTCGTCCAGATGCGCGCACACCTCGGGGAGGTCGGCGTAGCGCAGCTTGAGCTCCTCGATCATGTGGGTGACGGTGGCGCCGAGCGCGTCGCGGCCGGCGTCGCGGATGCGGTTCTGGAGCTCGCGCCGCCACCGCGGGAACTCGTTCATCAGCCGGTGCATGCGCTCGTGCAGCGTCTTGATGTGCTCGCTGAGCGCGTGCTGGCGTTCCTCGGGCAGCTTTTCGAATTCTTCCTGCGACAGCGTGCTGTCGGCGTCCTTCATCGGCAGGAAGGCGAAGCCGTGCGGGGTGCGCAGCAAGGCGATGCCGAGCGTCTGCGCTTCATCGCCGAGCTGGCGCAGGGCGGTCTCCTCGCGCTGCTTGGCCTCGTCCTGCAGGGCCTCGATGCGGTTACGGTATTCGTCGCTCTCGAACACGGCGGCGATGGCTGGCATGAGCTCCTCGACGAAGCGCTGCATGTCGTCGCGCAGGCCGGGCCCGCGTCCGCAGGGCAGGGTCAGCAGTCGCGGGTGCGAGGGGGTGTCGAAGTTCCACACATAGCACCAGTCGGCCGGCGGCGGACCCTCGTGGCGCTCGTCTTCGAGCAGGCGGGTGACGATCTCGTGGCGCCCGCTGCCGGCGTCCCCGAGCACGAAGAGGTTGTAGCCCTCGCCGCCGATGTCCAGGCCGAGCCGGATCGCGTCCACGGCGCGGGCGTGGATGTCGGCGGCATCGAGATCAGGCAGCGCGTCGGACGACTGGAAGCCGAGGGCTGCTGGGTCGCAGGGGGTGTGGAGGCGTTCCGGCGGAAGCGGGTCGGCAACAGTCATGAGCAGTCCTCGCGCGGTTCGGGGTCTTGCACGTCATCTTAAACCCCGCACCCGCGGGGTGCCCGCGGGTCAGCGTACCCGGAACGGCAGGTTCGCGGTCGCCGCCTTGCCGCCACGGTCGCGCGCGGTGATGAAGAGGCGGTAGGCGCCGGGCTGGGTCGGGGCGATGAAGCGCACGGAGGCCGCGTCGGCGTGCAGGAGACGCACGTCAATGCGCGCCGGCGGCGTTTCCGCGTCGCCGCCCTTGCGCAGGTCGGTGGCTTCGGCGAACACCGCCCACTCGGTGACGAGCGTGGTGCCATCGTGGGCGATGGCGTCGATGCCAGCAGAGACCTCAGCGCCGGGGGGGAACTCGTCGGCGGCGATGCCGATGCCGCGGATCAGGGGGGCCGGCGCCGCTACCGCTTGTCCCCACGCGGTGGCGAGCGCGTCAGTCATTGCGGTCTGGCTGCCGTCGGCCAGCAGCAGGCCGTGCCAGGTGGCGGTCTGCTCCTGCTTGGCGCCCCACAGGAAAGGGAACACGCCGCGGATCTGCGGCTGGTCCTTCAGGAAGCGGAGCGCTTCGGTGAAGAAGCGCGCCTTCTCGGTGCTGGTGAGCTCCACCGGCGCCCCCCAGGGCTTTCGGCCGGCCTGCCACTGGCCGAGCGGCCCGAGTTCGGCGATCACCACCGGCTTGGTGATGCCGGCCTCGCGCAGGCGCTGCGGCAGGTCGAACACCGCGCCGGCATAGACGTTGATGCCGAGCAGGTCGATGTTCGGGCAGCAGCCGGCGAGTAGCCGGAAGGCGTCCATGCCGGTGTCGGCGACCACCATCAGGGTCGGATGCGCGGGGTCGAGCTGCTTGATCCGACCTGCGAGGCGGTCGACCTCACGCCACAGTGGCAGCGGGTCGGTGACGCCGGTCTCGACCTCGTTGCCGACGCCCCAGGCGAGCAGGGCGGGGTGGTTGCGGTGACGGGCGACGAAGTCGAGCAGGGCGGTTTCCTGCGCCTGCACCGAGTCCGCGTCGGTGTAGTCGAAGCCATGGCGCGGGTGTTCGACCCACAGCCCCATCACCACCTTCAGCCCGAGGCGCTGCGCTTCGTCCAGCACCCAGGCGTCGGACTGCCGATACACCCTCACCACCCTGGCGCCGGCTGCTGCGAGGCGAGCAAGGCTGGCGCGGTCGCCCTCGAAGGCGGCGCCTTCCCACTGCGTGCGGGTGTCCGCAAAGGAAGCTGTCAAGGCGCCGAGCGCGAGCGCCGCGATGAAAAAAGTTAACAGAAAGCGCACTTGAAATCCCCGGACCCGGTCCCTATTATTAGCACTCGTTGGCAGTGAGTGCTAACAAGCCTCGAGCGACGGGCTTTGGCCCGTCCGAAAACGCTGCAGATTGTTTCTTGCGGGCTGGTCCCGCAACTTTCATCAACCCAGAAAGTTGAACCTCAGTTAGGAGAGAACTCGATGAAGATTCGTCCCCTGCACGATCGCGTGATCGTCAAGCGTCTGGAAGCCGAACGCAAGACCGCCAGCGGCATCGTGATCCCGGACAGCGCCGGCGAGAAGCCCGATCAGGGCGAGGTGCTGGCCGTCGGCAACGGCAAGATCCTGGACGATGGCAAGGTCCGTCCGATGGCCGTCAAGGTGGGCGACAAGGTTCTGTTCGGCAAGTATGCCGGCCAGACCGTGAAGGTCGAAGGCGAAGAGCTCCTCGTGATGCGCGAGGAAGACATCATGGGCGTGGTCGAGGCCTGAGCCTCCCGCGATCCTGAGCAACGAACGCTAATCGCAACATATTCCGGAGTTCTTAAGAATGGCAGCTAAAGAAGTCAAGTTTGGTGATTCCGCCCGCGAGCGCATGGTCGCCGGCATCAACATCCTCGCCAACGCGGTCAAGGTGACCCTGGGCCCGAAGGGTCGCAACGTGGTGCTCGAGCGCTCGTTCGGCGCCCCCACCGTGACCAAGGACGGCGTCTCCGTCGCCAAGGAAATCGAACTGAAGGACAAGTTCGAGAACATGGGTGCGCAGATGGTCAAGGAAGTCGCTTCCAAGACCTCGGACATCGCCGGTGACGGCACCACCACCGCCACCGTGCTGGCCCAGTCGATCGTGCGCGAAGGCATGAAGTTCGTCGCCGCCGGCATGAACCCGATGGACCTCAAGCGCGGTATCGACAAGGCCGTCGTCGCCACCATCGAAGAGCTGAAGAAGCTCTCCAAGCCCTGCTCGACCAACAAGGAAATCGCCCAGGTCGGCTCGATCTCGGCCAACTCCGACAGCGACATCGGCGACATCATCGCCAAGGCCATGGACAAGGTCGGCAAGGAAGGCGTCATCACCGTCGAAGACGGCAAGTCGCTGCAGAACGAACTCGACGTGGTCGAGGGCATGCAGTTCGACCGCGGCTACCTGTCGCCCTACTTCATCAACAACCCGGACAAGCAGGTTGCCATCCTCGAGCAGCCCTTCGTTCTGCTCTTCGACAAGAAGATCTCCAACATCCGTGACCTGCTGCCGGTGCTTGAGCAGGTCGCCAAGGCCGGCCGTCCGCTGCTGATCATCGCCGAAGACGTCGAAGGCGAGGCCCTGGCCACCCTGGTGGTGAACAACATCCGCGGCATCCTCAAGACCTGCGCCGTCAAGGCCCCGGGCTTCGGCGACCGTCGCAAGGCCATGCTCGAAGACATCGCCATCCTGACCGGCGGCCAGGTCATCGCCGAGGAAGTCGGCCTGACCCTCGAGAAGGCCACCCTGGACGACCTCGGCCAGGCTGCCCGCATCGAGATCGGCAAGGAAAACACCATCATCATCGACGGCGCCGGCCAGGCCGAGCGCATCGAAGCCCGCGTCAAGCAGATCCGCGTGCAGATCGAGGAGGCCACCTCCGACTACGACCGCGAGAAGCTGCAGGAGCGCGTAGCCAAGCTGGCGGGCGGTGTTGCGGTGATCAAGGTCGGTGCCGCGACCGAAGTCGAAATGAAGGAGAAGAAGGCCCGCGTCGAGGACGCCCTGCACGCCACCCGCGCTGCAGTGGAAGAGGGCATTGTCCCGGGTGGCGGCGTTGCGCTGCTGCGTGCTCGTGCCGCGCTGGGCGAGCTCAAGGGCGACAACCACGACCAGGACGCCGGCATCAAGATCGTGCTGCGCGCGATGGAGCAGCCGCTGCGCGAGATCGTCGCCAACGCTGGTGACGAGCCGAGCGTGGTGGTGAACAAGGTTGTCGAGGGTTCGGGCAACTTCGGCTTCAACGCCGCGACCGGCGAGTACGGCGACATGGTCGAGATGGGCGTGCTGGATCCGACCAAGGTCACCCGCACCGCGCTGCAGAACGCCGCGTCCGTTGCCGGCCTGATGCTCACCACCGACTGCATGGTCGGCGAGCTGGCCGAAGACAAGCCGGCCGGTGGCATGCCCGACATGGGCGGCATGGGTGGCATGGGCGGCATGGGCATGGGCATGTAATTCCAGCCCGGCTCGCGGCACCTCCCCGGCAAGGGGCGGGCCGCGCCGCAAGCAACACGACAAACGGCCCCGCAGCGCGCGGGGCCGTTTGTCGTCCACGCCGTCGGATGTGGGCGCAGGAAGGTGTACCGGCGCGCGAAGGGCGCCGAAGCGTGGGATAATCCGCGGGCTTCAGAGGGAGAAAAGTCGGTGGGGAGCGCGCGCGCCTGATCGGGCGCGCACTCCCCGGAACGCCGCCGCACGAGCGTCAGCGTCCCCGAAGACCGAGCAAAAGGAGAACAGCGGGGGTCATTCTCGAAACCTCCGCTTACAAGCAACTTACAGCCCGGAATCCATGCGTATCCTGCTGGCAGAAGATGATCCGGTGATCGCGGACGGCATATGTCGCGCACTCCGCCGTGGTGGCTGCGCCGTCGATCACGTGGCCGATGGCGCGGAAGCGGACGCGGCGCTCGCGGGTCAGGTCTATGACCTGTTGATCCTCGATCTTGGCTTGCCGCGAATGAACGGCATCGACGTGCTCAAGCGCCTGCGCGCGCGCAAGTCGGCGCAGCCTGTGCTGATCCTGACCGCGCAGGACGGCGTCGATGATCGCGTGCGCGGCCTCGATGCCGGAGCGGACGACTATCTGACGAAGCCCTTCGCGCTGCCCGAGCTCGAGGCGCGCGTGCGTGCGCTGACGCGCCGCGGCACGGGCCAGCCGCGCTGCATCGAGACCGCGGCACGGGCCAGCCGCGCTGCATCGAGATCGGTCAGCTCAGTTACGACCAGGCGGATCGCGTGGTGAAGATCGGCGGTCAGCTCGTGGATCTGTCGGCGCGCGAGATCGGGCTGCTCGAGATCTTCCTGCTGCGGGTGGGGCGCCTGGTCAGCAAGGATCAGCTCGTCGACCACCTGTGCGGCTGGGGCGAGGAAGTTTCGAGCAACGCGATTGAGGTCTACGTTCACCGCCTGCGCAAGAAGCTCGAGGACAGCGGCGTGCGTATCGTGACCGTGCGCGGACTGGGGTACTGCCTGGAAAACCCCGATGCTGCCCCGGCGGCGAAAGTCTAGAGCCGACAAGGGGGGCAACCCTCCCCGCAAGTCCGGGCCGCCGAACTCGCTGTTCGGCGAGATCCTGGACTGGATGCTCGCGCCGCTGCTGTTCCTGTGGCCGATCTCCATCATCGTCACCCACAACGTCGCCGACAACATCGCCAACCAGCCCTACGACCTGGCGCTCGCCGACAGCGTGCGAGCGCTCGCCCGCCTGGTCACGGTGGAGGGCGGCGAGGTCGTGGTGCACTTCCCGGCGCCGCCACGCGCGCTGTTCCGCGCCGACCAGGACGACGTGGTCTATTACCAGGTCGCAGACCCCAAGGGTGTCACCATCACCGGCGATGCCGACATCCCCTCGGCGCCGGTACCGGCGTCCCTGATCGGCGAGGAGGTGTTGTTGCGCGATGCGCTCATCCATGGCGAGGAGGTGCGTGTCGCCTACCGCTACCTCAGGCCTCTGCCCGAGCAGCCCGACGCCCTGGTCCTGGTGCAGGTCGCCGAGACCCGCAACAAGCGCACCGACCTGGCTTCACGCGTGGTCACGGGCGTGCTGCTGCCGCAGTTTGCGATCATCCCGCTCGCGGTGGTGCTGGTGTGGGTGGGGCTCAGTCGTGGCATTGCGCCGCTCAACCGGCTGCAGAGTCTGATCCGGCGGCGCCGGCCAACCGACCTGTCGCCGGTCGAGCCTTCATCGGTGCCGGAGGAGGTGCGCCCGCTGATCATTGCCTACAACGACATGATGGCGCGCCTGGAAGAGAACCTGCAGGCGCAGCAGCGCTTCATTGCTGACGCTGCGCATCAGATGCGTACCCCGCTTACCGGCCTGAAGATGCAGACGGATCTGGCCATGCACGAGGTCGATCCCGAGCAGTTGCGGGAATCGCTCGCGCGCATCGCAGAGAGCACGGACCGTGCAGCGCACCTCATCAACCAGCTGCTGTCGCTCGCCCGTGCCGAGGCGAGCTTCGAGAAGCTCTACGTGGTCGAGACCGTGAGCCTGGATGCGGTCGTGCGAGAGGTTGCGCTCGAGCTCTTCCCGCGCGCTCAAGCCAAGCAGATCGACCTTGGCGTGGAAAGCGGGGAGCATGAGCTGCTGGTCGAGGGTAACCCGGTGCTGCTGCGCGAGATGGTGAAGAACCTGATCGACAACGCGGTGAAGTACACCCCTCGGGGCGGTAGCGTCACCGCGCGCACGCGCTTTGCGGGCTCGCCCATCCTCGAGGTCGAGGACACCGGGCCTGGCATCCCCGAGGCCGATCGCGAGCGTGTGTTCGAGCGTTTCTATCGCGTGCTCGGGAGCGGCGTTGATGGCTCGGGTCTCGGGCTGCCGATCGTGCGCGAGATCGCTGACCTGCATCGCGCCACCGTCACCCTGGATGCCAACCCTGGCGGGCAGGGCACGTTGGCGCGCGTTGTGTTTCCGCGCAGCCACCTGCAGCCACCACCACAGGTGCAGGGGGATCACGACGCCTTGCAGTGAATCGTTGGGGCGGTCGGACAAAAAGCTCACGAAGTCTTTGACATTGTACGAACTAGAGCTATAATGCGGGCTTCGTTGGCCAGTTAGCTCAGTTGGTAGAGCAGCGGATTGAAAATCCGCGTGTCCGTGGTTCGATTCCGCGACTGGCCACCAGAATTCGAAGATGGGCCGACCTTGTGTCGGCCCATTTGCTTTGCGGCTGTCGAGCTCGCCAGAAGTGGCTGATTCGGCTCAATTTTGGGGCGATTTCGCGATGCTATAATGCGCTCCGCCCCGACCGAACCCTGTTCCGCATGCAACTCTTCGCCCTCGGCCTGAATCACCACACCGCACCGCTCGCGATCCGCGAACGCGTTGCGTTCCAGCCTGAGCGGCTGGATCAGGCCCTGCATGATCTGGCGCGGGCGGACTCCGTGCGCGAGGCGGCCATCCTGTCGACCTGTAACCGCACCGAGCTCTATTTCGCGGCCGAACAGCCGCAGCACGCCGCCGACTGGCTCGCGCGCTTCCATCGCCTTTCGCTCACCGAAGTCTCGCCCTACCTGTACTCCTACCCCCAGCGCGACGCCATTCGGCATGTGTTCCGGGTGGCGAGCGGCCTGGACTCCATGGTGATCGGCGAGCCGCAGATCCTCGGCCAGGTCAAGGACGCCGTCCGCCACGCCGAAGAGGCCGGCACGATGGGCGTGCTGTTGCACAAACTGTTCCAGAACACTTTCGCGGTGGCCAAGGAGGTGCGCTCGACCACCGCGATCGGCGCCAACACGGTGTCGATGGCTGCTGCGGCCGTGCATCTGACCGAGCGCATCTTCGAGCGCGTCTCCGACCAGCACGTGCTGTTCATTGGCGCGGGCGAGATGATCGAGCTCTGTGCCGCCCATTTCGGCGGGGCAAGGCCGAAATCGATGACGGTGGCCAACCGCACCGAGGAGCGCGCCCGGGCGCTGGCCGACCGCTTCGGCGCCAGCACCATGCGCATCGACCAGATCGGCGAGGCGCTGCCGCGCTTCGACGTGGTGGTGTCCTGTACGGCCGCGCCGCTGCCGATCGTCGGCCTGGGCATGGTCGAGCGCGCGGTCAAGGCGCGCCGCCACCGGCCGATGGTGATGGTCGATCTCGCGGTGCCGCGCGACATCGAGCCCGAGATTTCCGAGCTCGACGACATCTTCCTGTACACCGTCGACGATCTCGCCCAGGTGGTCGAGGCCGGCATGGAGTCGCGCCAGCAGGCGGTGGTCGAGGCCGAACAGATCATCGACACCCGCGTCGACGGTTTCCTGCACTGGATGTCGGCGCGCGATGCAGTGCCGGTGATCCGCTCCCTGCGCGAGCATGCCGAGAGCCTGCGCCAGGCCGAACTCGAACGCGCGGTGCGCCTGCTCGCCAAGGGCGAGGACCCGCAGCGCGTGCTCGAGGCCCTGTCGCACGGTCTCACCAACAAGCTGATGCATGGCCCCACCCGCTTCCTGAACCAGGCCGAAGGCGAACACAAGGCCGAAGCGGGCCGCGTGGTGCGCGAGCTCTTCAACCTGTCCCGCGACCACCACTAACCCAACGGTGTCGTGTGTGCCGTCTGGCTGGCGGCATGCGCGCGTCCGTGCCCCGATCATGAAGCAGAGCATCCGCGACAAACTCGAACACCTCGGCAGCCGGCTCGAAGAGCTCGATCGCGAACTCGCGGCCGAAGACGCTGCGCGCGACATGAACGCCTTCCGCGAGCTGTCGCGCGAGCGCGCCGAGATCGAGCCGGTGGTGGCCTTGTACCGCGACTATCGCCAGGCCGAGGCCGACTGCGCCACCGCGCGCGAGCTGCTCGCTGACGCCGAGATGCGCGAGCTTGGCGAGCTGGAGCTGGCCGAGGGCGAGGCGCGCATCGCGGCGCTCGACGCCGAGCTGCAGCGTGCGCTGCTACCGCGCGACCCCAACGACGAGCGCAACCTCTTCCTCGAGATCCGCGCCGGCACCGGCGGCGACGAGGCGGCGCTGTTCGCTGGCGACCTCTTGCGCATGTACACCCGCTACGCCGAGCGCCAGCGCTGGAAGGTGGAGATCGTGTCGGCGAGTGAATCCGGCCTCGGCGGCTACAAGGAGGTCATCGCGCGCGTGGTCGGCAACGGCGCCTATTCGAAGCTCAAGTTCGAATCCGGCGGCCACCGCGTGCAGCGCATCCCGGTCACCGAGACCCAGGGGCGCATCCACACCTCGGCCTGTACGGTGGCCGTGCTGCCCGAAGCCGACGAGGTCGAGGCGGTGGACATCAACCCCGCCGACCTGCGCATCGACACCTTCCGCGCTTCGGGGGCGGGCGGCCAGCACATCAACAAGACCGACTCGGCGGTGCGCATCACCCACATCCCCAGCGGCATCGTCGTCGAATGCCAGGACGACCGCTCGCAGCACCGCAACAAGGCGCAGGCGATGGCGGTGCTCGCCGCGCGGCTGTACGACGCCAGGGTGCGCGCGCAGCAGAGCGCCGAGGCCGCGCAGCGCAAGAGCCTGGTGGGCAGCGGCGACCGCTCCGAGCGCATCCGCACCTACAACTTCCCGCAGGGGCGCGTCACCGACCACCGCATCAATCTCACCCTCTACAAGCTCGACGCGGTGATGCAGGGCGAACTCGACGAGCTGGTCGCTGCGCTGACCCTGGAGCACCAGGCTAGCCTGCTCGCGGCGCTGGCGGACGACTGATGACTACGTCCACGCTTCCGCCCACAGGCGAGGTCGATATCGCCGGCGCGCTCGCCTGGGCACGCGCCCAGATCGACCAGATGGATGCACGCGTGCTGCTGCGCCATGTGCTGCAGTGCCCGGCGGCGCGCCTGGTGGCGTGGCCGGAACAGAAACTCGCCGCCGAGGACTGGGCGAACTACCGCGGCCTGGTCGAGCGCCGTGTGGCAGGCGAGCCGGTGGCCTATCTCACCGGCACCCGCGAGTTCTATGGCCGCGAGTTCATGGTCACGCCGGCGGTGCTGATCCCGCGCCCCGAGACCGAGCTGCTGGTCGAACTCGCGCTCGCCCACTTCGCCGGTCAGCGCGGCGTGCGCGTGCTCGACATGGGAACCGGCAGCGGCGCGCTGGCGGTGACGCTGGCGCTGGAGATGGACGCGCCCGACGTGATCGCGCTCGACCGCTCGCGCGAGGCCCTGTGGGTGGCGATGGCCAACGCCGCCAGGCTGGGGGCGAGCGTGTCCTTCGTGCAGAGCGACTGGTTCGCCGCGCTCGGCGACGAGCAGTTTGGCCTCATCGTCTCCAACCCGCCCTACATCGCCGCCGCCGACCCGCACCTGGAGCAGGGCGACGTGCGCTTCGAGCCGCGCGGCGCGCTCGCCGCCGGACCGCAGGGGCTGGACGACCTCGCCGAGATCCTCGCCGGCGCTCCGGCGCGGTTGATCGACGGGGGCTGGCTGTTCCTCGAGCATGGTTACGACCAGGCTGTCGCTGCCCGCGGACTGCTGGCCGACGCCGGCTTCGCCGCAATTGCCTCCTGGAAGGACCTCGCGGGCATCGAGCGCGTCTCAGGCGGGCGCTGGCTCGGACGCAAGGGCTGACCCCATCACCTGTTGACGCTATCGAGCGCGGCCGCCTAGAATTCTTGACTGTTTAACTCGACTTTTCAGGTATCAACCATGAACATCCAGGACGTCATCCGCGATCAGGTCACCAACAACGACGTGGTGCTGTACATGAAGGGCACGCCCCAGTTCCCGCAGTGCGGCTTCTCCTCCACCGCGGTGCAGATCCTCAAGGGCTGTGGCGTGCGCGAGGTGCTCGCGGTCAACGTGCTCGCCGACAACGACATCCGCCAGGGCATCAAGGACTTCTCCAACTGGCCGACGATTCCGCAGCTGTACATCAAGGGCGAGTTCGTCGGCGGCAGCGACATCATGCGTGAGATGTACGAGAGCGGCGAGCTGCAGCAGATGCTGAAGGATGCGGGGGTGGTGAGCCAGAGCCAGGCTTGAGCGTTTTCAGGCGGAGGACGTAGCGCGAGTTGTCGGTTTTTTTTACATCGGGCTCATCTGTTGTCGCCCCGTAAGAGTAGGGGCGGCATCACAAGCTGCTGATCGATAAGCGCTTTGAGAGATCACGCGTCGTGGAGGCGCGTTTTTTGCTACCGGATCTTCACTGTGATGAAATACCGGCCACGATAGACTCGGGCTGTTTATCCTGTGCCCCGAGCTACAGAGACTGAGAGATACCTTATGTCCGCCTCCGACAACACCAGCCAGGAAAAGCGCCGGCGCCTGATCAAGTCGGCTGCCGTTGCACCCGTCGTGCTGACGTTGCCCAGCGGGTCTGCACTCGCTGCCTCCAGTGCCATGTGTGACCAGAAAAGTGCGGACGCCTTCGACAGCAGTCCTGCATTCGCCGTGACGACAGCCACTGACCGCTGGATGCGAGCACAGCTGCAGATGTACACCTTCAAGGGGAAGGTGGAGGGCCAGAATGGAACGAAGGATTACAGCGGGTTCAAGTACAACATCAACAATAACGTGAATTACGCCGTCATTGCCGGCGTGGCTGTGCCGCTGACTCAGACCACTCAAGAAACGCTCCTGCCCGGTCAATATTTCTACGTGCTGGTTGACTACAGGGGGGACCAGCCTGTCGGTTTGATCCTTGACAGCTCGTCGATCGGTGCTCAAAACCCGATCGCAGGTGCTTCGTGCTGGAACTCGCTCACCGGCGATACGCTTGTCGAGAACGTCATCACTCTTTCCTGATCCCTCCCCGGTGCAAGGCTCGCGGGCCGTCATTCGCCACCTGGGTGACGCAGCGGTCGTTTTCGACCCTCTGAGTTGGGAAACTCACCTCCTTCCGCCGGATCTGGCCTTCGTCGCGGCAATTGCCGAGCGAATCTCCGTCGAGGGGGCGGTAACGCGCGAGCGCCTCGGCGCAGCGCTTGAGCACGAGCTGGGCGACATCGACGATGTTGATCTGGGGCCGCTTTGTTTGGCACTTGAGCGCATCGGTGTGATTCAGGCATGAGTTGCCCCATCGCTGGCGCTGAGCTCGAGCCAGCCAGAAAAGAGCTGGCTCATAACCTGCGCACGAGCGGTCTGTGCATCGATTACGGTGCTTGCATTGCGCGGGTGCGTAGTGATGTACCAGCCTTTGCTGATGCGTTCTTCCAGCTGTACCGTCATTTCGAACTGAGCGGCGATGCGGCATTTGTCGATTTCCACATCGAGCTGGGCCGAGGTGAAGGCCTTCGCCGCTGGGTACGTCCTCAATCCCGCTTCTTGATCGATCGCGTCCAGCCCTTCGATCCGTTTGCCGCCAGTCATGCTTTTCCGCATTACGAGTGGGGGCTGAACTGGACCTTCGCGCAGCGCTTCAACCAGTACGTGCTGCTGCATGCCGGCGTGCTCGCGCTCGAAAACCGGGCGCTGATCCTGCCGGCGATCCCCGGGTCGGGCAAGAGTACCCTGACCGCGGCGCTGATGCTTTCGGGCTTTCGCTTGTTGTCGGACGAGTTCGGCGTGTTGCGTCCGCGAAGCGGGGATCTGCTCCCCATGCTGAAGCCTGTGGCGTTGAAGAATGCGTCGATCGATGTGATTCGTCGCTTCGGCCCGCGAGCGGAGATCGGCCCGACTTTCGCCGCAACGCGCAAGGGCGATGTCGCACACCTTGCACCTGATGTGGCGAGCGTCGCGGCGGTGCATCAGCCTGCAAGCCCCGCCGTGATCGTCTTTCCAGCCTGGCGGGAGGGGGCTGCGCTCGACTTGCAGCCGCAGGTGCCCGAGCAGGCGTTCACGCGGCTCGCCTTCAATAGTTTCAACTACGGTTTGCTCGGACGCATCGGCTTCGATGCCGTGGCCGATCTGGCCGGTGCATGCCCAGCTTACCAACTGACCTACAGCCGACTCGAAGACGCGGTGGAGACCTTGCGAAGGCTGGTCACCGCACTCCCGGGGAGAGCCAATGGCTGAGCGCCTGTCACCACCGCTGGTGTGCCTGCTGGGTATCCTGCAGGATGCCCGGCTTGCTCAGGGCCTCACCCTACCGGACTGGGAGGCGGTGATCCGCCTTGCCCGGGCGGCACGCATCCATGCGACGCTTGGTCACCGTCTGCTGGCGAATCCGGACTGTTGGAACGCGGTGCCCTTACAGCCGCGTGGGCATCTGGAGGCTGCGATGAACTTCGCGGCCTGGCGCCGCCATCTGCTCGACATGGAGTTGCGTTCGCTGTGTTCGCAATTGCCTGCGGGGATCGAGGTCGTGCTGATCAAGGGCGCGGCCTACCATACGCAGCACCTACCACTTGCCGAAGGACGACTGTCGGCCGATATCGACCTGCTGGTACGCCGGGAGGATCTCGATGCGACTGAGGCAGCTTTGGTCGAAGGGGGCTGGCGCTCGACGGTGACCGACCCCTATGACCAACGCTACTACCGCGAGTGGAGCCACGAACTCCCCCCCATGCAGGCGAAGGGCCATGCGCTGGAACTTGACCTCCACCATGGTATCGCGCCGGTGACCAGCCGTTGCCGGCCTGATCCGGCAGCACTCTGGGCATCACGGCGCGCGCTTCCCGACTCGCGCTACTTTGTGCTCGATCCGGCAGACCAGTTGATTCATGCGGTGGTCCATCTCTTTCAGGACACTGAGCTCGATGGCCGCTTGCGGGATCTGGTCGATATCGATGCGATGGTGCGTGCGTTGCCCGGCGAAGATGCTGCGCTGCGAGCGCTCGTATCGCGCGTATCGCAGTTTGGTGCGGATCGCTTGTTCTGGTTTGCCTTGCATGCCTGCCAGCGTTGGCTTGGGACGCCGGTTCCTTCCGTGCTGTGGCCTGCGCCTCCGCCAATGACCGCCCGGCGCTTGATGGACTGGATGTTGCCCCGCACGCTGTTGCCGCGATTACCTGAGGCGGGGTTGGGTTTGGGCGGCTTGTGTGCGAGCCAGTTGGCAAAGTGGCGCTACCACCGCATGCGCATGCCGACCGGGCTGCTGTTGCGGCATGGTCTCGAAAAAGGGTGGAGAAGGCTGGCGCTGCGCGGGGCTCGATGAGTCAAGTGGTCCGCATGGACCCGATGCGCTTGAAATCCCGATCCCAAGCTTGGGCGTCTCAGCCTCAATCCCGCCGCCGCCCCAATTCCTCATTCAAGCGCGTGGCCAGCCGCATCGCTTCCCGCAGATACCCGCGCCCGAACAGGTTCAGGTGGTTGAGCACGTGGTACAGGCTGTAAAGCAGTTTCCTCTGCTCGTAGTCCTCGTGCAGCGGCCAGGCCTTGCGGTACTCGGCGTAGAAGCTCGACGGAAAGCCACCGAAGAGTTCGCTCATCGCGAGATCCGATTCGCGGTCCCCGCGATGCACTGCGGGGTCGAAGACGACGGGCGTGCCATCGGCCAGCACGGCGGCGTTGCCGTGCCAGAGGTCGCCGTGGAGCAGGCTTTCCTGAGGGCGGTAGTCGAGGAAGAGGGCGGGGACGCGGTCGAAGAGGCGTTCGCCCTCGCGGTGGAGTTCGTTGCCGAAGCCGCTGGCACGGGCCAGCGCGAACTGCGGACGCAGGCGATGTTCGACGAAAAAGTGCGCCCAGTTGGCGTGGGGCGCGTTCGCTTGCGGCGTGCGGCCGATGAAGTTGTCACGGTGCCAGCCGAAGCCGTGGCCGCGGTCGCGGTGCAGGCGTACCAGCGCGTCGGCATAGCGGGCGCCCTCTTCGGCGGACTGCAGGGGGCGCAATTCGAGGTATTCGAGGACGAGGAAGGCGTGCGGCGCTTCGCTGCTGCGGGCAATCACCGCAGGCGTTCGCAGGCTCGCGCTCGCGGCAATCGCGGCGAGGCCATCGGCCTCGGCTTCGAACATCGGCGCGCAGGTGGCGTCGCCGACCTTGACGAAATACGCGCGGCCGGTGGCGTCTTCCACGCGCAGTGCGGTGTGGATGCTGCCGCCGCCGACAGGGCGGGCGCTGGAGATGTGAAAGGCGTTGCCGACGTGGGCGCGGATCGCGTGCTCGATGGCCGGCAGGGCCGGGTGGGCGAGATCGGGCCGGGGCGGTTCGGGGGGCGACGTCGTGGCGTTCATAGGCTGGCAATCCGGGCGCTGGTTTGTGACAGGCGCGTGGCGAGCACCTCGAGGAAGGCCTGGTAGAAGTGCATGCGGCAGGTGTCGCTGGCGCGCTTGAGCGCGTTGGCGCGGATGGTGACGAGCGCGATGTCGGTGGCGGCCTCGACCGAGGCCGAGCGCACGCCGCGCACGGTCGAGAACGCCGCGATCTCGCCGAAGCAGTCACCCGGGTTGAGCACGCCGAGCAGGTGGCCGTGCTTCTTCACCCGCGCTTCGCCTTCGATCACGAAGCAGATGGCGTCGCCGCGTTCGCCTTCCTTCATGATCACGGTACCGGCGCGGGTGCTGCTGAAGCGCGAGAAGGCGATGACTTCCCACAGCTCGGCGTCGGCGAAGCGGTGGAAAAAGCGCATCGCGCGCAGGGCTTCGAACTTGCCGGTGTCGCCGAGGGCTTCCTCGCTAGCGAGCAGGGCGGCGAGGTTGCGGTAGGCGAGCGCGAGGTCGTGGGAGAACTCGCTCCAGCTCTGATAGCGGCGGTCGACGTCTTTCTCGGTGGCGCGGCGGACGATGGCATCGAGTGCCTCGGGTACCTCGGGGCGCAGCTCGGAGGGCAGCGGCGGCGTGTCGTGGGCGATGCTGTAAAGCAGGCTGTAGCTGTTCTCCTGCTCGAAGGGCAGGCGGCCAGTCAACAACTGGAACATCACCACGCCGAGCGAATAGATGTCGGTACGGTGGTCGAGCGGCACCTCCCGCACCTGCTGCGGCGACATGTAGGCGGGCGAGCCGACGCCAGCGATCTGCGTGGTCTCGCGTGCGGTGTGCAGTGCGGCGCCGAAGTCGGAGATGCGGATCTCGCTGCTACCCGGTTCCATCAGCAGGATGTTGGCGGGCTTGATGTCGCGGTGGGTGATGCCCTGGTGGAAGGCGTAGTCGAGCGCGCGCGTGGCCTTGAAGATGATCTCGATGACGCGCTCGACGGGGGCGAGCGATTCGGGGCGGCCGATGTCGTCGAGCGTGCCGCCGGGCACGTAGTCCATGACCAGCCAGGCGTCGTGCTCGGTCACCATTGCATCGTGGATGCGGACGATGTGAGGGTGGTTGAGCTTGCCGGCGAAGGCAGCCTCGTTGAGGAACTGCTGCCGGAGCAGGCGCCCGCGCTGCGGATCTTCGAGGATCTCGCGGCGCAGGCGCTTGATGGCGACCTCGGCCTGGCGGAAGGGGTCCCAGGCGAGAAAGACCGCGCTCGTCGCGCCGCCGCCGATCTGGCGGCGCAGCTCGTATTTGCCGATACAGCCAGTCGCCGGCGCGGTCATGGTCTGGTTGGCAGGCTCTCCGTCAGCCCAGACGGGCGCGGGCCACGGCAGCGCGTACCTGCTCGGGCGCGGTTCCGCCGACATGCTTGCGCGAGGCGAGTGAGCCCTCGACCGTGAGCACGCCGAACACGTCGTCGGCGAGGCGCTCGGCCGCACCCGGCACATGCGCCATGGCGATGCGCAACTCGTCCAGTGAGAACTGCGGCAGGTCGCAGCCCTTGACGTCGGCGGCACGCACAGCGAGCGCCACCGCTTCGTGCGCGTCGCGGAAGGGCAGGCCCTTCTTCACCAGGTAGTCGGCGAGGTCGGTGGCGGTCGCATAGCCCTGGCTGAGCGCGCCGCGCATGGCGTCGGCCTTCACCTTGATGCCGGTGATCATGTCGGCGTAGATGCGCAGGGTGTCGATCACCGTGTCGGCGGTGTCGAACAGCGGCTCCTTGTCCTCCTGGTTGTCCTTGTTGTAGGCCAGCGGCTGGCCCTTCATCAGCGTCAGCAGGGCGATCAGGCTGCCATTGACGCGGCCGGTCTTGCCGCGCACGAGCTCGGGCACGTCGGGGTTCTTCTTCTGCGGCATGATCGAGCTGCCGGTGCAGAAGCGGTCGGCGAGGTCGATGAAGCCCACGCGCGGGCTCATCCACAGGATCAGCTCCTCGGACAGGCGCGACAGGTGGGTCATCAGCAGCGCGCTGGCGGCGCAGAATTCGATGGCGAAGTCGCGGTCGCTGACGGCATCCAGCGAGTTGTAGCAGACCTCGTCGAAGCCCAGTTCCGCCGCCACGAATTCGCGGTCGATCGGATAGCTGGTGCCGGCGAGCGCCGCGCTGCCCAGCGGCAGACGGTTGACGCGCTTGCGGCAGTCGGCGAAGCGCTCGGCGTCGCGCCGGCTCATCTCGTAATAGGCCATCAGGTGGTGGCCGAAGGTGACCGGCTGCGCGACCTGAAGGTGGGTGAAGCCGGGCATCGGGGTGTCGGCGTTGGCCTCGGCCACATCCAGCAGGTTGTTCTGGAACTCGGCGATCAGCGCCAGGATCTGGTCGATCGCGTCGCGCAGCCACAGGCGGATGTCGGTGGCGACCTGGTCGTTGCGGCTGCGGCCGGTGTGCAGGCGCTTGCCGGCGTCGCCCACCAGGGCGGTGAGGCGTTTCTCGATGTTGAGGTGCACGTCCTCGTCGTCGAGGTTCCAGGCGAACTCGCCGCGCTCGATCTCGCCCTTGATCTGCGCCATGCCGCGCTCGATGTCGGCCAGGTCCTGGGCGCCGATGATGCCCTGCCGCGCCAGCATCTTCGCGTGCGCGAGCGAGCCCCGGATGTCCTGCGCGGCCATGCGCTGGTCGAAGAACACGCTGGCGGTATAGCGCTTGACGAGCTCGGAGACCGGTTCGGTGAAGCGGCCGGACCAGGCCTTGGCGGGTTCGTTGCCGCCGGTGGTCGGCGTCGTGGTGTCTGTCATAATGGGGTGCGAGAAACAAGACGGCCGGCATCGTGCAGCCGGCCTGGCACAAGGAAAAACGCCGCCTTCGCGACGCACAGGAATGCTTGAAAGTATAAAGCAAAAGCCCGCCGGACTTGCCGGCCCGGGGCTGCCCGACTTTCGCAATCTCGGGGTGATGCTGCGCGTGCTGCTGGTCGTGAACCTGCTCGCGCTGCTCACGGTTGCGTTGCGCGCCGACGACGCGGGCCGGCTCGCGGCGGAGCTCGCGCTGATGGCGGGGCGGGTGGAGCTGCCGCTTTTGCTCGCCGTGCTCTTGCTGTATCTGCTTGGGCCGGCGCTGCGTCGCCTCGGCGTGCGCGCTGGGCAGGCTGCGGTGTTTGGCGTGGCGAGCCTTGCGGTGCTCGCGAGCAGCCCGCTCACCGGTACCGACGCCCCCGCGCTGGTGCGAGCCCTGGCCTGGAGCTGGCTGGCGGCGGCGATTGCGCTGCTCTACTTCGACTACCGCAGCTGGCGCTTCACGCCGGCGCTGGCCGAGGCGAGGCTGATGGCGCTGACGGCGCGCATCCGGCCGCATTTCTTCTTCAACAGTCTCAACGGCGTGCTCGGAGTGATCCGCTCCGACCCCCGCCGGGCCGAGCGCGCGCTGGAAGAACTGGCCGACCTGTTCCGCGCGCTGATGCAGGACAACCGCGAGCGCGTGCCCCTGCGCGACGAGGTGGAGCTTTGCGAGCGCTACGTCGATCTGGAACGCCTGCGCCTGGGCGAACGTCTGTCGGTGCGCTGGGAGTTTGGTCCCGCGGCGGGCCTCGGGGCCGAGGCTGCCGCAGCAGACGCTCGCGAGCGCCTGCTCGACGCGCGGGTGCCGCCACTGCTGCTTCAACCTCTGCTCGAAAACGCCGTTTACCACGGGATCGAACCCTCGACCGAGGCCGGCGAGGTGGTGGTGCGCGTCGAGCGGCGCGGCGAGGTTTTGAGCCTCGAGGTGGACAACCCGGTGTGTGACGCCGTCCGCCATCACGCCGGCAATCGCATGGCGCTCGACAACATTCGCGAGCGCCTGATGCTGTTCTATGACCTAGAGGCCAGCCTGGAGATCGAGGAGGGCGGCGGACGTTACCGCGTGCGCATCCGCCTGCCTTACCGTAAGAGCGATTGATGTGGGCGGATTTCGGTGCCTGCGCGTTGGGCGAAGCGCAAACGACCATCAGTGAGGAGACGGGCAAGCAGCATGGAAACGCAAACCCCAGCGCCGCTGCGCGTGCTGATCGTGGATGACGAGGCCCCCGCGCGTGCGCGGCTGCGCGATCTGCTTGGCGATATTGCCGCGCATCATCCGACGGAGATCGTCGGCATGGCCGCCAACGGCGTCGAGGCGCTGCGCTTGCTGGAGACAGCCGCTGCCGACGTGGTGCTGGCCGACATCCAGCCGCTGCCGACGTGGTGCTGGCCGACATCCGCATGCCGGTGATGGACGGTGTGGAGCTCGCCCGCCATGTGGGCAGGCTCCCCTCGCCGCCGGCGGTGATCTTCGTTACCGCCTACGACCAGTACGCGGTGCAGGCCTTCGAGCTGGCGGCGATAGACTACCTGCTCAAGCCGGTGCGCGCCGAGCGCCTGGCTGCGGCGCTGGCGAAGGCCGAGGCGCGCCGGCCGGCGCCGGACGATGCCGCGCTCGCCGGCCTGGCGCCGGGGGAGCGCCGCCACTTCAGCGTCAGCGAGCGCGGTCGCATCCTGCTGCTGCCGGTGAGCGAGGTGCTCTACCTGCGCGCCGAGCTGAAGTACGTGACCGCGCGCACGGCCGAGCGCGACTACGTGCTCGACGAGTCGCTGGTGCAGCTGGAAGAGGAATTTCCCCGTCGCTTCCTGCGCCTGCACCGCAACTGTCTGGTCGCGCGCGATGCGGTGCAGGGCGTCGAGCGCGTCGGCGACCAGGAAGGCAGCGACGCGCACTGGGCGGTGCTGCTCCTGTCTCTTATACACATCTCCGAGCCCACGAGACCGTACTAGATCTCGTATGCCGTCTTCTGCTTGAAAAAAAAAAAGACGGAGGGT
>CZCA01000484.1_pt1 | contig 20181 bp, 18 predicted proteins | sample 591981 | NCBI WGS metagenome assembly CZCA01 (sample SAMEA3556810, study PRJEB10932) | anaerobic digester metagenome
TTTCTATTTTAAAGGATTTTTTTCAAATATGCTCTACTTTTTTAAATTTTTTAAATTTTTTAAATTTTTTAGTAGGCTCTATTTTTTCTTACCCCAACATTTATTATAGAGCCTATTTTTTTAGACAAAAGTTCAGTAATCATCACAAATGTGAGCAACGTATTATAAAACGTATTTCTAGAATATGATAGACTTTTAGTGGCATTTATCGTATAATTAGTTCGTATGAAGCATTATCATGTTCGCAGGAGGTGCGTTTTATGAACTATAATGAGAAAATAATTTCTAGATTAAATTTACATAATAAATTTAATACTATTTTAAAAAATAAAAACATTATTTATGTTACAGCACCTATGGGATGGGGAAAAACTACAGCGGTAATAGACTACCTAAGGAAAAATAAATTTACTTATACTTATATAGATGCAGATAACATTAATGTCAAACAAAGGATTGTTACACCATATGTAGTAATAGATAATTTACCGTTTTTGCCTGATGTTGATAATCAAACTAAAATTAAGCAATTTTTAGAAGATTACAATGGGAAGATTTTTTTAATAAGCAGAATTTTGTTGCCATATTACCTAAAGACGCTAATGATGTGCGAACAAATTGATATTGTCACAGGGGAGGAGCTGCGGTTTACCAAAAATGAGATAATGATGCTAATGAAGGTTAATGCTGTTGTTTCGTCCATGCCGATTGCGGATTTTATTATGAATAAAACAAACGGATACCCTCCATATGTTAAATTTTTGGTTTTACGTTTGGCTGACGGAGAAAAAATAGATGGTAATTTAGATGCACTGGCACGCAAGGATGTTTATGATTTCTATTATGACCAATTGTTTGCTAAATGGGATAAAAAGTCACGAGAGGTTCTTTTATATATGGCCCCTTTTAAGAAGTTCACTAAGGAGATGGCAGAGAAATTGTCTAACGTTAGTGATGTATCACTGTTATTAAATGAACTAACGGATACTACGCAATTTCTATCGTTAGATACGGATAATTATTACCACTTTGCTCAGTTTTTTCAAGAGTTTTCATTGTATTATCAAAACAAGATTTGGACATCTGATAAAATTAATGAAAACTATAATGAGGCTGGCAAGTATTACGAAATGAATGGGGATATACCAAATGCATTAGAGTGCTACTATAAATGTAAAAATATAATGGCTATTTCACAACTGTTAATAGCTAATTCTGATAAGCATCCTGGGGTTGGCCATTATTATAAAACAGAAAAATATTACTTAATTTTGCCATCAGAAATTATATTGACATCACCAGAATTAATGTGCAGTATGAGTATGCTGTACTCCTTAACCTGTAACCCTGAAAAGAGTGAATTTTGGTTTAATAATTTACAGAGCTACTGTAAAAACTGTGATAAGGATAGTCAAGAATATAAAAAATCGCAGATTAAATTAAGCTATCTGCGAATAGCTTTGCCACATCGTGGTACAAAAATGCTAGCCACTATCATGATGGACACAGCAAAAATATGTATATCGAATTCTTATAAGCTGCAGGAGTTTTCTGTTACGGGTAATCTGCCCAGCATTATGAACGGCGGTAAGGATTTTAGCAGGTGGAGTAAGCATGACAGAAAATTGTACCATATTATGAAGAAACCCGTCGAATTTGTTCTAGGTCTACATGGACAGGGGTTGGCGGAAATAGCCTTGGCAGAAAGTTTGTTTGAAAAGAAGTATGATAACAACTTTACTGAAATTTTAATGCTGCTAAATACCGGTATGTTTGCTGCTGAAACAAAGGGCGTTATGGAGATTTACTTTTCGGCAGTTTATATACTGACAAAAATTTTTTTACGTGAGGGTAAAGACGATGAGGCAATGAATGCTGTAAATGATTTTATAAAAAAATTAGATAGTAGTCATTACGAACAGCAATTATACCCTAACATTGCAGCTGTTATTACACGGCTAAATCTGTACAATGGTAATTTAGACGCTATGGAGGAGTGGCTAATAAGCAACGCCCTCAATGAGAACCTTGGTTTTTACATTACAAACAGATTTATGTATCTAACCAAGGTAAGGGTGTACATTCAGAAAGGTGAATATGATAAATCTATTGCGTTGTTAACAAAGCTAATGAGATATTTTACTGAATATGGGCGTATAATGTGTGAGATTGATGCTCATGTACTTTTTGCTATTACATTTTATAGAATGGAAGACCCCAGATGGAGGGAACATTTTATTAAGGCGTTAAATATGGTGAAAAGCTATAATTTTATTGATTGTATATCTTCTTTTGGGGTAGCTATAACGGAACTATTTGCAAAATCAGAATATCCTGTTAATACAACGTTTATGGAACGCTTGATAGATTGTACACATCAGCAAGCACGGCTGTATCCTCGATATTTAGCACCCTTGCAGGATAAGGTAGCCGCCTTGACAGACACAGAGTATTCTATATTAGTGAATATTTCCCAAGGGCTAAAAAATGACGAAATATCAAAGGTTAATTATATAAGCATTAACACTGTTAAATTTCATATAAAAAATATTTACAGCAAGCTAGGTGTGGCTAACCGTACACAAGCAATAAAGGCAGCTGGTGAGCTTGGCATTATTTAAACCTAGCGTTACACTCTACACAGCTTGGCTATATGGTTATTGATATTTTTGGCAGTATGCTGTATTCTAATACATGCACATATGTGTGCGGTCAGTTCGCAAAATCCTGACTATAAATAAACACTACGGAGGAATTTAATAATGAAGAAGAGTACCATTTACTTAGTACAGGGTGCAGTTATTGCTGCCCTGTATGTAGCTTTAACCTATGCACAGGAGATTTTACTGCCGGGTAGTACATCTATGGCGGTGCAGTTTAGATTATCTGAGCTGTTGACAATGTTTGCTCTGTTTACGCCAGCGGCTATACCTGGATTAACAGTAGGCTGTGTTTTAGCTAACCTAGTTTGTATGCAGGCGTTACCCTTGGATATTATATTAGGTTCGTTGGCAACCTTATTAGCTACATTGTGTATGTACAAGCTTAGAAATATTCGCATATTTTCATTGCCTATTTTGGCTGTGCTGATGCCTGTTGTTTTTAACGCTGTTATCATTGGTTTGGAAATTGAAATATTCTTTATCGACGGTTTTATATTCAGTGACTTTTTATTACAAGCAGGTTTAGTGGCACTAGGTGAGCTGGGTGTGTGCGTTGTTTTGGGACTTCCTTTTACAAAGCTGTTGGAGAAAACAGGGATGTCACGACGACTATTTGAAAAGCCATTAAATATTTAAAAGGATTTTGCAGCTTTTAATTACTGAAAAAACACATTATGAAGCTCACATATGTAAAATGTTATGGAGGATAATTATGAATCATCATGGTACGGAAATACTTGAAACCAACAGGCTGATTTTAAGAAAATTTACCCTAGAGGATGGAAAGGATATGTTCAATAATTGGGCATCCAGTAGTGCTGTGACTGAATTTATGACATGGCCGCCATATCAATCAAAGAGAGATGTAGAAGAATATATAGATAAATGCATAGATGATTACAGAGATATGTCAAATTATAATTGGTGTATAGTAAACAGAGAAAATAACCAAGCCATAGGTAGTATTGGTGTTGTTAGTATTAGAGAGGATATTAGTGAGGCTGCAATTGGCTATTGCTTAGGAGAACGATATTGGCACCAAGGAATAATGACAGAAGCCTTTAACAGAGTCATACAGTTTTTATTTAAAGATGTTTCTGTTAATAGAATAAAAGCTACCCATGATACTAATAATCCTAACTCTGGTGGGGTTATGCGTAAATGTGGATTAACATATGAGGGTACACTAAGAAAATCTGCTGTTAATAATACAGGGGTGTATGATAGTGCCGTTTATTCTATATTAAAGAGCGAATATGAAAAGTAAATAATAATACATACAAGGGTATCAGTAATAAACTGCTACCCTTGTATGTATTACATAGCCAATTATGTGGTAATATTATATTATTTCCTTGTAGTTGCCTAAAAATGAAAATTCGGGAAGCTCCTCTGATAAAGCACACATTAAATTTAAAGCCGATTTGGTTCTGACGTTGCCTGTAAAATCTACATAGAACATATACTCAAATGCAGTGTTTGGCATGGGGCGGGACTCGATTTTTGTAAGGTTCAGCCCATGGCTGCTAAAACGTCCCAGCACATTGTATAGAGAGCCTTTAACATGGGGCAGGGAAAAGCACAGGCTGATTTTGTCAGCATCCTGTGGAATGAACAGCTTTTTAGAAATAACAATAAATCTGGTACAATTATTTTTACTGTTTTGAAAGCCATCTAATAGGGATTTTAAATGGTATTCCTTAACCGCTTCTTTTGAACATAGGGCGGCACAGTTTAAACGTTTTTCTTTGGCAACATCCTTAGCGGCTATGGCGGTGTTGGGTGATGGTACAGGTAATAAACCGTTTTCCGCAATATAGCTGGAGCATTGTGCCAGTGCCTGTGGATGTGACCACACCTGTTCAATATCAGTGATAGAGCATTGTGGCAACGCAGCTAAGCAATAATCAATATGTAGGTTAAGTGACTGTGCAATAAAAAATCTATATTTTAAGATTAGGTCATATACGTCAGCTACTGAACCAGCGGATGAGTTTTCTACTGGCAGTACACCACAATCTGCTTCACCATTTTCAATCGCTTGGAAAACAGCACCAAAGCTTTTGTAAAATATAGGTTCACAGTTTGGAAAAAGCTTGTTAACCGCAGCGTGTGAGTTAGCACCCTTGATGCCTTGACAGGCAATTTTTAAATCCTTTGATGTGGTATCAATATCATACCCAGCGCTACCTACCAATGCCTGTAGAGCTTTGCCAGAACCAACGATATCGTGCTGTAAGCCACGGCTAAGCTCCATTATATTAGAAAAAAGCAGTTGTGCCGAGTTTCCATATTCGCCACCTTTTTCCTTTATGGCATTTAGTATTTCTTGTTCTCTTTCTTCATTTAGAATAGGTGTATTGTGCTTTTTTTTATACAAACCAACCTCTTTGGCACAGTTCATACGCTGCTTAAAAAGCTCTATTAGCTGTGTATCAATTGAATCAATCTGTTGTCTTATATCCTGTAATTCCATTGTGTTACCTCTTTTTACAAATTAATTAATGCTAACGCCAAAGCAGATTCTACCACTGCTGTGGCACGTGGTACTATACATGGGTCATGCCTGCCGTGAATTTCCAGCTCTGTATTGCTTTTGGTTGATAAATCAATGGTTTTTTGCGTGGAGGAAATAGATGGCGTTGGCTTAACCGCAGTGCGGAAAAGTATTGGCATTCCTGTTGTTATACCACCCAAAATGCCACCGTTGTTGTTAGAGGTTGTTATAACATTACCCTTATCATCATAGGTGTATGGGTCATTGGCTTGGCTGCCATACATTTTTGTTAAGTCAAAGCCTGTACCAAATTCTATACCCTTAATAGCTGGTATGCCAAAAACAATGCTTGATATTAGGTTTTCTACACCGCCAAACATTGGGTTGCCTAAGCCTGGTTCTATGCCTGTTGCACAGCATTCAATTATACCACCTACGCTGTCCTGCTTCATTCTGGCAATATCTATATATTCACGCATAACACCTTCCTTATCCTTGTTAATCAAGGGGAAGGTTTCTGTGTTTAAACGATGGGAAAGAGCTGTTGGGATATTGATAGGGTCAAACATATTGTCTTTAATATCACCAATGCTTGCAATATGGGAGGATATAACTATGCCTCGCCTGTATAATATTTGACGGCATATAGAACCGGCAAAAACAAGTGGTGCTGTTAGTCGACCAGAAAAATGACCGCCGCCACGTATATCGTTATATCCATGGTAACGCACAAAGCCAGGGTAGTCGCCATGACCAGGTCGTGGTTTGTCTAAAAGATTGCCATAGTCACCAGATTTTGTATTGGTGTTTTCAATAACAGCACACAGTGGGGTGCCTGTGGTGGTATTGTTTAGCATACCAGACATAATGCTTGGTATGTCCTTTTCTAAACGAGGTGTAGCTGTTTTGTCCTTGCCCGGTGCCCGTCTTGCCATATGCATTAGTACACGGTCCATATCTATTTTTTCACCAGCAGGCAGATTGTCGATTACTACGCCTATACCCTTGCCGTGACTTTCACCAAAGATAGAAATTTTAATTTTTTCGCCCCAATATGATGACATAAAGTTACCTCCTATGTTTTATTCTGATTTTCCGCCTAATTGATTATAATCTGTAAAAAAGGCGGGATAAGATTTGTTTATGCTGTCTTTGTCGCTGATGATTATTCCTTTAGCTGTCCTGACAGCGGATATTGCCATTGACATTACTATGCGGTGGTCGTTGCACCCGTCAACGGTTCCGCCTGTTATTTTGTCAACGCCTGTTATTGTTAACCCGTCAGGCTCCTCTATTACCTTTGCACCTACTGTATTTAAGGCGGAGGATATCGCCTGCAAACGGTCACTTTCCTTAATACGCAGTCTTTCTGCACCTGTAATATGTGTAGTACCTTGCGCAAAGGCCGCTGTTACAGCTAAAATAGGTACAAGGTCAGGTATTTGTGTAGCATCTATATCTGTGGCTATCAGCTCGTCTGATGATACAGTTACGCTGCTATCGTTTTCGATTACATTAGCACCAAAGGCTTTTAATATTTCTACACATTTTTTATCGCCCTGTAGTGAGTTTTTACCCACGCCATTAACGGTAACAGTACCACCTAAAGCACCGCCGCTTAGGAAAAAAGCCGCCTGTGACCAATCTCCCTCACAAGTATAGTTGGTAGGTGTGTATTGCTGACCTCCTGGTATTATATACCCGTTAGGAGTATTTATAACAGCTACGCCAAATTTACTCATAACATCAATAGTCATATTAATATATCCAATTGACTGTGGTGGTGAGGTGAGGGTTATTTGGCTGTCACCCTTTAGGAGGGGGAGGGCTAATAGTAACCCTGTAATAAACTGAGAACTAATGTCCCCAGGGATTTTGTATTCCCCACTTTGCAGAGTGCCTGTAATTGTTAGAGGTAAGCCACCCTTGGTGTCACAGGTTACGCCCTTTGGTGGCAGACAATCTAAATAAATGCCAATAGGACGTTGTGGCAGCCTGCCTTTACCGTTAAATGTAGCAGTCATACCTAGGGCACCTGCAATAGGTATCATAAAACGTAGAGTAGAGCCACTTTCACGACAGCATAACGCAGCTGCACCTGCAGAGGTAAACAGCCCGCTACCGTCAACAGTTATGGTATTACCCTTTACTGTTACAGCTACACCTAATGCCTGTACACAATCAATAGTAGCCAGTATATCCTGTGACATATCCACAGGGGATATTACGCTTTTGCCCTTAGCCAAGGCACTGCATAATATGGCACGGTGTACGTCACTTTTTGATGGTGGCACAGTAACTGTACCATTTAATTTACAAGGGCTTACGGTTACGTTGCTCATATGAACACTCCTAATATTATAATCATTGTGTACCCATATTTTATAATTGTAAGCAATGGGCACAGCCGATATAATCTTGATAAACTAAAGGGACGTGGTTAAACGTCCCTATGTTTTAACTTAGTATATTATATTACATTTTGTCCTTTGGGGCAATAAACTGTAATAAATCCTTTTTATCTATTTTGTAGGTTTGGCTGCAGCCTATATCCTTTAGAATGATTAAGCTAATGGCATTGCCAGCACTTTTTTTATCGCCAGAGGTGCTGCGGACTATTTTTTGAATAGGTGTAGTATCAGCAGTTGGTAAGCTGTATTTTTCGCATAGCCTTGCAATACGGTTGGCAGTACCAGTAGGCGTTAGGTTGTTTTGCTCACTGGCAAGAGTCATCATAACCATCCCGATAGCTACCGCTTCACCATGGGTTAGGGTGGAGTAGTTATGCTCCTTTTCCATAGCGTGTGCCAAGGTATGACCAAAGTTTAACAGCATACGTTGGCCCTTTTCACGTTCATCGTTTTGTACCACGTCACGTTTAATTGAAACACAGTCATAAATTATATCATCTATAATACTGTTGGCGTTTAGCCGCTCCAGCTTTTCAAATAGCTCCCGACTTTTGATACAGCCGTATTTAATGACCTCTCCCATACCGTCCGCAAATAGCTTATCAGATAGAGTGGATAGGGTATTAGGGTCTATTAATACTAAGATAGGCTGCCAAAAAGCACCTACTAAGTTTTTGCCCTGTGGTATGTCTACACCTGTTTTACCCCCAACGGAGGAATCCACCTGTGCCAGCAGCGATGTAGGTATTTGTACAAAATCTATACCACGCAGGTATGTAGCAGCGGCAAAGCCAGCCATATCACCAGTAACACCGCCGCCTAATGCTACAATTAGGTCTTTGCGGGTAAAGCCATTGTCCGCTAAAGCGTTGTACATTTCATTAATTGTTGACAGACGCTTTTGCTCCTCACCAGCCTTAAAAGTGTAGGTGAATACTTGATACCCCGTATTTTCAAGGCTTTTTTTAATGGATTCACCATACAAAGGAAAAACGTTGCTGTCTGATATAACCATTACTCTATTAGCCTTAGTTAAGGGCTTAATATATGTGCCACAGCTGTTTAAAAGGTTTCTATCTATAATTATGTCATATGGGTTACCTGTAGCAACGTGTAGCTTTTTCATTCTCCTAAAGCCTCCTTAACAGCCTTACCTCTTTTTAGAATATTTCTTAATTTATCTTCGTCGTTTAGCTCTATGGAATTTTTAATCTGAGTTAGGTTTTCAATTAAAGTGCCTAGCTCGTCCAAAAGGGGTTCTTTATTTTCTAGGAAAAGTTCTGACCATAGCTGTGCGTTGATGTTTGCTACACGGGACACATCCCGATAGCTGCCAGCTGAAAAGCCGTTATGATTTGGACAGCTTGGACTTAACACATATGCACAGGCAAGTGCGTGTGGCAGCTGTGATGTGAAGGCTATCATTTTATCATGCTCCTCAGGTGTGGTTATTCGTATGCCACCAAAGCCAAGCTGTAGGGCTAAATGATACAGGACATTAACCGCATAACGGGGTGCTTCACAGGGTACTATAATATAGGATGCCCCTAAGAACAGGTCAGCGTCAGAAACTCCAAAGCCATTTTTTTCCTTGCCAGCCATTGGATGACTGCCTACAAAGATAAAATTGTTTTCTCGTGCCAATTTTACCATTGTAGGACAAATTTTTGATTTTATACCTGCTGCATCAGTGACAACACAGTGCTTTTTTATATATACAGCGTTTTCCTTGATGAAATTTATGGCGGCGTTTGGAAAGGTGCATAGAATAATTAAATCTGCATTTTCTAAATCTAGCTCGGTGCCTATTTTATCTATAGCACCCACGGCTAAAGCTTCATTTAATGGTGCTTCACTTCTGTTAATGCCTATTACCGTATGGTTTGTGTATTTCTTGATTGCTTTTGCAAAGGAACCACCGATTATACCCATTCCAACTATTACTACATTCATTATTAAACCTTGCTCCTCTTATATGTTTGTTAAAGCCGATTTTAATGCTGTTAGTTTTTTAGCAACCTTATCAAATTGTTCAGGAGTAAGGGATTGTGCACCGTCAGATAACGCGTGTGTAGGGTCGTTGTGAACCTCAATGATTAAACCGTCAGCACCTGCGGCTACCGCTGCCATAGACAGTGATTCTACCAACCAGGACTTACCAGATGCGTGGCTAGGGTCAACAACTACTGGCAGATGAGATAGCTTTTTAAGTATTGGAACAGCAGAAATGTCCAATGTGTTTCTTGTGAATGTTTCATATGTACGAATGCCTCGTTCACAAAGAATAACCTTTTCGTTACCACCAGCCATTATGTACTCTGCACTCATTAATAGTTCTTCAATAGTGCTGGATAGACCTCTTTTTAATAGGATAGGTTTATCAATTTTACCAAGCTCTTTCAGAAGCTCGAAATTTTGCATATTTCTGGCACCTACTTGAATAATATCTACATCTTCAAACAGGTCAATATGAGATACTCTCATAATCTCTGTAACGATAGGCAGACCAGTTTGCTTTCTGGCTTCCTTCATTAGCTCTAAGCCCTCAGCCTTTAGACCCTGGAAGGCATATGGTGAGGTACGAGGCTTAAAAGCACCGCCACGCAGCAGGGTAGCACCTGAATGCTTAACATCCTTTGCTATTTGGCAAATTTGGTCTTTGCTTTCAACTGAACATGGACCAGCCATAATATGCAGGCTGCCATCACCGATTTTTGTACCGTTGTTAAGGGTAATAACGGTATCATCCGGATGGAATTTTCTATTTGCTTTTTTGTACGGCTCCTGCACACGACGTACAGATTCTACAAAATCCTGTGCATTAATGCTGTCTATGTCAACCGAGGTGGTGTCTCCGATTAATCCTAGTACAGTGTTGTGTATGCCTTCCCAGGCATTAACCTTTACATTATTATTAGCTTCTATTTTTTCTACAAAGCTTTGTACGTTTTCCTTACTACAATTCTTTTTTAATACAATAATCATTTTTATTCCTCCAAATTTACAAAAAAATAACGGAGCTATGGAAGCTCCGTAAAACGCTTAAAAATATAGGCAGATAAACGAAGGCTTACACCACGATATTATGGTATGCGAAATAATATCCAACAGAATAGCTGTTGGAATAGCCATAGCCTATAAATCGCATTGTTTGTAATGTAGCCATAATATTTACCTCCGTTTAGTCTATTGTTGTTTAGTCGTTGATAACATCATAATACCCATGATATTATTTGTCAAGGGAAAAACAGCAATATATCGCTTTAAACCGTTAAATTGCCGTTTTGTACAAAAATACTCGCTCTATTTATTGAAATTAGATATATTTTTAGCGTAGATAATATTATCAATATAATTACTGTGAAATTCTTCACTGTTTATTAGAAAGCTGTTTATCAATAAATTCATAAACAGGCTGTATTTCTTTTTCGTAATTATGCTGTATTTCAAAAAAACATGTGTTAGCCTTTATACACAATTTTTTAACGTATAGGCTTTCACTTATAAAATCTGTAACACTACGTTCCTCTGGATATTTACGCTGTTCTATAGCACACCTGTGATGCAAAACCTGTGTTGTGAAATTTTGCAGTAAATAATCTTTTGAAAAACAAATATATACAGAGATGATATGTGTTAGGTACTGGTCATCCAAAGATAAAATCAGGTGAGGTAATATGTAACAGCCCTCAATAATTAAGTTTTGCCTGTTTTCTATCGCAGTGATTATAATCCCTTTTACGATACCCCAAATTTGCTTAGCAATATGTGTGGTTGTATCAGCTACTGTAAAATTACAATCCTTGAAGCCTTGTAGTAATCCCATTTTTATATGGTCAAGAGATAGATAAGGGTATTTATATTTTTCTAATAAATGCTGTGATAGTAAGGTTTTACCAGCGTGGCTAACTCCACCTATTAAGATAATCATATGTATACTGTTCCTTACAGCTGTGCTGATGTATGTGTACGTGGAGACTTCACCATGGGAATGCTAAGGCGTTTACAAATATCCATACATACCTTTACGGGAGGCTTAGCACCACGCACAGTTATATCGGCAGCCCTTGTGTATAGCGGCATACGCTGCTCATACATTTCTGCCATAGCTTTGTTTTTGTCAGGACGTTGTAACAGAGGTCGTTTGGTATCGTTGCGTAAACGGTATCTTAAGGTGCTTAAGGATACATTTAACAGAACAATAGTACCTGTTTGTGACAACGCTTGTACATTTCTTTCAAACAGCAGTGTGCCACCACCAGCGGAAATTATCATATTATCTTTTTGTGCCAATTCTACAGCGGTGTTATATTCTAAATCCCTAAAATACGCTTCCCCATACTTTTCAAAAATTTCTTTTACAGTCATATTGGATTTTTCTTCTATATAGTAATCCATATCTACAAAGGGTCTGCCAGTTATCTTTGATAATCGTTTGCCAACGGTGCTTTTACCACAACCCATAAAACCACACAGGATAACATTGCTTTTGTTCATTTATTTCACTCTTTTCTCTTAAACTGTTGTCGGACTGTGAGATGTTTCAGCGAGCTTATAAATACTAAACGTACAAAAGCTATGTCAGTCAGACGCATAAAAATTATCATATATATTACTTATTAAATATTTTTTTCATTTCTGTGGCACTATCCAAGACCAATTGTTCTATGTCCTTAGGGTCGTATGTGGAGCCGTCCCATATTTGATGTGAAACAACAGCCTGCCATACCAACATAGACATACCACCCAATGCTTTTTTACCCATTGCTTTAGCTGTTTTGACTAACTTTGTTTCTAGAGGGTTGTACACGGCATCAAAAACAGCATTGCAATGCTCCAGCACTGACTGTGAAACAGCCATATTGTCAATGTTAGGATACATTCCAATAGGAGTGGCATTTATAAGTAAATCAAAATCACCGTTTATCCTGTCTATATAGCAGGATGAAATGCATGGTCTGAAAACCTTATCCTTTATTTCACCTACCAGCTTGGTTACAGCTAAAATATCATGGGGACGTACAGCTATTCGTACATCGGCACCAGCCTTAGCGGCTTCGAATGCCATTGTGCGTGCTACGCCGCCTGTGCCTAGGATTACCACCTTGCCAGCTAACTGTATGCCAGAGCTTTTTAGTGCCGCCAGAAAACCGTCAGGGTCTGTTGTGTAGCCCTTTGATTGTTCACCATGTACAACAGTGTTTACGCTGCCGTATATACCAGCTTTATTGTCTAAGCTGGTAAGTAAAGGTATGATAGCCTGTTTATGAGGTATGGTGATGTTAAAGCCGTCCAGCTTTGACAATATAGCTTGATAATCTGCATCAAGCTTTTCAGGAGCTACATCTATAACTGTGTATTCAGCATCTATGTTAGATAGTTCAAACAATCTTTTGTGTATAAATGGTGACATAGTATGACCGATAGGGTGACCGATAACTGCATAATTTTTCTTGCTCATAATAAAAACCTCTTTTTAAATTGATAATATTACTTAATTTTGAAAAAATATTTTCATAAATTTTGAAATATATATTGACAAAGTACAGGTTTGCTAATAATATGTTTCTGTAAGGAAAAAATGCTCACAGATTTTCAGGCAGTGTTTTTCGTTAATTGCATTGTAGCATAAAAACACTGTTTTTGTCCACAATAGAGAATAAAAGTCTGTGACAATACAAAATTAATTGGAGGAATTTATAATGGTACTAGAAAAAGTAAAAGCAATTTTAGCAGATCAGTTCGATGCAGAGGAAGACAGCATAACAATGGATACAACTATTCAGGATGATTTAGGTGCAGATTCTTTGGACGTTGTAGATTTATTAATGACCATTGAAGATGAGTTTGAGGTAGAGGTTCCAGATTCAGAAATAGAGAACATGAAAACTGTTGGTAACCTAGTAACCTATATTGAGGCAAATCAAAAATAAGTTATTTGTAGACAAAAAGCAAACGGCTGTGGGATTTTATTATCCTACAGCCGTTTTTACCATATTAAATTTGTTCGCTACAGCTACAGGAGGATACCGCATGCTTTACACGGTCATGCTCCTCGGCTCGTTTGGCGTTGTTCCAACGATCGGTAGTACCTACCAGATAACCTGTGATTCTGCGAATACGCTCAAAGTTAACGGGAAGAAAGTGATAGTGTATATCAACATAATCACCATCAATTTTTATCTCCATAGCAGTTATTTCCTTGTGAGGATATTTCTCTTTACCGTGAACAATATAAGCATCGATTTCCTTTTGGCTCATTGTTCCACCTGTTACTGTTGTGTTTACCATATATAATCAGCTCCTGTTCTCAAAAAAATATTTACTTTTTGTGATTTTTATTATATCATAGATTTGTAATTATACAGTTGCAAATGCAACAGATGGGGGCTGCCTTGAAATATATAGACAATGAAGTGTTTTACGGCGTATCAGCTGATGAGTACGACCAAATGATGATGTGCTTTAAACCAATTATTAAACGTTACAAAAGCGGAGAGCTTATTAACAATTATCAAAATAAAATAAACAATATAGGCATAGTGGAATATGGTCAAGTGTCCATTATTAGAATAGACAAAAACGGCAACCGCTCTATACTGGAAAGCGTGGAAAAAAATGACGTTTTTGGACAGGTGCTGTCCTTTTATGGTACAGATGGTGATGGCGTGTACGCTATATGCAGTGAAAATTGTCAGGTTATGTTTATTGATTTTTGTCACATTACAAAGCGTTGTGAAAAGGCGTGCAGACACCATAGCGTAGTTGTTGAAAATGTTTTTAAATTAATTGCTAACCGTGCTATGAGCCTAAGCGAAAGGGTAGAGGTTCTTAGCCAACGAAGTACAAGGGGAAAACTGCTGTGCTATTTTAGCATAACCAGTGATGGAAGAAAAAGCTTTATGCTGCCGTTTTCTCTTAGTGCCTTGGCTGACTATCTGTCAGTTGACCGCAGCGCCATGATGCGTGAGATAAAGAAGCTGAGGGACGATAATATAATAGAGCAAAAGGGCAGACAGATTACGCTTATTTAGTAATCTGTCTGCCCTTTTATCATATTAATATGGCCGCATAGCTTTTAAATTTCTTCTGATAATACGTTTTTTGCAAGGGCACGATTTCTGTATCGCAGGTCATTGGTTACTTCCTTTATTACATTAAGAAACGGTGGCAGATAAACATTATCATTTTCACTTTCTAGTTCTATTTCCAATATTGCCCGGTCCTTCCAAAAGGTATAAATATCCAACTCGAACATTTGCTCCTTGTACATAAAGCAGTGTCGCACCTTGCTAATTGTCTGTAAGGAGGGGTCAGCTTTTTTTAATAGAGCATTGTATTCATCGGCTGTTATAATATCTTCTATTTCTATACGTTTTAACGGCGTTATATCTTGTTTAAAGGTCTTGTAGTAGGTGTAGGTATTGCCACTGCCACGCTTTCGTATACGCATACCGTGGGTTGCGTTGTCGTTTGTTAAGTAAGTCTGTGTGATTTTTGTTGAGCTATACCTTGGACATTGCTTTAGCATTCCTATGTCAGGATAACTAATCAAATATTTACGCTCTATTTCCAATGGCAAATCTTTTAATATATTGTTCATTTTTGGTTTCCTTTCATAGTGACTTTTTTTACAAGCAAATACTTAACATCAGCATTTGTTATTAAGCCTTTTAAAATGCTCACCATTGCTGATGTAAAAATAGCCTTGTTTTGATTGCCTAAGTTTAACCCTTAGGACAATATTTGAGTGTTTAGTATAACATAGAAAAAGCCAAAATAATAGGGAAGCAGATGTTAATCTGCTTCCCTAAAGTTAATAATATAATATTAATTACCAAGAACCAACGGTGCAAGCTGAACCTGAACCACCGCTAACGTAGTAGCCAGTTTTGCTAAAGTCTAGTTTAACATCCACGGTTTGTGTACCGCTTCCATTGTTAAAGATAATGTACTGTGCATCTGTTGGAACATCAATTTTAAACTGCTTTTGACCGAACTCGTTAGTTCCGTTGTCTGTCATTGCAGTACCAGGCCAAGACATCATTGTCTTATTGCTGTCTGACCAATAATAAGCGTTTACCTTACCCCAGTTTTGGCTGTCAGAGAACAAGAATGTCTTTGTGCCAGATGGAGAGGTAGGAGCTTGTGTTGGGGCCTGTGTAGGTGCTTGTGTTGGTGCTTGTGTTGGTTTAGCAGTAGGAGCTTGCGTTGGTTTAGCAGTAGGAGCTTGTGTTGGGCTTGTAGGTGTAGCACCTTGTACAAATGCACCGATGCTGTATGTGTTTGAATATTTTGACAGATATCTTAAAACTTCTACTACGTCAACTGTTGTAACGTTTTTGTCGCCGTTAACATCAGCTGCCAGCAGCTCTTTACCTGTTAGTGTTACACTTTTAATAATGTGCTTTTGAATAATAGCTGCATCCTTTAGTGTTACCACGGTGTCGCTGTTTACATCGCCCCTGTAGTAGCTTTCAGAAGGAACAGATGTAGGAGTTTGTGTAGGAGTTTGTGTTGGTTTCTGTGTAGGAGTTTGCGTAGGTGTTTGTGTAGGTGTTTGTGTAGGTGTTTGTGTTGGGCTTGTAGGCTCTACATAGTCTGTCCAGCTGTAGTTAGCAGATAACAGCTTAGAAGAACCGCCAATTTCTAGACCTGGCTGCATATCTGCTGGGTATCTGTTTGTTGTTGCTGTTGGACTTTCTGCAAATATTACTGTACCCTTTTCCAGATTTTCTGGAACGTCAATTGTGTAGTGACCTGTTGATGCGTCCTTTGTCATCTGTACGCCAGGCCACTCACCGTTGTTAATAGCAGTTGTACCGCTGCCTGTGTAGATGTAGGCATAAACTGTACTCCAGTTGTATGATGTGTTGTCAAAATGTAGTCTAACACCCTTTGTAGGGTCAGCCTTTGTGTATTTGTACTCTACAGCGTCAGAGGTTGTAGAACCATCAGAAGCCTTTACAGATACGGTTGTAACTGTGCCGTATGCTTTGCCAGAACCGATTGTTATTGTCTGACCATCGGTGTATGATGTCCATGCACCACCGTCAATTGAATATTGACCAGATGTTGCATTTGCAAAGCTTAATTTTAGAGAAGCTGTGTCTGTTTTGTAGCTTGATGTGCCTGGGGTAATAGAAGCTGAAGGACCAGCTGGCTTAGGGCTGTAAACAACAGCAATACCTGTGTTGCCAACTTGACCGCTGATTTTACCGTTTGCTACTGTGAAGGAGTTTCCCGTGATTTCGTCTGTGTATGTACCAGCAGCCATCTTATGAGCTGTTAGGCTAACATTGCCTGAACCGCCTAGTGTTGTAATAACTACACCAGTTGTTCCACGCTCGTTATATGCGCAGCCGTTTTCAGAGGATAAATACTCTGTTTGACCAGCAAAGTAGTTGTCAAAATGGTTAATGGCCGCTACCTCTGGGTTTGCCCAACCAGTAGTTGTAGAAGTATCACCAAGCTTAGAGCCAGAGCTATCTGGACGAGCAAAATACATACCTGCTGCCTGTGATCTAGTACCAACCATTGCCCATGTTTGGTTTATTTTTGAAGTTGATACACTGCCAGAACCCTCATTTGCCCATGTATCATGTGATTCGTTCCACATTACAGTTTTATTGCCAGCTGCACCTTTTGAGAAGGAAGATGAAGCTGCACCTGAAGCGTTACTGCTATTTACAGCATTACGAATACCATTAGAACTTTGGTTCTCTGTTACACTCATATACTGTGTGTATGCACCGATAGATACACCACCAGTTGCATCTAAAACTTCACCATAATAGTAAATGTTTTTACCCTTGCTTTGACCATAGCTTGTAGCCGCACCTAAAACGTTTGGCCAAAACTGTGAAGCACAACCGTTATCGCTAGGTGTTTCAATATGCTTAGCACCATCAAAACGGAAGCCGTCAGCTCCGCTGTCAATACATTCCTTTAGGAATGCTGTTGCTTTTGCCTGTACCTTTGAGCTACCTGTGTTTAGGTCTGGCAGACCATCCATACAGTGTTGTGTGATGTCATAACGATCGTTATAGTTGGTCGTGTTTTTGCTGATATCATGCCAGCAGCTACTGTCATTTTTTATGTCTGGGTCAACAGAAGGGGCAACGTTGTTACCGCCGTTATCACCAGTGTGGTTAAGTACAGCATCTACAATAACCTTGATGCCATATTTATGAGCCTCTTCACACATTGCGGTAAACTCTGACTTATTACCTAGGGCTGAAGAACCTGTGTCATCAATACGGAAGTAAGCCGGCTGGTAATAGACCCACCAGTTTGTGCCAACTGATTTACCAATTGTACCCTCTTTAGCTTGTTGGATTGGTGATGTTTGTATTGCTGAGAAACCCTGTTCAGCAATTTTTTTCATGTTAGCCTTTGTGTTGTTGTATGACCAGTTCCATATTTGTAGGATCTGACCATCTTGGACATTGTCTACAAGACCATAGTTATTGCTGGCTGCGTCTTGGGTTGTGTCTGTAGCCTGTGCCGCAGTATCATCAGAAACAACAGCAGATGTAGAAACCGCTGAAGTAACGCCTAATGATGCCACCATACATAAGCTAAGAACAACACTGAGTGCTTTCTTACTAAATGTGTTTTTGAGAAACATTGTATATTCTCCTCCATTATTTCAAAGTATCGTAATTATAACATAAATTTCCAACATTTTAAATATCTCTATGTGAGAAATATACAAGCTTAATTTGGTGAATATTAACAAACCGTAACTAGTATATAACTTTTTAAAGAAATAATTTGCATTGTGTTATGACTGTAATTATGTATTTAATTATGTTTATCCCGTTAATTCATGAAAGAATCCAAGGTCAAAGATCGCTTATGCTTAAATCATATTAAAACAATAGTTATAAAAAGTATGAAGTTTGATGAATAAGAATTGAAATCTACGGTATTATATGGTAATATAAAATGTAAAATGATGTATTTTATATGAGGAGGAGTATGTTACATATGAAAAACAAAAAAGTATTGATACTGTTAATGCTGACATTATGTATGATTATTACATTGACTTTTTCAGCATTTTTCAGTGCATCGGCGGTGACAACTAAGCCCGTAGACGTTGGTAATTACAACGACTATGGCAGCTATGACGGCGGTTATGATTACGGTGGCGGAAACGATTATAGCTATAGCGGTGGCAGCAACTACAGCTCTGGCAGTAGCGGTTCATCAACCTTTAGCGGTCCAATTGAAACTGTTGCGGTTATTATAGTAATTGTTGTTATTGTAATTGTGGCCATTGCTAAGGGTAAAGGTGTTAAGGGTTCATCTGTTGGCGGTGCTAAACCTTTACAGGTTCAAAAGCCACAAAATCATCAGGGCGAAATTATTATGGCTATACAGCATATTGACCCTAACTTTAGTGACACAAAGTTTATTGCCTTTGCTAAGCAAACGTTTATTACCTTGCAGCAAGCGTGGACAGCACGAGATTGGTCAATTATTAGGCCTTTGGAAAAAGAGGAGCTGTACGAACAGCACCAGCGTCAGCTGCAGGAGTATATTAATCTAAAGCGTATAAACATTATAGAACGTATAAATGTTGGGGACACCTATATGCATTTATATAAGCGTGACAACCAATATGAATACCTAACCGTGTATATGTCAACCAGAATGGTGGATTACATTATTGATGAGAACAGCAGGCAGGTTCTAAAGGGTAATCCTAATCAGGATAGCCATATTGACTATTTGTTAACATTTATGAGGAAAACAGGTGTTAAAACTCAGGATGCGGTATCTACTGCTTCATCGAAAACCTGTCCAAACTGTGGAGCACCTATTAAGGTAAACAGTGCTGGTAAGTGCGAATACTGCGGTAGTATTATTACAACAGGCGACTTTGACTGGGTACTTTCTGATATGGATGCGTTACGTCCAGGTCTTAATATTAACAACGCAGGTGTTATTATTACTGACACAAATATGGATAACAACGGTGGTAGCACAACACCTATGTCATAATNNTTTAGTATAAATAGATATAGAATTATATGCTACAGGTGATTAATGATAGGATTACCTGTAGCGTTGTTGGGGCATGGAGAGAACATAAAAAAATATATAAAGGAACATATGGATGATGAAAAGAAATAAAATTTTGGTGGCTATTTTAGGAATAGTTATGCTTTTATCAGTGATGGGTTCTGCCTTTGTCAGTGCGGCGGCAGTGGATAACACACCTTACGATGTAGGTAACCATAATCGTTACAGTGGAGGCAATAAAAGCAGCGGCAGAAGTAAAAGCAGTAATAGTAACAAAAGTAGTAATAAGAGCAGCAGTAAAAGCAGCAGCAAAAGCAGCAGCAAAAGCAGTGGTGGAGCAATTAATTTATCAAGTCCGGAAGGTTGGGTTTGGTTATCAATTACAGGCGTCGTTGTTGTGGGAATAGTGGTGCTGTTAGTAAAAAGTAGTAAAAAGGGTACATCATCTAAAGCTAATTGTAATTACAGCAATGATGAAAATTTGGTTATACCTGATAACCATCAGCTGCAAATTGCAGGAGCTATACAACAAATTGACCCTGATTTTAGTGATACTAACTTTGTTAACTTTGCAAGA
>CZCA01002966.1_pt1 | contig 20174 bp, 22 predicted proteins | sample 591981 | NCBI WGS metagenome assembly CZCA01 (sample SAMEA3556810, study PRJEB10932) | anaerobic digester metagenome
TGGTGCGAGAGGAGGGAGTCGAACCCTCACGGGGGTTGCCCACTAGATCCTAAGTCTAGCGCGTCTGCCATTCCGCCACTCTCGCACCTAAAGAGGTTGCTTTACATATGCGACTACCGAGTGTATTCGAGAATCTCGGGGAGCAATCTCATTTTGCCTGTTAAAACCTGTAACAAGCTCTGAGAGACAGGTCAATTCTATCAAAGGAAACGCAAAAAATCAATTGCGATTCAGTCAGTTCGAATGTCGCTCCTTTTGATATTGAATTTTAAGACCCGTTTACCAAAATCACGGCGGCTACCACCTTCAGCCGCAACTCTCCAAATCGTATCATCCACAACCACCGTGCCTGCGAGCATATCCACGCCATAATCAAAGAGGACGGGAGCAAACGGAGTACTGGGACCCACTAAGACCACATACGCATCTTTGCTCAACTCCAGCAACCGCGGGAGCGTCTTATTGATCATTGTAGACCCTGTCATGAAAACAATATCTTGACGAGGCAAGAGGTCCTCACAAGCAGGATCCGGGAAATCCCCGGGTTGAGGATTACGCTCCAAGATGGAAAGCTCACAAGTATCAGCAAACCGGGCAAGACGCTTGAAGTGTCCAATCACTGCCACCTTCTTGCCACGCATCAGTTCACCGAGAAACTCGAAGGCATCTACCTTCTGTTGAGCATTGATGGAGCATCCTGTAACCCTCTCTATTCGCTCAGGAGCATTCAACACTGAATTGATGGCTGCCATGCCCAAAGATGCACGTAAAAAGTCCCATGACTTTACCTGTTTCGCCAACATATGCACCGGCATTCCGGTGATACGCCCAGCAATAGTGTCACTATGGTGGAAGCGCGTCCCTACCGTGGTCATGGCCACGCCGGTGGCAACTGAGCGAACCAGAGTCCAGTGCAACCCCATCAGGCAGTTCTTTACAGAAAGATCTTCAGGTATTTCAGTAATTATGTGGTCATAAATCTCCCACACCTTCGTTACCTCCAGAACCAACTATTTACTTTGCCACAGTCAGGCACCGGCAACCTATTGTTCAGTTTTTAAGAGTGAGTTGGCAACTAGAGCCTCATATTGGTCTTTTGTTAGATCGCAGTGATAGAACAGTTTATAGTATTTAGCCACTTCTTCATAAGCATCGTACTCTACCTTGTCCGGATAGAGCAACTGAGTAATCCAAATCATACCCAAGTAGCGGTTAACAGAAGGAGGAAATCCCATCCAGTTATAGGGACCCATAGGCACTTCGTAGTAATTACCATTCTTAATTGCGGTAAGTTGCTGCCACACTTTGTCCTCTCCGGCACTGCTGTAGTAACTCTCCGGAGCAAAAATAATCACATCGGGATCCCACAGAAGAATCTGCTCCATATCCACCGGGTTTCCCGTGCCCTTGCTGGAAATATCCTCTACCACTGCCACGTTGTTGCTAACCATATCAAGAAGCTCTGCATGAAAAGCTCCTCTGGCAATTACATTAAGTCCGTCCCCACCTGTGCAGTATATCAGATTAACTTTCCCGTCGTCACCCACTTCTCTCATAATATCCTGAGTTCTACTGTAAATCTCTTCGCAGTACTCAGCCAAGACCTCAGCTTCCTTCTCCCTGCCGAGGAGTCTACCTAACATCCTGTATGCGTCTCCCATTGTATGCAGTGTCGCTCCAATATGGACTGCAGGTATCCCCACCTGTTCGGTAATACCGTCCATATCCTTGACAATAGAGGACTTCGCTTCACCAATGTCAATGATGACTTGAGGGTCTACCTTGGCTATTTCTTCCAGATTCAAAGTGGTGCCTTTTCCGTAAAACTGACCAAGTACAGGAAGGTCATAGTATTTGGTCTCCAGATACTGTTTGGCATCGGCATCCCATTTGCTGGAAAGACCGACCAGCATGTCCGGCGCCAGAGGGAATAGCACCATTTGAGCCATAGCGCCGGATGGAACGATCCTGGTAATCTCAGCAGGAACTTCCACTTGACGCCCTGCAGAGTCAGTAAAGCTTATGGTTTTCGGCCCGGAAGCCGCAGCAAACTGGTTTAAACTGCTATTGCCACACGCCGCTGCCACTGACAAGACCAGACTTAAACACACCGCAACAACCAAAGCAAAAGTCTTCTTCCTTTTCACTAACTTTTCCTCCTTGCTAGTTTATCAAGAGCAAAATCTGCTCACATGATTCTCTTCTACTATACTTTTGGGAATACATACCCTTGCTTTATCATGATAAAGACTCTCCATTGCCACCTCCACTCCATAGAGGCTGTAAATCAAATCTGCCGTATAAATCTCATCAGGTGGGCCCCAGGCCAGAACCCGTCCGTCCTTCATAGCCATTACTGTATCTGAGAACAAGAAGGTCTGATCAGGATTATGGGTCGCCTGGATCACGGTATAGCCCTCTCTTGCCAAAGACTTTATCTCTGTCAGAACACGAACCTGATTGCCAAAATCCAAGTTTGAGGTAGGTTCATCCAGAACAAGGATTTTAGCCTGCTGCACCAGAGCGCGCGCCAGTAAGACGAGTTGCCTCTCACCACCGCTTATTCTGGTGTATCCTCGGTCTTTCAGATGATAGATCCCAAGCCTCTTCAAGGCTGTCTCTACAAGCTTTCTCTGCTTTCTGCCGGGTGTGGAAATGGCGGATACCTGAACGGATGTGCCCATGAGCACCATGTCAAACACGCTGTAATTAAATGATGGATAGTGAATCTGAGGTATATAGGCTATCAGTCTCGCCATTTCCTCAATCCTCAGCCTCTTGATATTAATCCCGTCCAGTAGTATTTCACCCTTGTACCCGGTGAGCAAGCCAAGGATGCAACGGAACAGCGTGGTTTTCCCCACCCCGTTGGGTCCCAGAATAGACAGCAATTCATTGCTCTCTGCCGTAAAACTTACATCCTCGAGAACAGGCTGTTCCCCATAGCTAAAACTAAGATTTAATACTTCAATGCTCACTAGGTCTCCCTCTCTCTTGTTATTAAGTAAATGAAAAAAGGAGCTCCGACAAAAGCGGTGAGTATGCCCAAGGGGATCTCTGTGGCAAGAAGGGTCCTGGACACGTTATCCACAAGCAGCAAAAAAATAGCACCAAATAAGATGGTGGCAGGCATCAGATGATTATAATTATTGCCTACAAGTTTTCTTGCCAAATGAGGGATAACCAAACCCACCCAGCCAATCATACCGCTGACAGATACACTGGACGCTGTGGTCAGGGTGGCGCAGATAATGACAATGAACCTGACTTGATTAGCGTCTACCCCCATTGTCCTGGCCTCATCGTCGCCCATGGTAAGTACATTCATACGCCATCTCAAGAGAAGCAAAGGAACAAGTCCGATAGTCATGGGTATGACAGCAAATTTTATATCACGGATCCTTGCTCCGGATAAACTGCCCATCAGCCAGTAGGTTATTGCAGGAAGCTGATCAGTAGGGTCGGCAACTAATTTGATGAATGATGTACCGGCAGAAACAAGAGAGCTCACAATAATCCCCGCAAGAATCAATCCTAAGATGCTTTTGCCCCTGACTCTCTTGCTGACTAAATAGACTAAAGATACTGTTAAAAGGCTGAAGAAGAATGCGCTGACTGTGATCATAAATCCGCTTCCATGATTAAGGATGGCAAGGGCGGCGCCAAAGGCTGCACCTGCAGAAGCACCCAAAATATCCGGAGCTGCCATGGGATTCTGAAAAATACCTTGATAGGCTGCGCCTGCGGCAGATAGACAGCAACCTACCAAACAGGCCAGGACGATGCGAGGCAACCGAATATTGATCATAACCGTTTCCATCCGGTCCGTCCAAAACGGCTCGATGGGATAGATTCTTGACAGCAAAATCCCCAACACTTCCTTGGTAGAGATAGGGTAGCGTCCCAGCCGAAAAGAAATAACAATCGCAATCATCAAGAGAAGCGCCAAACCTACAACAATCAGAGTATTTCGCTTACACCTTTCCAACCTCTTCCCACCTATCAAAGCTAAGAATCAATCAACCAAGACCTAAAGGTAATAGGCGCCTGAGCGCAAGCCCCGCATATGGAAGTCTAACTTTGTTTTCATCCTCCGGGTGACAAGAGGGAAAGGGTGACAGGGGTGCGCACAGAACAATCACATGACGTTTGCCCTGAAAACAAAATGACCGAAAACACTGCATGCCAAGAGTGTTATCCGGCCACCCAAAAAATAATAGAACCCACTCCTTTCCAGATACGGGAGGCATGATCGTTTCCCACCATACCCTATCGGCCAACACACCATGCCTATCCCAAGGTTTAGGTGTGTAGGCTCGGAGTGCTTCTCGAGCACAAAGTATACAGCCTGACGTTTCCGGCCAAACCACGACCCGTAATTCCTCTTAGAAACAAGGTCACTATCTAAAAGATGCCAACTGACACGAGATGCCAATAAGCACAGTACATATATTTGACACCTTCTTGTAATATCCTTCTTGCACATGGGATTCTATTGCGTTTTTTGAAGGATTAGCTGATTTTTTGTCAGCTTTTGCAATTACACGGTTGAATTCAGTTCATGACCTTCCCCCAAAGGAGAAAAGCGAGAAGGGCTTCAAAGCACGCCTAATTTCAGGAATCGCATCACGAGCAGCCTGCTCACCACATTCAATAATACGCCTGGCCTCCCAAAATTCAATTCCTGATGCAAATGAGACGGGAGGTTCAATGACAATCTTTGCGAGAGACTTATTTGCTTCGTAGAGCCTTTGCTGCATAATATCGAAGGCATTAAGGAATATGTCAACAGTTGTCGGTCGTTCCGCTTGCTTATGCTCAACCTTTGGAATGACGCTTACAGCTACCGGAACTGCCCTAGGGTCAAGTGAAATGACTGCATCAACCGGCACAGGGTTTACCACTCCTCCGTCCACAAGCGTCCTCGCTCCCACACGGACAGGCACAAACACAACAGGAATTGAAATACTGGCGCGAATAGCGTCCACTACGCCCCCTGTATCTTTAAACACCAATTCCTCACCGGTGAGTATATCAGTGGCCACTATAGCTAAGGGAATCCTGACCTCGCTGAAATCCTTGTTCCCAATGAAGGAACGAAGCATCTCCTCGATCTTCTTCCCTACCATCAGGCCTTTAAGAGATGGAATAGGATCTATATAAGCGAGCACCGCCCGTCTTGTGACTTTGAGGGCGATACTTTCCAGCTCTGCAAGAGGCATGCCTGCAGCATAAAGTCCTCCTATTAAGGCACCCATACTTGATCCGGAAATTGCATTTATGGGTATTCGCTCTTTCTCGAAAACCTTGAGCACCCCGATATGGGCCAATCCTCTTGCTGAACCGGATCCCAGTGCCAAGCCTATTCCCCGCTTGTGTCTGTTGAACAAGTCTTCCACCTCTCTAGTCCACTGAATCTGACTCGATCACGAACAATTCGAACGCCGGTCTTTCTTCTTCTTTATCTAATAATGAACAGAGTAAGGTCCCCCTTGTACTGCTGCCACTCAACAGATACGTTATCAACTCTTGACCAGGGCGTACCCTCCTCAAGAAGTCTTATATAGTGCAAGATCCTTTTTTTATCTCCTTCTGCAACTACTTCAACACGACCGTCGTACAAGTTCTTGACCCACCCGTTTAGCTTAAGGGCATTAGCATATCTTCCTGCGAAACTCCGGAAACCTACTCCCTGGACACGGCCTGAAACAAGTAGCTTTGCCCTAGCATAATCGCCGTGCATGTCACTGTTTGACCCTGTCATAACCAGGCTTCCTCCTACCCCTTGATTCCATTCCATATTATGACGCTATTCCCACAATGTATCGTCAAATATTTCAACATCTCAATGATTAAAACCTTCTCATGTAGGGCATGAATATGGTTGCCGACGGTTCCACGGCAATCGAGAAGGGATTATGACGAGAGTCATATTCTTAAGGAGAACATACCTTTCACTTGTTGTGAACATGCGTTCTCTCACTTCAAGAACGCCGTCACCGTCGGCCAACGTGTCGATGTAAGTAAGCAAGACAAGTAGCAAGTAAGCATAGTAGGTAAGCAGCAAAACCACTCGAAGAGAAATCACTCGGCGACAAGAACGGCAAAGGCAACTCGGCAAGAAAAACACTCGTAACGAGCCGTCAGGCGTAAATGCCTGACGGCTCGTTATTGCTAAAAACATAAAAAAATGGTCGGAGCGGCGAGACTTGAACTCGCGACCTCCTGAACCCCATTCAGGCGCGCTAGCCAAACTGCGCTACGCCCCGACCAAGCTTAAACGCATCTCATATTCTCAATGTAGGTGTATTATATCAGACCTAAGCTACGTCTGCAACCTATCCTTTGTCTATCCTTTGTCTATTCTGCCGGTCTGGCGTGGTCTCGCGCGGCCTCGCGTCTTCCGCTACATCGCGTTTTGCGCTTGCTCTTTTCTCCTGCTTATAAACAGATAAAGGCCTCCGACAAAGAATGCACCTCCGACGATATTCCCCATGGTAACCGGGAGAAGGTTCTTAAGCAAGAAAATTTCCCATGTTACCTGAGATGTGGAACCGACTGCAAAAAGGCACGCAGGTACAGTAAACATATTCGCTACACTGTTTTCCAGACCGAGAGTGACAAAGGTCATAACCGGGAGATGACTGACTATAGCCTTATCGACTACGCTATGACCCTTAGTAGCCATCCATACAGCAAGACAACCCATCCAATTAGCGCCGACCCCGCGCCAGAATGCCGCGCTAAAAGACAGGCTGCATTTTCCTCGGGAAAGAGAGTACACATAACTCATCCAAGGCTCTGTCATAAGCACGCCGCCTACACGTCCAAAAAGGTACGCTACAGCCATGCTCCCGATAAAATTGCCGATCCACACCAAAAACCAATTCCTGAGCAAATCCTGGAGCCGAACCTCACGCCTAAACAACGCCACGGTAAAGAACATGCAATTTCCGGTAAAAAGTTCACCGCCGGCTATAATCACATATATCATGCCTACCGGGAATACCGCTGCGTAAAGAAATTTTTGCAGGCCCGGTATTCCTTGAGGCCAAGGAGATCCCGCGCTTGCAACCAGCGCGATAAAAGCGCCAAAAGCAATGTAGGCCCCCGCCAGAAAACTAGATGCCAAAAGAACATCCACCGGGAGCCGTGATTTGTCTCTTCCTGAAGCTGACACAGATTCTACAGTCTCATTCAAGCTCAATAATCCCATCGTATGTCACACCTTTCTTTGCTACGACTTATACAACGACATGGTGAGAATTCGATGGGACTCTCCAATTATCCTCTTATAACATGATTATTTAATGGCTCTCGCCACCCGGCATTACTTTACAGCGTCTTTTAAAGACTTGCCTGCCTTGAATACAGGGGCTTTTCGCGCACTTATACGGATCGCAGCTCCTGTTCTCGGATCACGTCCGGATCTGGCTGCCCTCTGACGCACTTCGAAGCTGCCAAAACCCACAAGCGACACTTTCTCGCCTGCAGCAAGGGCTTCAGTCACCGTGTTAAACACTGCGTCAACGGCTTTGGCCGAGTCCTTTTTCGTGAAACCTGTTTTAGCTGCCACTCTCTCCACTAATTCCGTCTTCGTCATGTCGCAATCCTCCTTTCGGAGGTATAGTGCCCACAACGAAGAGGTTTTATGAGATCGCCCCTATGTAATGCTACAGAATAATGCAGATAAGTCCCCCGCTTCCCTCATTGACGATTTTCTGTAACGTCTCCTGGAGCTTTTGCTGAGCATTTTCCGGCATCCTGTACAGCTTGCTTTCTATTCCCTCTTTAACTAGCTCATGCAGGGACTTCCCAAGAAAATCAGTGGTCCAAATTCTCTCAGGGTCTTTTTCAAACTCGTCAGACAGTCTCCTGACAAGCTCCTCCCCTTGTCTCTCTGTTCCCACGTATGTCGTGACCTCTGTCTCGATATTCGCGCGAATCATGTGAATCGATGGAGCGGCCGCTCTCAGCCTCACTCCAAACCTTGAGCCCTGCCGAATAAGCTCAGGCTCCTCAAGATCCAGCTCATCCAAGAGAGGCATAACAATTCCGTATCCCAGCTCATCCGCATCTCTAAGACCGTCTGCCACTTTGTCATACTGCCTCTTAGACACGGAAAGCTCTCTCATAAGTCTGACAAGGTGATGGTCACCCTCGACCTCAAGCCCACTGACTTCACGAATAACCTGGAAGAACAGCTCCCTTGGAGCATCCAAGTCAATTATGACTTGCCCTGTACCCAAGTCCAGAGTTGTAAGATCCGCGTGCGATACGAAATCTTGTTCTGCAAAGCCTTTGACCGTCCCTGAGATATCACGAATCCTCTTAACTTCCTTCACACCGGAAACGACAGCATCTTGAAACTTCTGTCTAAGCCAGTGCTCTGCCGAAACCTCATTAAGCCAGACAGGCAGGCGCACACTTACCTCGCGAACAGGGAACTCATAGAGCACTTCTCGCAAAACACCTAAAACATCTTCAATGTCCATCTTGAGACAGTCCATTGGGATGACAGGCACTCCGTATTTCATAGAAAGCTTCGTCGCAAGATCCAGAGTCTCTCTTGCCCAAGGATGCGTTGAGTTGAGCACTGCAGCAAAAGGCTTTCCCAGATCATGAAGTTCCCCGATAACTCTCTCCTCAGCGGAAACATAGCTTCCTCTGGGAATATCCGTAATGCTGCCGTCTGTAAGAATAACAAGACCGATTGTGGAATGGTCGGAGATAACCTTTCGCGTTCCGAATTCAGCTGCCTCTTCAAAGGGGATCTCATAATCAAACCAAGGTGTCATCACCATTCGAGGCCCGTCGTCTTCCTCGTATCCCAACGCCCCTTCCACAGAGTACCCTACACAATCCACCAGTCTAACCCTGACCTTGATATTGTCTTGAATCGTCACGGCTACGGCTTCACTTGGGACAAACTTAGGTTCAGTAGTCATAATAGTCCTGCCTGCGCCACTTTGTGGCAATTCGTCCACAGATCGCTCTTTGTCATAGACGTCGTCAATGTTGGGAATGACCAGGAGGTCCATGAACCGCTTTATGAACGTGGACTTCCCAGTCCTCACCGGACCGACTACTCCAACGTAGACATCACCGCCGGTCCTCGTCGCCATATCCTGGAATATATCGAATCTTTCCATACCCGGTCCCTCCCCCTGGGCCCCATATCACATGTAGCTTTCAGAATAATGTATATGAGTGGGAGAGACAATTATTCGTCTTGTCACGTTCCTTTTATTAGAGTCAGCGCCTCAGCTCTTGCTGCTGCGTCCTTCTTAAAAAGCCCTCTGACAGCTGAAGTCACTGCACGACTGCCAGGCTTGCTTATTCCCCGCATCGACATACATAGATGTTCGGCTTCCACCACAACGACTACACCATGAGGCTTCAACGCGTCATGTATCATATCCGCGACTTCACTGGTAAGCCTCTCCTGGAGTTGCGGCCTTCTTGCAAGTATTTCAACGACCCTGGCAAGCTTGCTGAGGCCTACAACTCTTCCTCCTTTGGGAAGATATGCTACATGAGCCCTGCCGTGAAACGGAAGCAAGTGGTGTTCACACATGGAATAGAAAGGGATATCCTTGATTATGACCATCTCTTCATGGTTTTCATTAAAGACAGGCGTCAGCTCTTCACGCGGATCTTTGCCCAATCCGCAGAATATCTCCTGAAACATCCTGGCAATCCGGTCGGGAGTGTCTCTCAGCCCCTCTCGATCCGGGTCCTCTCCGATAGCCTCGAGAATTTCTCTAACTGCCTTCATGATTCGAGCATCATCCAATTTACATTTGTCCCTCCCATTAGCACAGCAACCCGTGCGAGTATAAGTTATTGCAAAATGCCGCAAAGAAGAATCCTTGCAACAAGAAGCGCCATTGCATGGATATCCATGGCATTATGTTCCAGAATAGGACGGATCAGGGCTGAACAGGGATTCATCACGAATTCATGATACACTTCAGGTATCATATAACCTGGGATGTCCCCGTCTCGTTCATAGCCGAGGACGTGGGATGCAACTGTCACAAGCTTGCAGTTGGGAAGCGTCTCCCTAAATAGCCTTCTCGCAGTCCAAAGAAGGTCAAAGTGGAAGTGATCACGAAGACAACATGTCCCATAATACGCCATGCGATCTTGAATATACGGCATATCAAACCTGAGTCCGTTATATGTCACTATGACAGCAGCGCTCTCCAACTCGCTTTTCACGGCGTCAAGCACGGCGACCTCTTCTTCATATGACCTGGCGAAGAACTGCCGAAGGATCATGACCCCTTTACTTTGCTGCTTCATCATTCCAACAAGAAAAAGCGGTTGAGTGCTTGTTAGGCCGCAAGTCTCGATATCGAGAAACACCATTTCTTCCGGTGCACACAAGCCCAGCACCTGCCAATCAGGCGCCTTCGTTCTGAAGAAAAATCTTGCGTCCTTGCGCTCAACAGCCTTAGCAATGGATCTTGCTTGATCTCCCCAGCGAATGTGTTGCGCAAGACTCTCCACGTCCTCATATCCTTCTTCCCTTAGCTTCCCTTCGGTTACAGGGCCCACTCCATGCATTACCTGCAGGTTCTTAAGAAGCGTAGGTTCCTCCAAAGGAAGTGGCAAGCTTACATCAAAAAAGGTGCGCTCCTCGACATAGTAATCACCGTCTCCAAGAAGCTCACACGCCGGGACAAAGGATGCTTCAGGCATCAATTAAGGTTCCTCCTTGGCGCTTAGCGTATCCGGTCACTTAAATTTCGTATGTACCCGAAACAAGATCTCTACCTCGCTATTGGACGGCACATTTACCTCAAATACCGCTGTATTCGCGTCGCGCTTCTCATAAGGCACCGGACTGGAGATAGTCCAATCACCGTAAAGTTTCTCCACGACAGCGACGTCAATTTCTTCATCTTTTCGGTTTCTCACCTTAATACAATACGCTTCTTCGCGACTCTTGTCAGCAATCTTGAAATCAGTTACTATCCGCTCTCCTACGACGTCGAACGTGTCGCCGATATAGAGCCTGACTACTTCATCCCGAGGGGTATGAGAAATTGAATCCTCCCCGATAAAGTCCATACTCCCGTCAGATAAAGCCTTATACACGCGCACCCTACCCTGAGGCAGAGGCATTCCAAGCCCTGACTCTTCGTCATTTCTGAACTCCAGAACAGTCTTAGCGCTTATAGTCTCGCTCTGGCCCGGAGAAAGGCTGCTTTCATACATGTAGCGCGAAGTCGGTTTCTCAAGAAAGTATAATTTCTTAGGCTGCACATGCGGAGCTGTCAGGAGTTGTATCTGTTTCAACTGGTTATTAGCGACAGTAGTAGTTCCTGATAAAGTGTATGTATGGTACTCAAATCCGGGCTTCTCTTCTAACATCATTCCCGTTCCAGCCAGTTCCTCAGAGACCATCATAGTCTTGACGGCATCCCGGACAGGCGGGGTTACAGGGAGTGTATGTATGCTTCCTGCGATCAGCTTCAGTTTCGCATCTCGATAGGTTGTGCCACTCTTGTTGTTCAGTGTGACCCAACCTGTGAGCGCGCATGACTCGTCCGTATCGTCAAGGATACACACATAATCAGCTGACCAGTTAAGACCGGTAGTAAGGTACGCTATCTCCACCTCATGTCCCCGAGTCCACTCTGCCTTGGCATGCCATATCAGTGTCGGACGGGTAAGGAAACCGGAAGGCAAAGGAGGAAGCTCGATAGATCCGGGTGGGTCAAGGACAATCCTCCCGTCCAGATCAACAATAAGCCTGCCTTGTCCATCGACGGATATGAGTCGGGCAGGCATGCGAATGCCATCAACAATTAACCAGATTTCTTCTCCGATATATTTCTGCAAAAGAGTTTGTCTACTTACTACCGAGTAATCAAAATTATGTTCAATGGTTTTCAGATCCCCCGGACCGGTAAGTGAAGTGAATGAAATAGAAGTAGGATCCATATTCGCAGCAAGGCCTGAAAGCTCCACAAGATTCAGTCCTCTGGAAAACTGAATGATCCGAGTGTCCCTTACGAGCGCAAGGTCGCTATTGTAGACAGTCAGGGATAGGTCTTTTCTCGCTTCGGTCCCGACCTCTAACCTCACTCCTTCCACTTGTTCACCTCCTCCTGCAAAAGCACATTCACATGGCGCAACCACCAAGACGCCTATGAGAATAAGTATACAAGCAAATGATATACGGTGCATTGTCACCCCTCCTAATCCCAGCGACACATTGTCTGTTTCACCGGATCAGCGAAAGTTCCAGTATCAAACCTCTTTTCCAGGTATCGATACTTTTGAGAAGACTTCTATACGACTTAGAACTATCCTGCTAAATCCTTGGATCCATAAAAAACACAACAGGGAACAGAAAGTCTGCTCCCTGTTTGATACTCTATCTTTTTAAGCGATCCGGATCCGGCCTTCCATGTAACCCTACCCAGGGGAGATCTTTGCGATATAGTGCTCATCAAAGATCCCCCTTTTCACCTCTGATGTCAAAGCCCGGCGGGCCTTAAATCCGTCGCGAATGTAGTCTACCGCGACCATGGGATCTACCGTATCCCCGCATGTGAATACATCAACCGCAGCATATCCAAACTCAGGCCACGTATGAACAGATAGGTGAGATTCGGATATTACTACCACACCGCTGACCCCTTGAGGGCTGAACTTATGAAACGCTACCTCGCGGACCTCAGCTCCTGCCCGTAAAGCAGCGTTCTCCATGGTTTCCTCTACTACTTTAATATCATCCAGGATCTCGGGGTCACAGTCGTACGCCTCGATAAGGATATGGCGCCCAAGAATGTTTTTCATCCAAAGTCCCGCCTCCCTTCAAATCGCTCCCTTCCTGTCGGTAGTATGCCGATCAACGTAATACTAGCAAATCCCGGAGAAAAGTCAAGAGGCCGTAGGCTCCAGGAGATTACGCTTCTTCAGCGCGGTAAGTCCGGAAAGCACTGCCAATTCCACGTGATAGCGGAATAATCCGCCTTGCATGTACATGATATACGGGGGACATATAGGGGCATCGACAGTCAACTCTGAGGAGGAGCCTTGCACAAAAGTCCCGCCTGCCATTATCACGTCATGCGCATATCCTGGCAAAGGTGACGCTATAGGCTTGTATAATGCATTTACGGGACTGGCAACATGAAAGCCCTGACAAAATGTAAGCAATCTCCCTTCGTCCCCCATCCTAACGGCCAGCACGTTATCAGACGGGATTTCGTTTTCGTCGGGAAGAACCGGATACCCGAGAGACCGGAATACATGCCCTGCGACACATGTGCCTGACAAAGATTCCGCTACCATCTGGGGCGCAAGGAACAACCCCTGCAGCATAAGACGGGAGGTGTTGAGGCTGGGTCCGATTTCACCGCCTATTCCCGGAGCAGTCAACCTTGTCGCGATCCGGTCCACCAGGTCTTTCCTGCCGACAACATATCCGCCTGTAAGAGCGATACCACCACCTGGGTTCTTAATGAGTGACCCTGCAGCGATATCCGCGCCGACTTCAGTGGGTTCAACTGTCTCCGTGAACTCTCCGTAACAGTTGTCTATAACCACGACTACATCTTGCTTACGCGCTTTTACCGCTTGCGCAATCTTTGAGATGGTCTGACATGACACGGATCGTTGCCATGAATAGCCCCTGGAACGCTGTATGAACACGACTTTCGTACGGCTGCCTACAGAGCCTGCAATAGCATCGATAGGGGCTGAGTCTTCGCCGTCTGCCCCGGGTGCCACCTTCCATGTAATGCCGAGCTCGGCAAGGCATCCCGGGGTCTGCTTGTCCATGCCGACTACCGCCTGTAACGTATCATACGGCTTGCCGGTGGCAAAGAGAATCTCATCACCCGGGAGGAGCAGTCCGAAGAGGCAAAGGGATAAGGCCTGAGTTCCTGAGGCAATTTGGTGGCGCACAAGCGCGCTCTCTGTCCGAAAGACCCTGGCGTATACTTCTTCTGTAACTTCTCTTCCTCGATCATCGTACCCATAGCCGGTAGTCCCTGCGAAATCCTGGTCGCTGATACCCGCTGACCTGAAAGCCTCCAGCACCTTCATGAAGTTATCCCTTAGGTTGTTCTCAATGCGTAGAAGCCCTGCGCTCTCCGCCTCACGGCCTTTTCTAAACAGCTCCGCAAGATCAGGATCTATATCTAAATTCCCTCGGTGATTCAATCGTGTTTTCACTCCTTAACCTTAAGTCAATTGCCACACATCTATTCGCCGGAAGACGTCGGAGTCCTGTCATCTTCATCGGAAGCCGGGGGATCCTTGGCCTTAGGCAGAGAGTCTCGGCTGCCTCGTCTTCTTGCGCCTGTCCCACATATTATGCACCTACCTCTTTCTAAAGTAGAGCGGCGCATTTCAATAGGCGCAAACACTGCGCCTTCTCTGAACCCCTCTACCTTGCCGTGTCTGTGGCCGACTATGTATCCAACGAGAAAGGCCACAACGAGAAGCAACAGCCACCCTTCAAGAGCCATACGCCTTCCCCCTATAGGAGCGGCTGATGAAGTCAGCAATTACTGCAGTAACAGGGGCACATATGGCAACAAGCGCTGTAGTGCGGCGGTCAATTATGAATGATGCAACAAGAACGGCAAGGGAAAGCAGAATGAGTTGCCCTTTTCCTATTACATGCACAAGATTTGTAGCACATCCTCTGCTGTCACGAGAGTAGTCAAAAATGTCGTCCACAAATTCAACAGCTGTCATAAGCAAGACACTTACCATAGTTGCGCGCCACCCGAATATTTGCCACGCGACAATTGCGACGAGCACTGATTCCATCCATGCGCTGAGCCCTAAAGGAAGCATCTCTTGGGGATCTTTCAACATACCCACAGCGTACGCTGAAAGCATAAGCGGCGCAGCCAAGTTCAGGTTAATACTACATGCCAAGACTGCAAAAACTAAGGTATATACTACGCTTCCGAAACCCAGGACATCTATGAGAGACGGACTGCCTGAGGCTACGTCTATCGAATAGTCTAAAAAATCGTCAAGAAGCTTGATTGTGATACCGGCAAGCGCCACTGCAAGAAGATCCGGAAGAATTCTAGAGGTTACGAAGGACATGTCGCCTTACCTCCTTGAGGCCTTCTCCTGTAGCTGCTGAAACAGGAAGCACCTTATACCCTGTAAACAATCTCCGTATCCTGGCAAGGCCACGCTTTGCCCCTGGCAGATCCATTTTATTCGCGACTATGCAATAACCGCCCCTTGGCCCCGCAAAAGCTGCCAGTTGCATATCCAAGTCCCGTTCTGTCGGGTCAGATACTGCATCCTCATGACCCGCAAGATGCGCATCGATTATATGAATAATGATTTGCGCGCCGCGCAAGGCAGACAGAGTCTGGGCCATGGCCTTCCGAGTCAATGGATCATCATGTATTTGCTCAATGAGCCCTGTTGTATCCATGAGCTCCACTGTTTTCTTGCCCTTCCCTGCCCTAAACTCTATGGACACTGATTGAAGACATTTTGTTTGATGGGGTAAGGCGCCTACAAGCTCCCTTACTGCTATATCCATTGGATACTTCCTGGAATACTTGGCACCGCCCGGATCTTGAAAAGTAATGTCAACATCTTTCACTTTCATATAATCAGCAAGTCTAAGGACTAGAAGAGTCTTGCCTACGTTCGGCTTACCCAAAACGATGCACCGCTTCATGATTGCCTTCTATGTCTTCCCTTCGAATGAGCATGAGTTCTTCCCGAGTCAGTTGCTTTCTGTCTACAAGCCTGAGCGCCTGACGTCTTATCGCACGCTCGATAATGTTTCTGACAAGGCGGGCATTGCCTGAATGCTCACTGTTAGACCCTAAGTTCCTGCTCAGATGCGCTTCCAATCGTGCCCTGGCTGCAAGATCCAGTCTGTAATCCCTCTTCTTCAGCATAAGGTCTGCAATGAGCATCAACTCTTCCACAGTGTAATCAGGAAACTCAATATGAATGGGGAAGCGTGAGCGTATGCCGGGGTTTGACTGGATGAATTTTGCCATTTCTTCCCGATACCCTGCCAGTATCACTATGAATCTGTCTTTGTTGTCTTCCATGGCCTTAATCAATGTAGAGATTGATTCTTTGCCAAAATCCTTTTCGCCGCCTGTAGCCAAAGAATACGCCTCATCAATAAAGAGTATGCCGCCTAAGGCTTTCTTAATCTGATCCCGAGTCTTTTGAGCAGTGTGACCTATATACTCCCCAACGAGGTCAGCTCGCTCTCTCTCCACAAGATGGCCTTTTTCCAGTACACCCATTTCACGAAAAAGCTTCCCCATGAGGCGGGCACAAGTAGTTTTCCCTGTACCGGGGTTGCCGCTGAAAACCATGTGCAAGACCAAAGCCTCTGAGGCGAGTTGGCGCATCTCTCTGATCCGTTGAATCCTGATGTACGCCACAAGCTCACGGACCAGCGCTTTGACTGCGGTAAGTCCGATTAGACTATCCAGTTCAGTGAGGGCTTCATTGAGCCTCCATTCGCTGGAAGCAAGGCTTTCCGTTTCTATCTCTCGCTTCTTCGTATGGGAATCCGAAGACGTCCTCAAGGCCTGAATAGCCTCAACCGGGCTGAGCCGCCCTTCTTCCAAGCCTACAAGGACAAGATTGGGGTTTCGCCGTTCAAAAGCAGGCATGGCCCTGGCCCTCCTTGAGTAGGAATAATACATCCACCAATTTACGGATCAGGACCATACATCGTATGCCTTTCACGCAGCAATTGTCACAACTTCAAAAGAGGGATCGCACCCTCTAAGCCTCAGCTCAGCCTCAGTCAGAACGAGGTTTCAAGAAGGTAGGCGTCCCAACAATCAATGACAGGATATATGTCAAGGCCGCTTTATCGAAGACTTCACACCTTGCCAATGCAGCCTCAAGGTTATCCCCTACGCATAAAATCCCGTGGTTCGCCAACATAACCGCCGTGTTATCACCAAGAGCTTTGACTGTGTTTTCGGCAAGTTCAAGACTCCCGGGTTCTCCATACTCTGCGACTTTGACTTCGTCTTTAAATGCAAATGTGCATGCGTCTATAACAAGCGGGAGTGGCTTCCTTGAAACTGCAAGCGCAGACGCAACCGGCGGATGAGCATGGACGATAGCGCCGGCATCAGGACGTGCCAGATACACACCTCTATGTAGCTGAAGTTCTATGGAAGGCTTGTTCCTGCCTTCATAAGTCCCGCGAGCAAGGTCAACTACTACAATGTCCTCAGGTACAAGAGTCTCATAGGGCAAACTGCTCGGCGTAATTAGGAATGTCCGGTTATCAGGACACCTGACACTCACGTTTCCTCCTGTGCCTACTGTCAAACCCGATCGTAACATGGATATGGCTGTTTCAATTACCTGGATTCTAAGGTCCTTAAATTCCATCTTCCACGCCCCCTAAAAAGCACGCCACAAATTAACATGTAGCTTATTCAAGTATGAGTTGGCTAATCTTACTGAACCAATACTTACTGAGCTAATCCTTACTTAACTAATACTCATTTCCAATAGTTAATCATGGAATAGGGCGAAAAAACCCCGCGCCCGGTGACTATGCCACTGACAAACTCAGGCGGTGTCACATCAAATGCAGGATAGTACCCCTTTGCTTTGGGCGTGGCAGTACGTTGCCCTAAGCACTCCAAAACCTCATTAGGATCCCGCTCCTCTATGATTACGTCAGCAGCTGTAGGAGCTTTTGGATCAGGCCCATCACAAAACGCAAAAAACGGAACACCAAGATGATGAGCGCACACGGCAATCTGGAAAGTGCCTATCTTGTTAATTACGCTGCCGTCCATTGTGACTCTGTCCGCGCCTGTGAAGAACTTCGAGATCATATCCTTCGACATGAGGTAGGCGGGCATGTTATCTGTGACTACCGTTGTTTCGATTCCCATATCACATAGCGCGTCAGCAGTAAGCCTGGCGCCCTGAAGATAGGGACGAGTCTCGGAACAGTATGCCTTAAGCCTTTTTCCCTGTTGAAGAGCTACATAAAGGGTATAGACAATTCCACTTTCAGCCCAGCAGTGATTTAGAATTGAATCGCCGTCCACAAGAAGGCTTGCCCCGTTTTCACCCAGCGCTAATCCACGTTTGTGCCTGGCTTCGAATCTGGCATCGACAGCCTTGACCAATGCATCTTCTACATCTTGTCCATCCTGGACAGCCTTTCGTCCTACTTCCAACATTCTCTCAGTCATCAGGATGATACTGTTGTTAGTGGGCCTCGTCGCGACCAGACATTTCGCAGCCCTTTCCAGCTCCTCCAAAATGCCTTCACGAGATTTAGAGGCAGCTTCACGCGCAGCCTGCGCCATACCATAGCCTGCACAAAACGGAGGGCCGCCGCTTTGAGTAACCATATCCTTTATTGCCTGAGCGACATCTCTATATGTCTTACAGCGCACAAATTTGACCTCGAAGGGGTAGACCCTACGGTCGAGAATAAGCACTTCACCATCTTCATATCGCGCTGTATTCTCAGGCCGGATTAAAAACGGAAGTTTCACTTTTGCTTCATACGTCAAATTCGTCACTCCTCCAGCAAGAGATCTAAAGTAGCCACGAAAAGCCTTTCCAGACGCCCCTTGGCTTCAGCAAAGATATCTCCGACTTCCTCGTGGCGAACCTTCCCAGGCAACATGCCTGCGCCGTAGTTAGTGGTAACAGTCACTGTAGCGTAGTCTATCTCCGCTTCGCAAGCCAGCACCACTTCAGGCACAATGGTCATCCCTACAACATCGCCGCCTACCATCCGCATCATGGAAATCTCAGCAGGCGTCTCGAATCTGGGCCCTTCAGCTGAGACGTATGTGCCGTATGGGTGAACATGGATGTCATTATCCTTTGCTGCCTTCAGTATCTTCTCCCGGAGAAATCCGGAGAAAGGGTCTGTGACGTCAACATGTTTGAAATTGGGGTCTTCTTCATCAAAGAATGTTCCGATCCTGCGTCTTGTCCAGTCTATGAACTGGGACAGCAGCACGAGTTCGCCTGGGGGCAGCAGCATATGTAATGAGCCGACAGCTGCTGTTGACATAATGTATTTCACACCAAGATCCTTCATTGCCTTTATGTTCGCCCTATAGTTAACTACGTGGGGAGGAAGTGAATGGGATGCTCCGTGTCTCGGAACAAAAGCTATTTTTTGACCTTTGTACTCGGCAATAGAAACACGGGCTGTACCATACTTATTGGTGACATCCTCTTCCCGTATGATAGGCAGACCCTCTAATTTATAAAACCCCGTTCCCCCTATTATGCCGAATTTTGCCATATGCCAGGCCTCCTTTCCATATTCTGTTTCGCCGCTCCTTCAACTGTTTCCTGCCGGGTGTCTCCATATCCGGAAGTACTTATGCTCGCACATATACTTACAGGCCTTTTCAGAAGGCCGTTGGACAAACAGAAATAGCATAAGAACCGCGCAGAAGTCACCCGAAGTTGTTACAGAAATTCCCGCATGGCTTCATTAGAAAGCATCAAGCCGTAACGGGTAAGCCTGAGCCTTCCTCCATCCCATTCAAGTAGCCTTTGTGCTACGCCTTTTTCGATAGCATTGCCGAAGGCATCACGCATCTGTATTCCAAAACGCCTGTGGAATTCTTCTTCGCCTACGCCGTCGGCCATTCTCAACCCCAGAATCATTACAGTTGACATCTGGTCCGCCTTGGAAAAAGCCTCCCTCTCGGCAACAGCAGAACCTAAACTCATGATTGAGCGCAGGTAGTCTTCAGGATCAGTGAGGTTGCTCCGTCGTTCTCCATTCATATATGAATGCGCCCCTGCCCCAAGGCCGATATACGGCTCAAGTCTCCAGTAGATAATATTGTGACGACACTCATATCCGGGCAAGGCGAAATTGGATATCTCATAATGCCGGTATCCTGCCATATTCAATTTTTCTTTGGCAGAATAGTACATGTTTATTTCAAGATCTTCATCACAAGGCAGAAGTATTCCGGACTTCACCTTATGCCATAGAGGAGTCCCTTCTTCAAGCATGAGTCCGTAAGCTGAGATATGTTCAGGCCTGAGCCCCACCACCAAATCCAGAGTCTCCTCCCAGTCTTTCCTTGTCTGCCCTGGGATGCCATATATCAGATCTACGTTTACGTTACCGAACCCCGCGTCTCGTGCAAGATGAAATGCCCGAATAGCGTCTT
>CZCA01001935.1_pt1 | contig 20157 bp, 16 predicted proteins | sample 591981 | NCBI WGS metagenome assembly CZCA01 (sample SAMEA3556810, study PRJEB10932) | anaerobic digester metagenome
CAAGCCCTCTGGAATACGGGGTAGTAATAACTGATGATGACGGACGTATTACTCGCTTTTTGGAGAAGCCGAGTTGGAGCGAGGTATTCAGCGATACTGTGAATACCGGCATATATGTGTTGGAGCCTGAAGCATTACGGCTTTTCGACGCAGGAGTGCAGTTTGACTTCAGCAAGAATCTGTTTCCGCTTATTTTAAAGAAGGGGCTGCCCCTTTTCGGGTATGTGGCTTGCGGCTATTGGAGTGATGTAGGGAATATCGAGCAGTACCGCCAGACCCACTATGACATCCTCCAAGGGCTGGCCTACGTAAGTATTCCCGGAGAAGAGATTGCAAGGGGTATTTACATAGGGAGAGGCACTGAGATCCATCCAAATACAAGGCTTGACCCGCCTATTGTAATCGGGGATTTCTGTCGTATCAGGCGAGGCGCGGAGATTGGTTCAGGCACGGTTATCGGACACAATAATATCCTGAATGAAGGTCTTTCCGTAAAACGCAGTGTGCTCTGGGATGACTCCTTTTTCGGGAAGGACACTGAACTAAGAGGAGCTATCGTATGTAGTAAAGCAAGCCTTAAGGCCAAGTCTGCAGTATTTGAAGGGTCGGTCATCGGGTCTCGCTCTGTAGTAGGGACGCATTCAGTCATCAAACCCGGTGTGAAGATATGGCCTGAGAAAGTAATTGATGCAGGGACTACCATAACCACGAGCCTGGTTTGGGGAGCGAAGTGGTCCAAGAGACTATTCGGGACATATGGAGTCTCAGGCCTTGTCAATGTGGAGCTGACTCCGGAAATTGCAGCGAAACTAGGCGCAGCCTACTGTTCATGCTTCAAAGAGAGGCCGCAAGTGGTCGTGAGTTCAGATACATACAAGCCTTCCCGCATGGTAAAAAGGGCACTTACATCAGGCCTGCTCTCCGGGGGCGCAGGTGTCTATGATCTTGGCCGGATGACGACTCCGGTAACCCGCTACGCTGTTACGGCATTGGGAGTAAACGGTGGCCTTCACGTAAGGCTTTCTCCGTATGACCCGGATATAGCCTTGATCGAATTCTTGGACAATAAAGGCATGAATATTGATAAAGCCACTGAACGAAAAATAGAAAACGCATTTTTCAGCGAGGATTTCACGAGGGTAAGTCCGGATGATATCGGAGAAGTGGCCTTCCTTACCCGTCTTATCGAGGAGTACCTGGATTGCCTGCTCCAAACGATTTCCGTTGATCTGATAAGAGCGAAGCAATTTCAAGTTGCTGTGGACTACGACCCCGGGAACCTGTCTTTGCTTTTGCCGTCTTTTCTTTCTGCGCTGGGTTGCAGTGTATCTACATCAGACAGAGAAAATGCCGGGGACCATGGGCCGAGACACCTCCTGGACATGCTGGATTCCTTGTCGCATCTGGCAAAGTCCGTCATCGTTCAGCAGGCGGATCTTGGAATAATCGTTGACAGCAATGCAGAAAGGCTGCTTCTTGTCGATGAGAAAGGCAATAGGGTGTCTGATGACCTGCTTATGGCCCTCATGTCTCTGCTTGTCCTAAAATCCCAGGAAGGCGCTACTGTGGCCGTGCCTGTCACTGCGTCCCGCATTATCGAGGACATGGCCAGGAGCTACCGCGGACGCGTAGTCCGCACCCGAGCCAATCCCAGATCAGTTATGGAAAAAGCCATTGAGGAGAAGATTTTCATAGGAGAAAAAGGCCTTCCCGGATTTCAGGCGCCTTTTGATGCTCTCTTCTCTCTTGGGAAAATCCTCGAAACCATGGCAAGGGATGGCATCAGCCTCTCGGAACTGGTTTCTATGGTTCCGGAGTTCTATATCAGCAAGCGTAGCGTCAAATGTCCTTGGGAAGCTAAGGGTAAGGTAATGCGTACTCTTATTGATGAGACCCGCACAAAGAAAGTGGAGCTGATAGACGGCATTAAAGTCTACCACGAGACAGGATGGGCCTTGGTGCTCCCTGATTCAGAAGAACCGCTTTTCCACATCTACAGCGAGGCTTCGACCCCAGGTGAGGCTGAGGCTCTAAGAGAGGCTTACATGAACCGTATCAACGAAATAGGACTAATCTAAGTATGAGTTCATGAGACCGTTGTTCTCTCTCACATTATGCTGACGCAGCTCGCTTGAATCGCAAAAACCGGTCGCCGTCTTCGGCGAAACCGGCAGCTACTGGAGAAGTTCAACGGTCTCATGGTGATCTGCTTAGGCCTTGGCATAGACATTATAGTCTATCTCGGGGAAAATATTGTTTCTGTATTCAATATCCGAAAGCCAGCCTTCATCAATGGACTCCCGCCGGATATCCTCATAGAGTTTCGTGAAGCGCCACAAGTGTTCTTTGGTTCGTCTGACTGCGTACGGGACTACGGTCCCTGTCTTCATAATGAACGCCCAGTCGCTGCTCTGAGCAAGTAGTAGCTCACGGACTGCCTGGTTCAAAGCACGTCTTCTCAAACCGTCGGATGCAGGATAGGCTTTGGCCAGTTCTGACATTCTTTCCGCTGCTTTGTGAAGGTGGCGGTAAATCCAGTCGTTGGAGCCTTCCAGCCAGACTTCATTATAGCCTTTGTATCCCCAGCTTGAGAGGGACGGTGTAGACACTTGGTTGCGTTGGTATATATTCAGATAATCTCCAGGTGTGATTAACTTAAATACATTCTGGTCGTAGGTTACCTTCCTTATCAGATAATCAAGCCACTCCGGCCCCTCAAACCACCAATGACCAAAAAGTTCAGCGTCGTAAGGCGCAACTACAATGGGTTTTCTGTCCATTACAGACGCCAGGTATTCGATTTGCCTCTCCCTGTTGAACATGAAGTTTTCTGCATGGACTGTAGCTTTCCTGAGGGCCCGTCCCCTGTCATAAGGTTGTTTGTCATGGGTTTTCCCTGTGATTCTATAGTATTTGATCCCTGTGCTTATACGAGTGCCGGTTGGGTGTATGTAAGGTTTTATGTAGTCGAAATCCAAGTCATAACCGATATCCCGATAGAATTCCCGGTAATCGTAATCTCCCGGATATCCCTCACGTGCGCTCCATACCTGCTTGGATGATTCCATGTCCCTGCCGAAGGCAGCCACACCTGACTTACAGTATACCGGTGCGAATACTCCGTACTTGGGTTGAGGAGACGCGAAAAGCACTCCGTGAGCGTCCAATATGAAATACCTTATTCCTTCCTGCTTTAAGTATTCGTCATCACCCGGGTTGAAACCGCATTCAGCAAGCCAAAAGCCTTGAGGTTTGCGGTGGAAAGTTCGTTTGTGGTAGTCCACTGCTATCTTCACCTGGGCATGCACCGCTTCGCGGGATATCTCCATAAGCGGGAGATATCCGTGGGTTGCGCAAGAGGTGATGATTTCCAAACAGCCCCTGTCCTCCAGCTCCACAAAGGCCTTGATGAGGTCACACTGATATTCATCTAGAAACACATGTCTTGCTTCACGGAATTTATCCAGGTACATTTTGGCGTTCTCATGGAATTCCGGGAGCCAGCGAGTGCGTTCCACCTCTCTTTCCGCGAGCTCAATAAGGCGTTCCAGGTGGCGAAGATATCGCTCCTTGAGTAGGTTGTCCTGAAGCATACACGCCAGCGGCGGGGTGAGAGACATTGTTATTCGAAATCTTATCCCCTCGTCAACCAGGCGCTTAAATGTTTTTATGAGAGGAATATAGGTCTCGGTAATAGCTTCATAAAGCCAGGTTTCCTCAAAGAAATCAGAATGCTCAGGATGTCTCACATACGGTAAGTGAGCGTGAAGAATAATGGCAAGATAGCCTTTTTCGTCTCCCATGTCGGAAATTCATCTCCTTCTTACAAGCTATTCGCTAATAGTCGGCCTACAGGCTGTCATCGGATGTTGTAAGGCATTGCCGGGTGTTGTCGGGCGCCGGCCGGCATTACCCGACGAGACTCGGTATCACCATGTATTACGGGTAAGTCTGGTAGTGATGGAACGATGCATAGAGGCATCCTTCGACACTGCCTGGATGTCTATGACCTGCTCCCCGTCAGGTAGGGCGTACCTTACCTGAAAAGTCCCATCCGAACGAAGCTTGACAGGACATCCGGAAATGGTAAGACCTGCGTCAGGTTGGGTGGCACCGTGGATTATCACTTCCACAGACGCGTTAAGCCAAAACTCCCTGGCTCGTGGTTGCTGTGCCATCTGAGGACTGGAAATCTCACTTACGAATTCAGAACCGATGTCCAGGTGCATCCGCTCGGATATTTGAGAAACGATCTCAGGGGACGCAGGACTTGCGGTAGGCGTAGGGTAGTATCTTTCTATCGCTGAAATTGTCATCCATTCTTCATCAATAACTTCAGACATGCCGGCTCTGGGAGTCCTGACCACGTTTGACCTTGACAAGCACACGAAGCGACCGTCTCGTCCGATAAGCCCAAGCTCTGCGCAGTAAGATCTATTAGGCCGGTCAACGTTTACATACCAATTAGTGGCGTGTTCGCCAATGTCAATATTGATACTTCTGTGGGAGTTGTTACCGTCGAATTCGATATCAGTCACGTCATGCACCCGAAGAGCCTTCCTTGAAGCAGACCATCCTTCGAGTCCCAATGCCATAGTCACTATGTCTGAAATGTCTTCTGCGATTTCCCAATATGCGTGGATCCAATAGGGGTCGCGCACCATAAGGACTACCCTGGTTGAACCGTATCCGCCGGGAAGGTCATATTGACTGTCCCACGCATATCCAGGCGTCGGCTGATGGTAAATGGGGATTTCGCCTACATGTAGTTCGCGAGGCTCAATAACTTGAATCTCAGGGACAACTTCTGAGACATGGATTTCCACCGCCTCAGAGGGGCCGGCGCTTTGGCTGAGGCTGTTTTCAGTCGTTTTTTCAGAATTCTGCAATCAGGTTACCTCCCCACTGAATTGTGTGGACATTATCATGTGAACACCTCTGTAATAATATCCCTACTGCCGCGTTGGTTTATACCATTGGAATACTGTTAAGGCATATGACTTACACTAAATGTGTTCGATTCTGGAAAAGGAGGATATTCAAATGGCAATTGGGTCGTTTGTGCTTGTTCTCCATAGCCATCTGCCGTATTGCAGAAAGGCGGGAGTCTGGCCTTTTGGTGAAGAGTGGGTTTTTGAAGCGATGGCGGAAACGTACATTCCACTGCTGGACACCATAGACTATCTGGCTGACAAGAACTCCCTTGGCAGTTTCACGGTGGGGTTTACCCCCGTGTTGCTGGATCAATTGCAGGATCCGTACATGCTGCTTCGGTTCGACGAGTATCTGGAGACTAAAATCGCTGCAGCTGAAGCTGATATTATGAGGTTTAGCTCAGAGAGTGAATGGCGCCTTCAAGAACTGGCCAAGTTCTATAAAGATCGATATGAAGGGGTCAGAAACAGTTTTTACCTTCGACATAACCGAGACCTGGTGAATGCCTTCAAAGCGCTTCAAGACAGAGGGTTAATTCAAATCCTGGCCGGAGCTGCGACGCATGCATATTTACCTCTGCTCTCCACTGACACTTCTATTTACTCCCAGCTCAAGCTCGGATATGATGTTTACTCCCGCAGTTTCGGACGCCCTCCGCAAGGAATATGGTTGCCGGAGTGCGGGTATCGCCCTCCGACAGAGTCATCCAGTGTTGACAGGGTTCTTGCAGACTTGGGTTATTCTTGTTTCGTGGTGGATGCTCATGCTATCGAAGGTGGTTCTCCAATAGATGTATATTCAGACAGAGTCATGAGAAAGCCGCAAGCGCGAGCTGCTGCCGCAAAACGAGATTACACCGCCTATCTGCCATATTTGGTTTCCGGCTCTGATATTGCCGTTCTCGGACGGAATCAACGCACCGCTCTGCAGGTATGGTCTTCAGAATGGGGTTACCCGGGTGACGGCAATTACCGGGAGTTTCACAGGCGTGACCCGGTTTCCGGTTTTAGCTACTGGAAGGTGACAAGTCGATTGGTGGATATCTCCGCAAAGGAAGTATATCATCCTGATGCTGCTCTCGGACGGGCGAAGGAACACGCGAATCACTTTGTGGACTTAGTGGAAAGGCTCCTACTGGAGTTCAACGGAGAAACCGGGAAACAAGGAGTGATTGTGGCGCCGTTTGATGTGGAGCTGTTCGGACATTGGTGGATGGAGGGTCTTGACTGGTTGAGGTGGGCATTGGAAGGTCTCAGCAAGAGTCCTCATGTAGAAGTTGTATCCGCTTCAAATTACCTGGAGAAACACCCGCCTAACGAAGAGATCGACTTGCTTGAGAGTTCATGGGGTCTTGGAGGAGCCCACTATATCTGGGACAATGATTTAACCAACTGGATGTGGCAAGAAATTCATAATGCCGAAAAGGAAATTGAAGGCATGACATTGAAAGTAAGTAATCGAGAACGACAAGCGGACGATAATTCATCCTTAAGGGACAGGATTCTAAAGCAGGTAGCTCGAGAGGCGATGCTGCTTCAGAGCAGCGACTGGCCGTTTCTTGTTACCACGGAACAAGCCAGGGATTACGGCGAAAGGAGATTCCTCGAACACAAACACAGATTTGACAGGCTTGTCCATTCCTTGGCCAAGGATGCGATATCGCCTGACATTGTCAACTACTTAGAGCAGCTTGAGTCTATTGATGCTGTCTTCCCTCAGATCGACTTTACCGCTTTCATGGGAAAGCAGGGATTCGGCGGTAAGTGTTGAATCTCTTCGCCTGAGATGATGTTCCGGGGTTCAGCATAGGCTCCGGCGCAGGCCTCAGGATCGGGGAGGACAATTAATGAGACTTGTAGCAGATCTTCACATTCATTCCGTAGCAACGGGACATGCTTATTGCACCATCAATGAAATGGCGCAGGCTGCAGCGGATATAGGTTTGGAAATGATTGCAATTACAGATCATGGACCCAGCATGCCGGACGGGCCTCACCTGTACTACTTTGGCAATTTGCGTGTACTCCCGCCTACAATTGCCGGTGTTCAGGTGCTAAAAGGTATTGAAGCGAACATAATCGGCTTATCGGGTGAACTTGATTTGCCTGATCATATGTTGGCTCAGTTGGATATCGTACTTGCCGGATTCCACAGTCATACAGGTTATGAAGGCAACGGGGTTTTTGAAAACACTCAGGCAATAATAGGGGCCTTGGAAAATCCCCATGTAGACGGCATTGTACATCCAGGGAATCCTGTTTTCCCGGTGGACGCCAGAGAGGTAGTCGCCGCAGCTTTTGACCTGGGCAAACTGATAGAAATTAATAACGCGTCCCTTACCGTCAGCAGATTAGGGAGTATGGAAAACTGCGTGGAATTTGCGGAGCTTGCAGCAGAATACGGCGCAAAAGTCATAATTAGCAGTGACGCTCATCATACGTCTTTGGTAGGCAATTTTGACAGAGCAATCAAACTCGTGAAATCAGTGGGCCTTGAAAGCGAGTACGTGCTTAATACAGATGTCCGTAAGATAACTGAATTCCTACGAAAAAGAAGGAAGGCGCTGAACTAAGACATGGGTCTTATCGTTGCAATAGACGCAGGAGGCACAAAAACCGATTGTGTAATCGGCACGACTGAAGGGGAGATCCTTGCAAAGCTGGTATCAGGTCCTGCTAACTACCAGTTGGTAGGTGCAGACGGGGTGGTTCAGGTCATAAGAGAACTGCTCCACGCAGTGGATGGGTACTGGCCACATGAGAAACATGGATTTGAGGTCATGTGGATAGGCATTGCAGGCGTAGATAGACCCGGGGAACGGGAGCAGGTGGGTACGGCTCTGCGAAATGTAGGAACAGCAAAAAAAGTTGTGGTGGATAATGACGCTATAATAGCTCTGGCCGGTGGCACAATGGGTAAGCCGGGCATCGTGGTAATTGCAGGTACAGGCTCAATAGCCTTTGGCGTTAATGAAGAAGGAAAACGGGCGAGGTCAGGGGGTTGGGGATATGTCCTAGGTGATGAAGGCAGCGCCTATTATATCGGGCTTAAAGCCCTCAACTCCGTGACGCGAGCTGAAGACGGCCGCGGGCAACCTACGTTGTTGTCCCAAGCAATATTTGACCATTTCAGTATAGACAGTGTGGATGGGTTGGTAAGGTTGGCATATATTGACGGGTTCGATAGAATTGATGTTGCGGACCTTTCAGTAATAGTGGCGGAGGCAGCGGAAGAGGGGGATGAAACAGCCTTACGGATACTGGAGCAAGCCGGCGCTGAACTGGGGATTGCAGCCGGCGCAGTGGCAAAGGCTCTTGGTATGGAAGGCGTGGCATTCCCATGTGTGACTGCAGGTGGCGTTTTCAAGTCAGGAAGCAAAGTTACTAATGCGCTTATGAGAGAACTTGCAAAAGTAGCTCCCATGTCAGAGCTTGTTGAGCCTGAATTCCCTCCTGTGGCAGGCGCGTATTTTCTTGGAATTCGCGATCTTGGGCATGACATTGATGAAAACGTAGCAGCTCGCGCAAGAGCTTCGCTGGCAAGGATCAAACCTTCCGCTTCGTGCTTGGAAGGAGGCTAATCATGATAATAAAAGGCGCTAACATACTCACTCCCTACGGTATGATGGAATCCGGGATTCTTATAACACAGGATGGTGTCATAGCAAGAATCAGTTCCATGGAGGACGCAGGAAGTGAAAGCGAGCTTTTCCAGAATCAAGGGTATGAGTATGAGGTTATCGAAGGTGCCGGTTTGACGCTTGTACCCGGGTTTATTGATATTCATTCCCATGGCGGAGGGGGATGTGACACAGAAGACGGGACTTATGACTCTCTCGAGAAGATGTGTCTTTCCCATGCCTCCCACGGCACTACCGGAATTCTCCCTACGACTATGTCAGCTTCTACTGAAACCCTTCTTCGAACCGCAAGATTAATGGGAGACAGCTCAGGAGCTAAGGCCTGTTCAGGCGCTGAAATTCTAGGGGTTCACCTTGAAGGGCCGTGGCTCAATCCTGAACGTAAAGGAGCTCAACCCATAGCAACTATACGGGCGCCTTCCATAGAGGAACTGGACGAACTCATCGAGGCATCCTCCGGGAATATCAGAATGATTACCATGGCGCCGGAGATGCCGGGGGCTTTGGAGCTTATAAGACATTCGGTAGGCATGGGGATCAAAGTTTCTCTCGGGCATTCATGTGCTACATACGACGAGGTTATTGAAGCGGTTGAAGCTGGAGCAACCCACATCACTCATGCCTATAACGCCATGAGCGGCTTCAACCACAGACATCCCGGGATGGTCGGGGCGATGCTCGCCTGTAATAGACTCACTGCAGATGTGATCCTTGATGGATTTCATATTCATCATGCTGCTGCCAAGATACTCATGAAGTGTAAAGGGATAGATAGGCTTGCCCTGATAACAGATGCGACAATGGCTGCAGGTATGCCGTACGGTGAGTATGAACTAGGCGGGCAGAAGGTCATCTACCGTGACGGAGCAGTCAGGCTTCCTTCCGGGAATCTTGCAGGGTCTGCCCTTACATTGGATAACGCGGTTAAATACGCGATCCGAGAACTTGAGTGTTCGTTGGAAGAGGCAGTTACCATGGTTTCTAAGACCCCTGCCAGGATAATCGGTGTCTATGACAGAAAAGGCAGTATCGAAGTGGGCAAGGATGCCGATCTCGTCCTTCTCGATGCATCGCTACAGGTGAGAGCAACCATTGTCCGTGGTGATGTGATATATTCATCTCAGGACATCTTTGCGTAAATGCAATCAGGAGAGTAAATTGCCGTCAATCCCTACTGTCATGGAGCGCGGGGATTATGAAGATTATGAGTCTTTGCCGAAGCAAAGAACGATAAAAGGAGGAGAGAGTATGAGAGTCATAGTTGCAGATGACTATGAGATAATGAGCAAAGAGGCAGCTAAGATTGTGGCTGACCAGATAAGAAAGAGGCATGACAGTGTTTTTGCATTGCCCACAGGCGGAACCCCGGTTGGTTTATATGCGGAGCTCATCAGGATGCATAAAGAAGAGGGGTTGGATTTTTCTCGCGTTTTCATGTTCAACCTTGATGAGTACATAGGCCTTCCCGAGGATCACGAATCAAGTTACCACTTCTACATGTATGACAAGTTCTTCAATCATGTGAATGTGGTAAGGGATAAAATCCACATTCCTCGCGGGCTTACAGAAGACCCTGAAGAGGAAGCAGCTGATTACGAATGGGCGATAAAAAGGGTGGGCGGCATAGATCTTGGCGTGCTTGGCATAGGCCGTAACGGACATATTGGGTTCAACGAACCAAAGACGGAATTTGGATCGAGTACCCGTCCTATTTACCTTGCTAAGAGGACTATTGAAGCTAACGCAAGGTTCTTTGAAGGAGATCATGAGGCTGTACCGAGGCGAGCTATTTCCATGGGGATCCGAACGATAATGAATTCCAGGAAGATTATTCTGTTAGCCAATGGCACTGAAAAGTCCCATGCCATCTATCAGACTGTACATGGTCCTGTGACTGAGATGGTTCCCAGTTCAGTCCTACAACTCCATCCGGACTGCACTCTGATTTTGGACAAAGATGCTGCTTGCGAGCTGGAGCCGTCACCTAATGGTTTTGTGCCGGGACCGGGCATAAGGACTATGGTATACTAAGTATGTTGACCTGGGGTTTTCCTTCTTGATAATACCGGGTTGAAAGCCGGGAAGAAGCGGAGGTCTTAAGCATTGCATGAAGAGAGATTCGTGATAATCACAGGGCTTTCAGGCGCAGGCAAGAGTGAGGCAGTGCGCGCATTTGAAGATCTCGGCTTCTTTTGTGTGGATAATCTTCCGCCGACATTGATTCCGAAATTCGCCGAACTTGCTGCACAATCAGAAGGAAAGATCGATAAGATAGCTTTAGTAGTAGATATTAGAAGTCGCGAGTTTTTCGACAGGTTGTTTACTGCACTGGATTCCCTCGAGGTAATGGGTGTCGGATATGAGATTCTGTTCCTTGAGGCATCTGATGAAACCCTTGTGCGGAGGTTTAAGGAAACGCGCAGACGCCATCCTCTTTCTGCGGAAGGCGGCATTATTGAGGGGATTGGTGAAGAACGTCGAAAACTTGAGGAGGTTCGCAAGAAAGCTTCCCGTATCATAGATACGTCGAATATTACTCCGAAACAGCTTCGTGAACGAATAGCAGCAGGTTTTGTCAGATTGAGCCCTAAAAAGGGAATTGATGTCATTGTAGTCTCATTTGGGTTTAAGCATGGTATTCCAATAGACGCGGATCTTGTTTTTGATGTAAGGTTTCTACCGAATCCCCACTATGTAGAGGCTTTACGTCCGCTTACCGGGGAATCTGAAGCTGTCAGAGAGTATGTATTCCGTTCCCGGGTGACCACTTCATTTCTTCATAAGCTTTTTGACCTTATGACGTTTCTTTTGCCGCAATACACAAAGGAAGGTAAGGCTCAACTGATAATAGGAATAGGATGTACCGGAGGAAGGCATCGTTCAGTCGCTATCGCAAATCGTCTTGCCGGCTTCTTGAGGGAACAAGGATACAATGTGACAGTGGAACACCGGGATAAGGACATTCCGGAAAGACTCGCCGAATAGAGAGGGAGAGTAATGATCACTGTCAATAAGCTATATCCAAAGTTAGATCTGAAAAAGTGGTTTCTCATATTTGGAGTGGGAGTGGCGCTTACGGTAGTTGGCGCCATATCGCTTTCAGAGGGATGGATGACAGGCCTTACTATGACCCTTATCGGAGTAGGGATAATTGTATTTTCTTCTGTAATGGCAGTCAGGCTGGTTATCAAGACTCTGACGCCGGAATACGGCGATCACGTTGTGGAGATTCTGGATAGACGGTATGAACTCGGTCTCGGTCCAAAGATAGTGGTAGTGGGCGGCGGCACCGGCTTATCTACGCTGCTCAGAGGCCTTAAGGAGTTCACCGGTAACCTCACTGCTATAGTAACCGTAGCTGATGACGGAGGGAGTTCAGGCAGGCTCAGAAGGGAGATGGGAGTGCTCCCCCCGGGCGATATCCGCAACTGCCTGGTGGCCTTAGCCGATGCCGAGCCTCTTATGGCTCGTCTTTTTGAATACAGATTCCCCGAAGGAGATCCTACAGGGTTGGGGGGTCATACGTTCGGGAATCTCTTTATCGCGACTATGTCAGCTATTGCCGGTGATTTCGAGGAAGCAGTGAAAGAATCCAGTCGAGTGTTGGCAGTGCGGGGCCGCGTGCTTCCGTCTACCCTGGAGAACGTGGTTCTTGTTGCCCAATGTCAAGGGGGCAGGGTAGTGTACGGTGAATCCATGATTGGCAAGTGCGGGGCGCGTATTGAGAAAGTGTCACTTCAGCCTGGGAATCCTCAGGCGCTTCCTGAGGCTCTTTGGAGCATCGCTGAGGCGGATGCGATAGTCTTGGGCCCGGGGAGTCTGTTTACCAGCGTGATTCCTAACCTGCTCGTTGAAGAGATTGCTGACGCTATTCGAAAGAGCCGGGCTCCAAGGATATATGTATGCAATGTCATGACACAACCGGGAGAGACTGATTGCTTCACTGCTGCCGACCATGTAAAAGCTATTATGGATCATGCAGGGAGAGAGATTGTCGACTATGCCTTAATAAACTCAGGGGGCGTTCCTCTGAAGCTGGCTGAGAAATACAGCATGGAAGGGGCTTATCCCGTTGAAGTTGACATGGATAGGCTTAAGTCTCTCGGAATCAGAATCGTAGAAGAGGATCTTATTTCTAACATGGACTATGCCAGGCATGATTCTTTGCGTCTTGCTGAAGCCGTATTAGGGATCACCTCAACCGTAGGGAATTCACTGCGAAAATGGGCTAATTGACCGTGCCGAGACTCATGATAAGACGCCATATTGCCACTGATGACAGGAATGCGACTAAATCAGCTAAAAGGCCGGCTATCGGTGAGTGCCTGGTCTTCTTTATCCCCACTGCTCCGAAATAGACGGTTATGACATAAATTGTAGTCTCAGAACTGGCCTGCATTGTAGAGGCCATCCTGCCTATGGACGAGTCAGGCCCGAATCTTCGGATGAGATCTATCGTGACTTCCAATGCGCCGGTTCCGGATAACGGCCTGATAAGGGCCAGAGGGAGCAGTTCTCTAGGCATACCCAGCTGTTTTGCCGGCGGAGAGAGAATGCCGGTGAGTATAGACAACGCGCCGGACTCCCGAAAGATTCCAATTGCCACAAACATGCCTACCAGATACGGAATCAACCTTACTGCAACGGCAAAGCCTTCTTTTGCGCCTTCTATAAACGTTTCGTATATTTTTACTTTCTTTATGTATCCTGCAACACAGATAGTTGCAATCATAAGAGGTATCACAAGGTTAGAGACGAAGGTAACAGCTTTTATCAGCATAGTTGAGCCCTCCTTCGGAGCACTCCTCTTACACGAGCGCCTAATGGTTGAGTATCCTTCAAGACCGGGACATGACTTATGGGCCAAAAAGGGCACGAGACTTCAAGCAACCTACTTAACGCCCCTTTGATATAGGACGAAAGAACCTGTCAGCAAGTATTGCGACGAAGGTAGCAAGGATGTTCATGAGAATAATCGGCATGACCACTTCCGCCGGGTTATGCGAATGATACTGTGCCCGAATGGCTATTATCGTAGTGGGCACAAGGGTGATACCTGCGGTGGAAATCGCGACAAAAGTGCACATTGCGTCACTGGGCACATCCTTTTTTTCATTAAGGGACGCAAGTTCTTCCATGGCTTTCAACCCAAGAGGAGTCGCAGCGTTACCCATGCCGAGAAGATTTGCAGCTATGCTCATGCTAATTGTAGCAAGCGCAGGGTGCTCCTTAGGCACTGAAGGGAAGAGCAGGCTTGCCACGGGAGCGAAGATCTTTGCCAGCCACCTTGTAAGCCCTGCAGAGTCAGCGATTTTCATGAGGCCGCTCCACATGGTCATAATGCCGATGAATCCGAGACATATACTCACTGCTTCGTTCGCGCTTTCAATCGCAGCCTTGGTTACGTCAGCAGACGTTCCTGTAGCAACCCCTGTAAGCACACCAAGGACAATCAGTGTGAGCCAAATGGTGTTTATCATTGTGGACATCCTCCGTGTTTGTTTTGGTCCGGCCTGTACAGGCAGTATCCTAGGTACCTATATTCAGTGGGAGAAGTAGATTATTACTACAAGATAGTCCTTGCCTTGTGATAGAATTGGGTTAGGTGATGCCGCGAATGTTCTATGTGGAGACAAAAGGCGAGCTTGCGCGTGCGATGCCTGACAGTGAATGCTGCATAATATCTGAGCTGGCCGCAATTGCCAGGAGTTGCGGTAGATTGGAGTCAGGCCACAACCACTGCGAATCAGGAAAGGTATTCGAAATCTCAACTGAAAGCGCAGCTGTTGCCCGTAAGATAATGGCATTTGTCCGCACTGTCTTCTGTGTCAAGCCGAAGGTAAGATTCGCTGATCGTAGGTGCGGACTTCCCGGGAACCAGTATATTGTGGAACTACCGTGTGATATCAGCGCTTTTGAGACGCTTCAAGATATTGGCGTAATCTCGCAAAGAAGAGGCAGTGCATCTCTCAGGAACGGTGTTCCATGGCCTTTGCTATCCAGGCAATGTTGCCTTAGAGCGTATCTTCGCGGGGTCTTTCTTTCCAGAGGATATGTGCAAAACCCGGAGAAGGAATATCATATGGAGTTCATAACGGATAGCTTAATTCATGCCGAAGGGATAGTGCGTATTGCTGAGTCTTTCAATGTAATGCCTAAGATTACTGAGCGCAAGAAGGGATACATGGTCTATGTCAAAGGAGGCGACGATGTAGCCCAGTTACTTCGGGTTATGGGCGCTCACTCTGCAGTCCTCACCCTGGAAAGTGTAAGGGTGCTTCGAGGAGTGCGCGGGGATGTGAATCGAGTCGTAAACTGCGAAACCGCTAACGTAACGAAGGCGGTAGACGCAGGTCTGGCTCAGATAACAGCTATACGAAAGATTGATGAAATCATCGGGCTAGGGTCATTATCCCCCGGACTTCAGGAAATCGCCGAGCTCAGGCTAACTAACCCTGAGATGACGTTGAGAGAACTCGGACAAGCATTATCACCGCCTATAAGTAAATCCGCTGTTAATCATAGAATGAGAAGGCTTACCTATCTGGCGCAACGCTTAGACGGTGAACCAGGATAACATTCCCACCGGGATTTCCCAGAGGAAATCCTGTAGGCTTCTCGAATACTGTAACGCGGGGGGTGTCAGGTAGTGAGGATTGGTTATGAGATGAGTCTTAAGCAGGTCCAGAAGCTTGTGATAACTCCTGAGCTTCGCCAGGCTATAACCATTCTTCAATTGCCTTGGATGGAGTTAGAACAGTATATATCTGAAGAAATGTTGGAAAACCCGCTTCTAGAGTTCAAGGACAAGGAAGACGACAGAGGCGCGGATTCATCTGATATGCAAGAGCAAGATGAGTTGTCCGGGAATGAAGTTGACGAAAAGACAGATCATGACATAGATTGGGAGTTGTATTTTGAAGACGCCAGTGATATTGGGTACGTAGCGCCTCGGGAAACCCGCGATGACCCAAAGGCATCATATGAGTCTTTCATTGGTTATGTAGGGACTTTTCATGATTACCTCATGTTTCAACTGCACCTTTCATCCCTCAGTGAGGACCGGATGAAAATCGGTGCTCTTATTATCGGAGGGATTGATGACGATGGTTATCTACGCATGAAGATTTCTGAAGTAGCAGCTATGTCCGGCGTCTCTTGCGCCGAGGTCGAGGAGGTTCTTAGCGTAATTCAACAGTTTGACCCGGCAGGTGTCGGTGCAAGAACCCTTAAGGAGTGCCTCTTAATCCAACTGGAGACTTTAGGGACCACGGATATACCTGCTTTCAGACTGGATTCGGCAAGGAAATTGATAGAGAATCATCTGGATGATGTAGCCCAGGGCGGGTTTATCAAGATCTCGGAGGCCTTGGGAGTCGAGGTTCTGGAAGTTCAGGATGCATGTGATTTGATAAAGACTCTTGATCCCAAGCCGGGACGGCAGTTTTCAGGCGAACGTGGGCCTGTCTATATTGAGCCTGATGCAAGCATAGAAAGGGTTGGAGAGGAGTATGTCGTTACAGTCCACGATATATCCGCTCCACGCCTTAGCATAAACCCTTTGTATAGGAGGATGTTGAGCCAAGTAGACGGGAATCAGGAGGCAGCTGTCGATTATGTAAAATCCAAGCTTAACTCAGCCTTATGGCTTATACGAAGCATCGAGCAGCGCAGGCAGACTTTGCAAAAAGTCATAGAGTGCATTGTTAGGTTCCAACGGGATTTCTTCGACAGGGGTGTCAAGTATTTGCGACCTCTGACGCTTGAGGAAGTGGCTGACGAAATCGGAGTGCATGAATCTACCGTAAGCAGAGCGACGTCAGGTAAGTACGTATCGACTCCAAGGGGTACGTTTGAGCTGAAGTTCTTCTTTACCAGCGGGATTCCGACAGTCCATGGGAGAGGTGCTTCAAGCGAGAGCGTAAAGAAAATGATCCGCGAGATAATTGAAGGAGAAGACCCGAAGAAACCGTTGAGCGACAGGGCTATCAAGGAAATCCTTCATGAGAAGGGGATTATGATTTCCCGTAGGACAGTAGCTAAGTATCGTGAGGAGGAACGGATTGCCGCCTCTAATTTGCGGAAAAGATTTTGCTAGGAATAGAAGGAATTTAAAGCAGAAAAGCGAATAGACTATAGAAGGAAAAGGCACTTTTTATTTTACCCGAAGCGGGACAATATTTATAATGCCGGGACGAATATCGTCCCGAAGAACGGGCGCTTTGTTAAGTAAGAACTCAGTACATGCCATATCAAATCTATGTAGAAGAGGTTTATCCCAATGGACAGATTTGTAAGTCTGCAAAGAAAGATTGCCCCTGAAATTGAGAAGCTTATCGACATACGTTACTCAATCCTGCGCCATGTCCACTTCTATCAACCGATAGGCAGGCGCACTCTTTCTCAGCAGCTTACAGTGAAGGAGCGGACTGTCCGAAGTGAGCTGGAATTTCTGAGGAGGCAAGGCTTTATTTCAGTAAGCTCCTCAGGTGTTACCTTGACCGGGGACGGTGAGGTTATAGTTCAGGAACTGGGACAATACGTCAGGGAATTACGAGAGTTTGCCAGGCTGGAAGAGATACTGGAACACATGTTGCCTGTACGCAGAATCGTGGTTGTAGCCGGGGATTCCACGCGTGACCCTGCTGTAAAAAAGGATATGGGCAGGGCGGTTGTTCGTGTCCTTAGAGACGTTGTGGAAGAAGGGGATACCATTGCTGCAGGCGGCGGAACGACAATGGTAGAGGTGGCGAAGGCGATAGTTCCATCAGGATGGCCAAAACACATTACTGTGGTCCCTACAAGAGGCAGCCTCGGAGAGGAGGTAGAAATACAAGCAGATTCCATTGCAGTTGAAATTGCTCGGCTACTCGGAGGGACGTATCGCGTGTTGAATGTACCTGATGATCTTCATCCCGAGACAATATCCAAAATCATAGTAAATGAGCCACGCATAAAAGAAATCCTTGAACTTATCAAAACGGCCAGGATTGTTGTCCATGGTGTGGGAATCCTAGAGGAGATGGTAAAAAGGCGAAATATCCGCAAGGAGGAAATGGAGCTTCTGAAGTCGCTGGGCGCAGTGGCGGAGATGTTCGGGTACTACTTTGACAAAGAAGGAAACATGGTCTACTACACTCCCAGCATGGGTATTCGCCCTGAAGATCTCGATGGGAAGAAGACTATTACAGTTGCAGGTGGCACAGACAAGGCACAGGCATTGCTTGCGGTGATAAGGCGCCAGCCCCGAGAGGCCCTCGTCATAGACGAGGCTGCAGCCTTAAGAATACTGGAAATTGAAGATAGGGGGAAAGGAAAATGGCAGTAAAGATTGGAATTAACGGGTTTGGAAGAATTGGTAGGTTGGTGTATAGGGCAGCCTATGAAAATCAAGATGTGGAGATTGTGGCTATCAATGATCTGGCTGATGCCAAGACCAATGCTCATCTTTTGAAATATGATTCCGTCCATGGCATATTCCCCGGGAATGTAGAGATGAAGGACGGGAACATAATTGTTGACGGCAAGACGGTTAAAGTCTTCTCTGAAAGAGATCCTCAAGCTATTCCATGGCGAGACATGGGTGTAAATATTGTAATAGAATCTACAGGCGTATTCACCGTACCGGAGAAGGCAAGCAGTCATCTTAAAGCCGGCGCGAAAAAGGTTATAATTACGGCGCCTGCCAAGGGAGACGCTCTCACCATTGTTATGGGCGTAAATGAAGGGAGTTATGACCCGGCCAAACATCACGTAGTGTCAAATGCGTCATGTACGACAAACTGTCTTGCACCCGTTGCCAAGGTGCTCAATGATAATTTCAAGATCATCAAAGGCCTGATGACGACAGTCCACGCGTACACAAATGACCAGCATACACTTGATCTTATGCACAAGGACTTAAGACGCGCGAGGGCAGCAGCCCTTTCAATTATACCTACGACTACCGGCGCAGCTCGGGCAGTCGCTAAGGTATTGCCTGAGTTGGAAGGGAAACTTAACGGTTTTGCTATGAGGGTTCCTACGCCCAACGTGTCTGTGGTTGACCTTGTTGTAAATACAGAGAAATCCACCGGTGTGGAAGAAGTGAATGCAGCATTCAAGAAGGCTGCTGAAGGAGAGCTTAAGGGTATTCTTGAATACACGGAAGAGCCTCTGGTGTCAAAGGACTTCAATGGCAATTCGAATTCCTCTATTGTTGACGGACTGTCAACAATGGTGATGGACGGTAATATGGTAAAAGTCATTGCCTGGTATGACAACGAATGGGCATACTCCAGGAGAGTCGTGGATCTGGCTGTCTTTATGGCTAAGAAAGGATTGTAAGCCAATCTGCTCAGGTAACAGTTGTCTGATCCGGATAGGCGCAAGGAGTGTGATAACTTCATGTCCAAGGCCACAGTAGAAGATATTGACGTAAAAGGGAAGCGGGTACTGGTAAGGGTCGACTTCAATGTCCCGTTGGACGCTGAAAGGAACATTACAGATGATACGCGTATCAGGGCTGCCCTTCCAACTATCAAGTACCTTTTGGAACGTGGCGCCAGGGTGATACTTGCGTCTCACCTGGGACGCCCGAAGGGACAGCGTAAAGAGGAATTCAGTCTGGCTCCGGTTGCAAAGAGACTTGAGGAGTTGCTGGGACAACCTATCCTGAAACTTGACGATTGTATTGGCCCACAGGTTGAAGCTGAGGTCTCTTCTATGAAGGACAAGGATGTGATTCTCCTTGAAAACCTAAGGTTTTATCAAGAAGAAGAGGCCAATGACGAGGGGTTTGCAAGATCCCTGGCTTCTCTCGCTGAGATATATGTGAATGATGCGTTTGGCACAGCTCATCGCGCCCATGCATCCACTGCCGGAGTGGCTAAATTCCTTCCCGGTGTCGCCGGCTTCCTTATGGAGAAAGAGATTGAAGTCATGGGGAAGGCTTTGTCAGAGCCCAAGCGGCCTTTCGTTGCAATTCTAGGTGGTGCTAAGGTCAAGGATAAGGTGGGTGTCATTTCAAATCTCATTGAGAAAGTGGATTCCTTGATAGTCGGCGGAGGGATGGCCTATACTTTCTTGAAAGCGAAGGGCTTGGAGGTTGGCGAGTCTATTCTTGATCCTGAGAAAGTAGACTTAGCCAAAGAGCTTATGGAGAAGGCAAAGGCCGAGGAGGTCAAGTTCCTTCTACCTGTTGATGTGGTAGTGGCTGACAAGTTCGCGGAGGATGCCGACGTAAAGGTAGTCGCGGTCAGCGAGATCCCTCATGATTGGCAGGCTCTCGATATAGGTCCGAAAACGCGAGAGGCGTTCGCACGGGAAATCGCTGATGCTGAGACAGTGGTATGGAACGGCCCTATGGGCGTGTTCGAGATGAAGCCGTTTGCAGAAGGAACCAGGCGAGTCGCAAAAGCGCTTGCAGATTCCGCGGCTGTGACCATAGTCGGAGGCGGAGACTCAGCTGCCGCCATTTTGGGGATGGGATTTGCGGATAAGATGACCCATGTTTCTACAGGAGGCGGAGCGTCTCTTGAGTTTCTCGAGGGCAAGGTCCTTCCGGGTGTGGCTGCGCTGAAAGATAAAGAAGACATTTAACC
>CZCA01002895.1_pt1 | contig 20099 bp, 20 predicted proteins | sample 591981 | NCBI WGS metagenome assembly CZCA01 (sample SAMEA3556810, study PRJEB10932) | anaerobic digester metagenome
TGTCAGGCGACACCGTAAATTGACCCCCTAGCGACACGAGGAATTAACCCCCCTCGTTCGCAAGGAGACCACTGTTGGAAACGAAGCACATCGAGGTGAATCCTGTACGCCGTCTGGTTTGCGGAGTGCGGGAGATGTTGGAGCCGGAGGCGGTCACGACGATCGTTCGGTTGGGGCAGTCAGGGTGGGGCGCGAAGCGGATTGCGAGGACGTTGGGCATCGCGCGCAACACGGTGCGGCGGTATCTGAGCGCGGGCGGGCCGGTGCCGTACCGGCAGCCGCAGCGCGACAGCGTGCTGGGCGGTCATGAGGCATGGCTGCGGGAGCGCTTCCTGCAGCACCGGGGCAACTGCGACGTGGTGCGCCAGCAGTTGAGCAAGGAACTCGGGATCGACACGAGCCTGCGCACGGTCGAGCGCGCGTGCCGAAGGTTCCGTCAGGAGCTTGAAGCGAGCCGCCGTGCGACGATCCGCTTCGAGACCGCGCCGGGCGAGCAGATGCAGATCGACTTCGGCCAGACGCGCGTGCTGATCGGCGGTGAGTCGGTGCGGGTGTTCCTGTTCGTGGCGACGCTGGGCTATTCGCGCCGGGGGTTTGCGTGCGCGTTCCGGCACGAGCGCCAGAGCGCGTGGTTCTCCGGGATCGAGGCTGCGTTTGCGCATTTCGGCGGACGGCCGCAAACGCTGCTCATCGACAACGCCAAGGCGCTGGTCGACAAGCACGACACACAGACGCGCCAGGTTCGGCTCAACAGCCGCTTCGAGGCGTTCTGCCGGCATTGGGACATCGCTGCCCGGGCATGCGCGCCGTTTCGCGCCCGCACCAAGGGCAAGACCGAGAACGGCGTGGGCTACGTGAAGAAGAACGCCATCGCCGGCCACGCCTTCGAGAGTTGGGCAGCGATGGAGGCGCATCTGGCGCGCTGGCAGCGCGAGGTCGCCGATGTGCGCATCCACGGCACGACGGGCGTCACGCCCGCTGAGCGCTTCGACCTCGAGCGTGAGCACCTGCGTCCGGTCGCCGGAGTCGCTCCCTTCCTGCAGGTGCGCGAGCTCGTGCGCCGAGTCAATGCCGAGGGCTGCATCGAGCTCGACACCAACGCCTACAGCGTGCCGTGGCGCTTGATTGGCGAGACCGTCACGGTCGTCGTCAGCGCGGACACGGTGGCGGTCGAGTACGCCGGCGAGGAGGTGGCCCGCCATGCGGAACTCTCCGGCAGTCGGGGGCGCAGCATCGAGCGCAGCCATCTGCTGGGCGGCTCGCCGCCGCCGGCCGAGATCGAGGCGCCGCCGCCAACCGATGCGCTGCTGCGTCCGCTGGCCGAGTACGACGCACTCGTCGGAGGAGGCTGGTGATGCTCGACACCGACCGACTCGACGAACTACTCACCCGGCTGCGGCTCACGGCGATCCGCGACCAGCTCGACAGCCTGCTCGACGAAGCCAGCCGGGCGCAGATGACGCTGCGCGAAGCGCTGCTGTTCCTGGCCGAGCGCGAGGTCGCCCGACGCGACAGCCGACGCATCCAGATGGGCATGAAGCTCGCCCGCTTCCCGTGCGTGCGCACGCTCGAAGGCTTCGACTTTGACGCCCAGCCCTCGATCGATCCGGGACAGATCCGGGATCTGTCCACCGGCCGCTGGATCGGCCATGGCCAGGCCCTGCTGCTGCTCGGTCCGCCGGGCGTGGGCAAGACGCACCTGGCGGTCGCACTCGGGCGCGAGGCGGTGGATCGCGGCTACACGGTGCTCTTCACCTCGGCGGCGGCGCTGATGGCCGGGCTCACGAAGGCGCACGCCGACGGGCGGCTCGAGGAGAAGCTGTTGCAGCTCTCGAAGCCCAAGCTGCTGATCATCGATGAGCTCGGGTACCTGCCGCTCGAGCCGGCCGCCGCACACCTGTTCTTCCAACTGGTATCGCGGCGCTACGAGCGGGCCAGCATGCTGATCACCAGCAACCGGCCGGTTGGCGAGTGGGGGCAGGTGTTCGGCGACGCCGTCGCCGCCACCGCCATCCTCGATCGGCTGCTGCATCACAGCCAGGTCATCACGATACGGGGCGACAGTTACCGGCTACGCGACAAGCGCCGCAGCGGCCTTCTGCAGAAAGCCGCTGCCCCCACCCCGATCACGTCGGAGAGTTGACTAACCTAGGGGGGTCAATTCCAGATGTCGTCAGGGGGTTAAATCTTCGTGTCGCTTGACACCACGTTCATCTCGAAGATCGTGGCGTGATGCACGAGCCGGTCGACGGTGGCCAGCGTCATGGCCGGTTCGGCAAAGACGTGGCCCCACTCCGAGAACGGCTGATTTGCGGTGATGGCCAGGCTCTTGCGCTCGTAGCGCTCAGCGATGAGCTCGAAGAGCACCGAGGTCTCGCCCTGGTCGCGGCGGACGTAGCTGAAGTCGTCGCAGATCAGCAGGTCGAAGCGGTCGAGCTTGGCCAGCTCGGCCGGCAAGCGCAGATCGCGCCGGGCGGCCTGCAGGCGCTGCACCAGATCGCTCGTGCGGGTGAAGAGCACGCGGTAGCCGCGTTCGATGAGGGCGTGGCCGATGCTGGCGATCAGGTGCGTCTTGCCGACACCCGGCGGCCCGAAGAGCAGGATGTTCGCCCCTTGTTCGAGCCAGCTGTCGCCCTCAGCCAGCGCGGTGACGTGCGCCTTGGAGACCGTCGGCACGGCCGCGAAGTCGAAGGCCGACAGGCGCTTGTCCGGCGGCAGGGCGGACTCGGCTCGGTGGCGGTCGATGCGGCGTGTCTCGCGCTCGTGCATTTCGTGCTCGCACAGGGCGGCCAGAAACCGCTCGGCCGGCCAGCCCTCGCGGTTCGACTGCTCGGCCAGCGCGGGCCACAGCCGCTTGATGGTGGGCAGTCGCAGCTCGGTGAGCATCATGGGCAGCGTTGCCGTCTCGATGGCGCTCATGCCGCCACCTCGTACAGTCCGTCGTAGACCGACAGCGCGGGCAACGACACGGTGACCGCCGGCAGGGGTGTCTGACGCGGCGCGAAGCGTGCCTCCAGGCCTTCGAGATCGGGCAAGGTGCCCGCCTGCAGCAAACCACCGAGGATCTGCGCGAGCTGGACCTCACACGCACCGCGTGCGGCCAGATCGAGCAGGCCCACCATGAGCTTGCAGGCCTGACGCTCGGGCAAGGTCTCGATCAGGCGCTCCCAGGTCTGCCGGTACTCGGCGCGGGGGAACATGTCATCGCGCAACGCCCAACGGGCAAAGGCGCCGGGTTTGCGCTTGAGCGCGGGCAGCAAGTGCCGGTAGTCGAGCTGCTTGCCGCGCCGCTTGCCTGCCGGCACCGCTCCGCGCGCGCTCTCGAACACGCACACCCCGCCCAGCCAGCCTTCGAGGCGCTCGGGGTAGAGGCGAAATTGGAGCCGATGGCCGATCAGGCGCGAGGGCACGCTGTAGAGCACGCGGCGGATGCTGACGGTGCTGAACTTGGTCACGCGCGCCTCGATCTCCTCGTACTCGCTGGTCCGGCGCACCGGCAGCGCCGCGAGCTGGCTGCGCTCTTCGGACAGCCGCGTCTGGATGCGCCGGTTCAGGCGTGTGACGACCTCTGCGACGAACCGCTGATAGTCGGCTGTGGTGGCGAACTCGCGGTGCCCACGCAGCAGCAGCGCCTGCTCGAGCGCGCCCTTGAGGCTACCCTGGCGTGATTCAATGGCCCCGTTCTCGTGCGACTGGCCCAGATTGTTCCGGCTCGGACGCAGGCCATAGTGCCGGCACAGATCTTCGTAGCGGCGCGTGAGCGTTTCCGCTTCGGCCAGGCTGTTGAAGGCGGCCGACAGGCTGTCGGTACGGTGTTCTTCGGGCACCCCACCCAAGGCCCACAGGGCATTCTGCAGACCCTGCGCCAGGGCGGCGAAGCTCTCGCCGCCGCACACGAGTTCAGCATGGCGCCAGCCCGAGTACGCCAGCGCGAACTGGTACAGGCGATGCGCGAAGTGTTCGCCGCCCACCGTGATCCTGAGTTCGTCACACACGGTGAAGTCCGACAGGGCCAGGCGGCCCGGTGGATTGGCCTGCGAGAAGAACACCTCCTTCTCATGTCCGTGCTCGGCGCGCCACATGCGGATCCGCCGCTGCACGGTGCGCAGCACGCCATCGCCGAACACCTCACCGTGACGGCGCTGCAACTCCTCGAGCAGCGTTCGACCCTGCAGCCCGGGCTCGCGCTCGAGCAGCGGCACCAGTTCCTGCTCCCAGACGTCCGCCAGCGGATCGGCGCGCGTTCGCCATGTCCTCGGCCCGCGCTGCGACGGTAACCCGTCGGCCTGCTCGATGCGTCGCGCCGAGCGCACGCTGATGCCCATCCGGGCTGCCGCGATCTGCTGCGTCGTCTGCCTTCTTGCTTCCTTGTACTTGCGCACTTGTTGGTCCGTGATCTTCTTGCCGGGCACCGAGCGCCTCCCAACGTCTGTCGTCAGAAGAGCACTCTATCCCTCGCTTCCGGACCTTCCCGGCTGCAGATCCAACCGGCCAAGATAGTTGTCGTCGACCGGTCAGGCTAATTGTCGCCGGCCAGGTACTGCCAGGCCCGCCTCCACGCGCTTGAGCGACTCAATGATCTGGCTGTCCGTGAACCGCGACTTCTTCATATCGTAGAACTCCTCAGTGAGAAAATTCTACTTCTGACTCCACCGCTTCTGTGGGGGGATTACCGAGCCTTCAGTACTGCTGGAGGCGCCGGCGGCTGGACAGGAGCCTGCACCGTAACATCGTAACGCTACGTTATCGTAGCGTTACGATGGTCACCGCATGATCGCTCGCGGCAGCTATCGCAGCCATCTGCTTTCAAGAATAAGTAAAGTCCACTACAATGGCGCTTATGCAATTTTTCCCGCGTTAAGGGTCATAAAAATGACTTTTGATCTCTCGACTCCCGCTGAGATCCTGCATGCGCTGGGTGTTCGTCTGCGCGAGCAGCGGCTTGCCCAATCGCTTACGCAGCGTGAACTGGCGCAGATGGCCGGGTTGTCGCTGGGGGCGTTGCGCAAACTCGAAAGCGACGGCCAGTGCTCGCTGGAAACGCTGGTCCGCGTTGCGCAGGCACTTGGCTTGCTGGAGGCGCTGGACGATCTCTTCGTGCTCAAACGGCAATCTATCGCCCAGATGGAGCAGGTGGACCTTGTCAGCCGCCGCCAGCGTGCGCCGCGTAAGAGAACATCATGAAGCTGCTTACCGTGCATTATTGCGGCTGGGGAGAAGACTGGCCGTTGGGACGCTTAGCCGATGACGGTCAATCCCTGCTCTTCGAATATTCTCCCGTAGCCCTGTCTCAGGGCTTGGAACTGTCGCCCTTGCACCTCAAGCTGCGTGCGGATGCCTACGGAAGTTTTCCGACCCATTTGCATCGCCTTCCGGGCCTGATCGCCGACAGTCTGCCTGACGGCTGGGGTTTGCTGCTGATGGATCGCTTGTTCCGTCAACACGGCTTGCGCCATCCCGGGCCGCTGGACCGGCTGGCCTTCATTGGTGAGCGCGCCATGGGCGCGTTGCGCTTCGTTCCGGCAAGCGACGCCGCTGCCCAGGAGCCCGACTGGTCCTTGCTGGCGCTGGCCGAGCAAAGCCGTCTCGCGCTCGCGGGCGAGGCGGGGGCAGCCCTGCGCGAGCTCGCGCTCACCGGCGGCTCACCGCAAGGGGCCAGGCCCAAGGCCTTGGTGCAGTACGACGCAACGACCGGGCAAGTCAGCACCCGTCCGGATGCGCCCGGCAGTCCCTGGCTGGTCAAGTTCCCGGCGCAGAACGAACACAAGGAAGTCTGCGTCATCGAGCAGCTCTATGCCGAGTTGGCTCGGGATTGCGGACTGGATGTACCCGAAAGCCGCTGGTTCGACCTTGGCCCTGAACTGGCCGCCTTCGGCGTCGCGCGCTTCGACCGAGAGGGTGGGCAACGCGTCCCGGTGCACAGTCTGGCTGGATTGTTGCAGGTGGATTTTCGCCTGCCCGGTGCCACCGACTACACCGCCTTCCTGCGAGCTACCCGTTTCCTGACGCGCGACGAGCGCGAAGTGGAGAAAGCCTACGCGCGAGCCGTCTTCAATGTGCTCTTCCACAACCGTGACGACCACCCCAAGAATTTCGCCTGGCGTCTCGGGCCTGACCGGCGCTGGCGTCTGGCTCCGGCATTCGACCTGACCTTCAGCGAAGGCCCGATGGGCCAGCATCACCTGGACGTTTGCGGCGAAGGTGCTGCCATCGAACGTCGGCATTTATTGCGTCTGGCGGAGGAAGGTGGCATCCCAAGGAAACGGGCGGAAGAGGTCATCGACCGGATGTTGCCGCAGGCAAGCTCATTGGGTGAGCGATTTGAGCGTGTTCCGATCAGGCAGATGTTGGCGCAGCAGATAAAATCCACCATTGATGCCTGTCGCAGGCGCCTGGAAAGTTGAATCCGAGCCGGCGCAACGGCGCCAGATCAGGGTTGAACGTACTCAATGCTGAGTTTTTTGAGTACAAACATGAGTATATTTTTTAATGGAGCAGCATGGTGAACTGTTCATTCAATGACTTGCAGTCACAATCGCTGTTCAACGTCTAGCCCGTCACGGGCAACCAGACCCACGAAACCCCGCGACGGCCGCAGGCTGGAGCGGGGTTTCCCTTTTTGAGCCCCGGCCCGCGGCGTGGCCCCGGCGCTCACCCCCGCCCGCCGAACAAGCCCCGGATCCACACCCAGCGGCTCACCACCAGCGCCATGAAGATCAGCCCGCAGCCGGCGAGCTGCAGCGCGCTCATGGTCTCGGCGAACCACCACGCCGCGGCGAGCGCGGTCCACACCGGCTCGAGCATCATGATCAGCGCCGCGTGGCTGGGCGTGGTCAGGCTCTGGCCGTGGAGCTGGAGCAGGAAGCGCAGCGTGGTCGCGAGCAGCGCACTGGCGAGCAGCCAGCCGAGCACCGGCACGCTCCAGGTCGGCGGCCAGGTCTCGATCAGCAGCGCAGGCGGCAGCACCAGCACGCCCACCGCCAGCATCTGCACCACGCTCAACGCACGCACCGGCACGTTGCGCACGATGTGCGAATTGACGTTGAACATCAGCGCGAACACCAGCGCCGCGCCGAGGAAGAACCACTGCCCGAGCTCGACCTCGAAGCCGCCGTCGAGCGACAGGCAGGCGAAGCCGGCGAGCGCGAGCGGCAGCGCGAACCAGGTGCTCGCCGGCGGACGGTCGCCGAAGAACAGGCGCGCGAACACCGGCACCATGACGATGCCCATGCTGGAGATGAACGAGGCCTCGCCGAGGTGGCTGCTGTGCGACAGGCCGAGGATCCACAGCACCATGGCACCGGCGAACAGGGCGCCGACGAGCAGGCTGTTGCGCAGTCCGCGCCGATCGAGCGCGCGCAGCTGCGGCAGCGAGAACATCGCCAGCACCAGCCCGGCGAGCGTGAAGCGCAGGCCGATGAAGATCAGCGGCGGCATGCCGGCGAGCGCCTCCTTGGAGAAGATCCAGCCCGCTGCAGCGATTACCGTGGTCAGAATCAGCAGCAGATCGGCTTCCAGACGATGGCCGGCAGCGGTCTTCGCCACGCCGTTCACAGGTCACCTGCGCACGCCCGCCCTGCAGTGCGCGCGGCGCAGCGGTGCGGTCCTGGAAATACTTGTGAGGAACTTGATCTGGTGAGCGGCACGGGAGACGGCGATCGATGGATGCCAGGGCTGGCGGGAGAGGCGTGCACGATAAACGATCCGGCCGCTGATGCTAGGATCCGCGCCATGACGTCCCCGACTTCAGGCTACATCGGCCGCTTTGCGCCCTCCCCGAGCGGCTCACTTCACTTTGGTTCCCTGGTTGCGGCGGTCGGCAGCTTTCTGGATGCACGGGCACACGAAGGACGCTGGCTGCTGCGCATCGAGGACGTCGACACCCCGCGCACGGTTGCCGGCGCCGCCGAGGGCATCCTCGCCACGCTCGCACGCTTCGGTTTCGAGTGGGACGGCGAGCTCGTCTGGCAGAGCCGGCGCACCGCCGCCTACGAGGCCGCGCTCGACACGCTGAAGGCCGCCGGCCTCGCCTACCCCTGCGCCTGCACCCGGCGCGAGTTGGCCGACCAGCCACTGGCGCGCGACGGCTCGCGCCGCTATCCGGGTACCTGTCGCCACGGCCTGCCACCCGGACGCGAAGGCCGCGCCTGGCGGGTGCGCGCCGAGGGCGTGATCCGCTTCGACGACGCGGTGCAGGGCGAACAGGTGACCGACCTCGCCGCCGATGCCGGCGACTACGTGGTCAGGCGCGCCGACGGCCTGTTCGCCTACCAGCTCGCGGTGGTGGTGGACGACGCCGACGCGGGCGTCACCCACGTCGTGCGCGGCGCCGACCTGCTCGACTCGACCGCGCGCCAGATCCACCTCCTCGGGCTGCTCGGCAAGCCCGCGCCCGCCTACGCCCACCTGCCGCTGGCCACCAACGCCGCGGGCGAGAAGCTCTCCAAGCAGACCCTGGCGCGCGCCGTCGACGAACATCCGCCGCAGGCCGCGCTGCTGGCCGCGCTGCGCTTTCTCGGCCAGAATCCGCCCGACATGCTCGCGCGCGCGCCGCTGGCCGAGATCTGGCAGTGGGCGCAGTCGCACTGGTCGATCGCCGCCGTGCCGCACCGCCACCAGGCGGTGGCGAGCGGCTTTTTCTGAGGAAACCCCATGCATCCGAACGATATCAGCGCCCAGCCCGACGCCATCCGCAAGCTGCTGCAGGACGCACGTACCATCGCCATCGTCGGCCTGTCCGCAAAGCCCGACCGCCCGAGCAACGAGGTCGCGCATCGGCTGCAGCGCGTCGGCTACAGGATCATCCCGGTCAATCCCGCCTACCAGGAAGTCATGGGACTCAAGTGCTATCCGGACCTGCACGCGGTTCCGGAGCGGATCGACATCGTGGACGTGTTCCGCAAACCGTCGGAGGTGATGGCAGTCGTCGACGAGGCGATCGCGGTGGGCGCCGGCTGCCTCTGGCTGCAGCTCGGCGTCATCGCACCGGAGGCGGCGCGAAAGGCAGCCGAGGCCGGCCTCAAGGTCGTCGTCGATCGCTGCACCAAGATCGAATACCTGCGCCTGATCGGGGCTTGAGCTCCACCGCGCCGGTCGCGCGGGGTGCGGCGGGCAGAACGTGTTGAATGCCTCGTTCGCCGAGCGGTGCGGGGCGACCCGGCATCGCCTCAGGGCCGGCGCTCAGTGGCTTCGGCCGTAGCCCGCAATGCCGATGGCCAGGCGGACGATCTGGTAAGCGAGCCAGCTCATGCCGCGACGCAGCAGTGGCAGCCGCTGCCAGTCCGACGGCTTGAGCTCCCGCGCTCCCGCGCAGATCGCCGATTCGAGGCTGGCCCGCAGCCGTTGGGCAAAGGCCGCATCGTCCACCACCACGTTCGCCTCGCGCGCCAGCAGCAGGCTGAAGGCGTCGATGTTGCTGGACCCCACGGTTGACCATTGCCCGTCGACGACCGCGACCTTCGCATGCAGGTGGCTGCGGTGGTACTCGAACAGACGGATGCCGCGCGCGAGGAACATCGGATAGAGCGCACGCGTGGCATAGGCCTGCAGCGGGTGGTCAGACAAGCCCTGGAGCAGCAGCGTCACCCGCACGCCGCGCTCGGCCGCATCGACGAGCGCCTGGCGGAAACGCCGGCCGGGAAAGAAATAGGCGTTGGCGATGACGATCTCGTCGCGCGCAGCGCCGATCGCGTCCAGGTAGGCGTTCTCGATCGCATGCCGGTAACGCAGATTGTCGCGCACGACGAAGGCCGCACGGATATCGCCGGCCGGCTCGGTGCGGGGCGGAGCGAGCAGCGGCTGCAGGTCCCGCTGCCGGAAGCTCGCCCACGCGACCAGTCGCCACAGGCGCTGCGCCGACGCGACGATCGGGTCGAGCAAGGGCCCCTGCACCCGAACCGCGTAGTCATACCGCGGATGGTGGAGCTGGCCCGCAGCGAAGTCATCCACGATGTTGATGCCGCCGACGAAGGCGATGCGGCCATCGATCACCGCCACCTTGCGGTGCAGCCGGCGCAGACGGTGGCGGCGCAAGGACAGCGGACGGAGCTCGCGGCGGTAGATCAGGACCTGCACACCCGCCTCACGCAGGCGCGGCAACAGGCTGGCGACGAAATTACGACCGCCGAACCCATCGACCATCACCCTGACGGCCACGTCGCGCACCGCTGCGCGCGCGAGCGCGTCGGCGATGCGGCGCCCGGTTGGGTCGTCGTCGAAGATGTAGCTCTGCAGGAAGATCTCGCGCGTTGCGGCGTCGATGGCAGCCTCGAGCGCCGGGAAGTACTGCTCGCCATTCTCCAGCAGCGCGACCGCGTTGCCGGCAAGGAACTGCATCAGGGCACCGGCTCCAGGTCGGCGGTGAGCGCGGCGTGATCGGAGATCCGCGCCCACGGGGCGCCGTAATGCACCTGCGCCTGGCGCACCCGGAAGCCGCGCACGTAGATGCGGTCGAGGCGGAAGAAGGGCAGCGCGCTCGGAAAGCTGCGCGGCGGGCGCCCGCGCCCGCTGCCGAAGGCTTCGGTGAGCCCGAGGCGGCGGCCGAGCAGCTCGTCGGCGCGGTTGCGCCAGTCGTTGAAGTCGCCGGCGATGATCAGCGGCGCATCGCCCGGGGCGAGCTGCTCCATGCGCTCGGCAAGCGCCATCATCTGCCGCCGGCGGCTGCCCGCCATCAGCCCGAGATGCACGCAGACGCAGTGCACCGGGCGGTCGAACGCAGGCAGCTCCACCTCGCAGTGCAGCAGCCCGCGGCGCTCGAAGCGGTGGTCGGAGACGTCCTGGTTGGCGGTGCTCAGGATCAGGTGGCGGGACAGGATGGCGTTGCCGTGGTGGCCGTGGTCGTAGATCGCGTTGCCGCCGTAGGCGGTCTGCTGCCAGGCGTCCTCGGCGAGGAACTCGTGCTGGGGCTGCTCCGGCCAGTCGGGATGGCGCACCGGATGACGCAGGTGCAGGCCCTGCACCTCCTGCAGGAAGACGAGGTCGGCATCCAGGCTGCGCAGGCGCTCGCGCAGTTCATGCACCACCATGCGGCGGTTGAACTGCGAGAAGCCCTTGTGGATGTTGTAGCTGCAGATCCTGAGCGTCATGACCGCCGGACCTCGTCGCGCCGATCAGGACACAGCCAGCATGCGGTCGAGCGCGATGCGGGCGAGCTCGGCCTCGTGCGCGGGCACCTTGATCTGGTTCACCACCTTGCCCTCGGCGAGGTTCTCCAGCGTCCACGCCAGGTGCTGCGGGTCGATGCGCTGCATGGTCGAGCACATGCACACGGTGGGGGCCATGAACTGCACCACCTTGCCCTGCGGCTTCATCTCCTCGGCCAGGCGGCTCACCAGGTTGAGCTCGGTGCCCACCAGCCAGTGGGTGTTGGGCGGGGCCTGGGTGATGGTGTTGAGGATGAATTCGGTGGAGCCGACGTAATCGGATTTCTGGCACACCTCGAGCATGCTCTCGGGGTGGGAGATGACGAAGCCGTGCGGATGCTTCTCGCGCCAGCGGTCGATGTGCACCGGCTGGAACATCTGGTGCACCGAACAATGCCCCTTCCACAGCAGGATCCTCGCCTTGCGGATCTGCTCCGGGGTGAGGCCGCCGTACTCGAGGTCGGGATCCCACACCACCATCTCGTCGAGCGGGATGCCCTTCTTGAAGCCCGTCCACCGCCCGAGGTGCTGGTCGGGGAAGAACAGCACCTTCTCGCGCCTGGAGAACGCCCAGTCGAGGATCACCGGGGCGTTGGTCGAGGTGCACACGATGCCGCCGTGCTCGCCGCAGAAGGCCTTGAGATCGGCCGCCGAGTTGATGTAGGTGACCGGGGTGATCTGCTCGTCGGGCTTGCCGAGCACCTCGGCGAGCTCGCGCCAGCAGCGCTCGACCTTGGCCAGGCTCGCCATGTCCGCCATCGAGCAGCCGGCGGCGAGGTCGGGCAGGATGGCGATCTGGGTGGGCTTGGAGAGGATGTCGGCGACCTCGGCCATGAAGTGCACGCCGCAGAACACGATGTACTCGGCGTCGGTCTGCGAGGCCAGGCGGGCGAGCTTCAACGAGTCGCCGGTGAGGTCGGCGTGCTGGTACACGTCCGCGCGCTGGTAATGGTGGCAGAGCAGCACCGCACGCTCGCCGAGGCGCGCACGCGCGGCGCGGATGCGCTCCTGTGCCTCGTTGTCGGCGAGCACGTTGAAGCGGTCGAAGCTGATGGTGGCGACTTGCATGATGGGTATCCGGGTCCGGTCAGGACAATCCTGGGGTTGCGGGAATCGGACCCCTCCGGGCGGCCGCGTGTTCCGGCCGGCGGTGGGGGCCCCGGGTAAGGGAATGTTGCTCAGCCCTGGAACCAGGGCAGGCCGGCATGCCGCCAGCCGCCGATGCGGTTGCGCTGGTTGTTCGCGTCCCGATCGCCCTCGAAGCCTTCCAGCACGTTATAGCAATTGGCGTAGCCCGATGCACTGGCCAGACGTGCAGCCGAGTCCGAGCGAGCGGCCGAGCGGCACAGGAACAGCACGAGCGCCTCGGGATCGACCTGGTGCTTGAGCTGAGCAAGAAAGTTCGGATTCTCCTGCATCGACGGGTAGGTTTTCCACTCGATCTCCACCGCGCCGGGAACGCGCCCCACCCAGTCAAGCTCGGCGCGTGTGCGTACGTCCACCAGCTTGGCGCCAGGGGCCAGCTGCAGCACCTGCCAAGCCTCCGCAGGGGTGAGCGCGCCCTGGTAGGGCAATCCGAGGTTCTGGGCACGATCGTGCGCGAGGGACAACAGGTCCGACAGGGTTCCCATGCGAACATCCGTCTAAAATGTAGGTCGCCCGAAGTATAACGCGTCCGCCGCGCCCCCCAATGCACCCCGCTCGAGCTTCCAAGCCACCTGTACACGACGCGCCGCTGCTCGGCGCGGGCACCGCCCTCGACGACGCTGCACGCGGCAGAGGCATCCAGCGCGCCACCCTGGTCGCGGTGGTGACCAACAGCCTCCTCGCCATCGGCCAGGTCATCATCGGCCTGCTCGCGAACGCCTTCAGCCTGGTCGCCGATGCCGCCCACACCTTCTCCGACCTGGTCACGGACATGATGGTGCTGGTAGCCGGACGCCGCAGTGCGGACCCTGCCGACAGCAACCACCCCTACGGCCATGGCCGCATCGAAACCGTCACCACGCTGGTGCTGGGCACGGTGCTCGCCGGCGTCGGCATCGGTTTCCTGTGGAGTTCGGGCGTGCGGCTGCAGAACATGGGCACGCTCCCCCAGCTCCACCCCGCTGCGCTGGTGATGGCCTTGCTGACCTTGATCGCCAAGGAGAGCCTCTTCCGGTTCACGCTCTCTGCCGCACGGCGGCTGCGCGCGCCGATGCTCGAGGCAAACGCCTGGCACGCGCGCTCGGATGCCGCATCCTCGCTGGTGGTAGCGGCCGGCATCGGCGGCAGCCTGGCGGGCTACCCCTTCCTCGAGCCGCTGGCTGCGGCGGTGGTCGGCTTCCTGATCCTGCACATGGGCGTGCGCCTGGCCTGGAAGGCGGTGCGCGAACTCATCGACACCGGGCTGCCGGAGGAAGAGCTGAAGCGCCTTCGGAAGACGATCGAGTCCACGCCTGGGGTGATCGGACTGCACGAAATGCGGACGCGGCGCATGGCCGATCGTGTGCTCTGCGACGCGCACGTGCAGGTGGACCCACGGCTGACCGTGTCCGAGGGCCACCGCGTCTCGGACACGGTGTACATGCGCGTGCGCTCCGCGCACCCGGAAGTCCAGGACGTGCTGGTGCACATAGATCCGGAGGACGATGGCGAACTGCAGGCCGTCCCGCCGGGGCCGCTCCCCGAACGCGCGGAGATCCTGGCGCAGATGCGGGAACTGCTCGGCCCGAACGCACCCGAGCCGAGGCGCGTTCAGCTGCACTACCTGGGGCAGCGCATCGAGGTCGAGATCGTCCTGCCCACGCCGATGGACGACGACGCGCTCGCCGCCCTGCGCGAACGCCGGCTCGACTGGCTGCAGAACCATCCCCACTACCGCAACATTCGGGTGTTTTTCGAGCCCGCACTATGATGGTGCATATTGACCATTGAAGCGCACCATTTCAGTGCGTCAATGCAGGGACGCAAGCACCGATTTCGGGCGCGACCCCTTGTGGCACAATGAACTTCAGCGCGCAGATGACCTGGCACGCTTAGTGCTTTGAGCTCCTCACCCGAATACGGCGCACCGCCCCAAGGGCGTTGCGCTCCTCCGCTCAACGCAACACCGCCTCATCTCACCAGGAGTGAAAATGAACGCCCAAGACGTCATGAAGATGATCCAGGAAAACGAAGTGCGCTTCGTGGACCTGCGCTTTACCGATACCCGCGGCAAGGAGCACCACGTCGGACTGCCGGTCTCGGCTTTCGAGGAGGAGCACTTCGAGCACGGCCACCCCTTCGACGGCTCCTCCCTGGCCGGCTGGAAGGGCATTCAGGCATCCGACATGGTGCTGCTGCCCGAGCCCTCGACCGCCTACATCGACCCCTTCTTTGACGAAACGACCCTGGTCATCACCTGCGACGTCATCGAGCCGTCCGACGGCAAGGGCTACGATCGCGACCCGCGCTCCATCGCCAAGCGCGCCGAGGCCTACCTGAAGAGCACCGGCATCGGCGACACCGCGTATTTCGGCCCGGAGCCCGAGTTCTTCATCTTCGACTCGGTCGAGTGGTCGGTCGACATGTCCGGCGTGTATAGCAAGATCATCTCGGAAGAAGCTGCCTGGTCCACCGCCGACAAGTTCGAAGGCGGCAACACCGGCCACCGTCCGCGCGTCAAGGGCGGTTACTTCCCGGTTCCGCCGGTCGATAGCCTGAACGACGTGCGCGCCGCCATGGTGCTCGCGCTCGAAGCCTGCGGCGTGCCGGTCGAAGTGCACCACCACGAAGTCGCCAACGCCGGCCAGTGCGAGATCGGCACCAAGTTCAGCACGCTGACCAAGCGCGCCGACTGGACCCAGGTCCTGAAGTACATCGTGCACAACGTCGCCCACCAGTACGGCAAGACCGCCACCTTCATGCCCAAGCCCATCGTCGGTGACAACGGCTCCGGCATGCACGTGCACCAGTCGATCTGGAAGGACGGCCAGAACCTATTCGCGGGCAACGGCTACGCCGGCCTGTCGGAGACCGCGCTGTACTACATCGGCGGCATCATCAAGCACGCCCGTGCGCTCAACGCGATCACCAACCCGGGCACCAACTCGTACAAGCGCCTGGTGCCGCACTACGAAGCCCCGACCAAGCTCGCCTACTCGGCGCGCAACCGTTCGGCCTCGATCCGCATTCCCTACGTCGCCAACCCGAAGGGCCGCCGCATCGAGGCGCGCTTCCCGGATCCCCTGGCCAACCCCTACCTGTGCTTCGCCGCGCTGATGATGGCGGGCCTGGACGGCATCCAGAACAAGATCCACCCGGGCGACCCGGCCGACAAGAACCTGTACGACCTGCCGCCGGAAGAGGACGCGCTGATCCCGACCGTGTGCACCAGCCTCGAACAGGCGCTGGAGTACCTGGACAAGGACCGCGAGTTCCTCACCCGCGGTGGCGTGTTCTCGAACGACTTCATCGATGCCTACATCGCACTGAAGATGGAAGAGGTCGACCGCATGCGCATCACCACCCACCCGGTGGAATTCGACATGTACTACAGCCTGTAATCCGCGGATTACTGCGCATCCAGGAAAGGACGGGCATTGCCCGTCCTTTTTTTATGCGGTCTAATCAGGCTTCATTCCGTCAGGACAAGGGCGCGCCGGTGCGCATTCGCCGCCCCATCACCCGCGTCTCGGACAAGCCCATGCCATCGTTCAGACTCCTCTCGCTGCTCCTGCTCGCCGGCCTCGCCGCGCCTGCCCACGCAGACATCTACAAATGCACCGATGCCGACGGACGGGTGACCTACACCAATGACCGTTCGCTCGGCCGCGGCTGTGTCCGCCTGCAGAGCGACCAGCCGGTGTCCTCCATCCCGGCGCCGACCCGGCGACCCGCCGCCACACCTTCCGCCCAGCCCGCCTCGCCCGGCGCCTTCCCGCGCGTGAGCCCGAACGACCAGCGCAGCCGCGACGACGCCCGCCGCCAGGTGCTGCAGAGCGAGCTCGCCACCGAGGAATCCGCGCTCGCCGCAGCAGAGAAAGCCCTCGCCGAGCAGGAGGCGGTGCGCCTCGGCGACGAGCGCAATTACCAGAAGGTGCTCGACCGCCTGCAGCCCTTCAAGGACAAGGTCGAACTGCACAAGCGCAACATCGAAGCCCTGCGCCGGGAGATCTCCGGCCTGCGCTGACACGCAATTGGCGCGCATCTTGCTTCTCAATCGGAAGACCACCAGGACGCGCCCATGCCGACTCCCCCCAGCCACACCGCCACAGGACCCTTCGCCGGCCTCGAGCTGCTGTCGTCGGCCGTCGTCCTCGTCGACGGGCGGCTGGTGATTCGCTATCTGAACCCAGGCGCCGAGAACCTGTTCGCGGTCAGCCAGCGCAAGCTCATCGGCCAGCCGCTCGAACGCCTGCTCGGCGCCCCGCCCGGCCTCGGGGCCGCCCTCGACAACGCGCTGCGCACCAACTGGAGCTACACCGGCCAGGACATCACCGTCAGCCGCGGCGACGCCGACCCGATCCGCCTCGACTGCACGGTGACGCCGGTCGATACCGCCGGCGTGCGCCTGCTGCTCGAATTCCGCCCGATCGACGCTCAGCTCCGGGTGGCGCGCGAGGAGCAGCTGCTGCACCAGCAGCAGGCCAACCGCGAGCTGATCCGCAACCTCGCGCACGAGATCAAGAACCCGCTCGGCGGCATCCGCGGCTCGGCGCAGCTGCTGCAGCACGAGCTCGACGACCCGCAGCTGCGCGAATTCACCGACGTCATCATCGCCGAGGCCGACCGCCTGCAGGACCTGATGAACCGCCTGCTGAGCTCGCACTGCATGATGCGGCCGGCGGCGCTCAACATCCACGACGTGCTCGAGCGCGTGCGCCGGCTTATCCTTGCCGAATTCCCCGCGCTCGACATCCGCCGCGACTACGACCTCAGCCTGCCCGAGATCACCGCCGACCGCGAACAGCTCATCCAGGCCGTGCTCAACATCGTGCGCAACGCCGCCCAGGCGCTCGACGGTCACGGCGAGATCCACCTGCGCACCCGCATCGCGCGCCAGGTCACGCTCGCCAAGCGGCGCTACAAGCTGGCACTGGAATTGCAAGTGATCGACAACGGCCCCGGCATTCCGGACGAGATCCGCGACCGGATCTTCTATCCGCTGGTCTCGGGGCGGGACGGCGGCAGCGGGCTGGGCCTGTCGCTGGCGCAGAGCTTCGTCGAACAACACCAGGGCATGATCGAGGTGGACAGCCGTCCCGGGCGCACCTGCTTCACGATCCTGCTACCGATTTCCGACCGCGTCTGAACGCGCCGTCGCCCGCAACCGCCGGGCGCGCCAGCTGGACGCACCAACATAGTGCATGTAACCAATGAACGACGTCTGGATCATCGATGACGACCGCTCGATCCGCTGGGTGCTGGAAAAGGCCCTCGGTCGCGAGGGCATCCACCACACCAGCTTCAGCTCGGCCAGCGACGCCCTAGCCGAGCTCGAGCGCACGCCGCAGCCGCCGGCGGTGCTGCTCTCCGACATCCGCATGCCGGGCGAATCCGGCCTCGACCTGCTGCAGAAGGTGAAGGCCGGCCATCCCCATCTGCCGGTCATCATCATGACCGCCTATTCAGACCTCGACAGCGCAGTGTCCGCCTTCCAGGGCGGCGCCTTCGAGTACCTGCCCAAGCCCTTCGACGTCGACCAGGCGGTCGCGCTCGTGCGCCGTGCGCTCGAGCAAGGCGCGCACCAGAACGGTGCAGCGGAGGACACGACGCTCGCCCCAGAGATCCTCGGCCAGGCGCCGGCGATGCAGGAGGTGTTCCGGGCCATCGGCCGCCTCGCCCACTCGCACGCCACGGTGCTGATCAACGGCGAGTCCGGCAGCGGCAAGGAGCTGGTGGCGCGCGCGCTGCACCGCCACAGCCCGCGCCGTGACGCGCCCTTCATCGCCATCAACACCGCCGCCATCCCGCGCGACCTGCTCGAATCCGAGCTCTTCGGCCATGAGCGTGGCGCCTTCACCGGTGCAGCCACCCAGCGCCGCGGCCGTTTCGAGCAGGCCGACGGCGGCACCCTGTTCCTGGACGAGATCGGCGACATGCCCGCCGAGCTGCAGACCCGGCTGCTGCGCGTGCTGTCCGACGGCCACTTCTACCGCGTCGGTGGCCAGCAGCCGATCCGCGCCAACGTGCGCGTGATCGCCGCCACCCACCAGGACCTGGAGGAGCGCGTGCGCCAGGGTCTGTTCCGCGAGGACCTCTTCCACCGCCTCAACGTCATCCGCCTGCGCCTGCCGCCGCTGCGCGAACGGCGCGAGGATATCCCGCTGCTGGTGCGCCACTTCCTGCAGAAGAGCGCGCAGGAACTCGGCGTCGAGCGCAAGCGGATCTCGGATGCGGCGCTCGAATACCTGCAGGGCCAGCCCTTCCCCGGCAACGTGCGCCAGCTCGAGAACCTGTGCCACTGGCTGACCGTGATGGCGCCGGCGCAGGTGGTCGAGGTCGCCGACCTGCCGCCCGAAATGCGCGACCAGCCCGGACGCGAGGCGCCCACGAGCTGGATCGAGGGCCTGGCGACCGAGGCCGACCGCCTGATCGCTGCCCACCCGGGCGAAGTCTTCGACCGCCTGACGCGCGATTTCGAGCGCACGCTGATCCGGCGCGCGCTGGCGGCCACCGGCGGGCGCCGCATCGAGGCGGCACAGCTGCTGGGCATCGGCCGCAACACCATCAGCCGCAAGATCCAGGACCTCGGGATGGATGACGGGCGAAACGGCGACGAGCCTGCGCACTGACCGTCGCGCCCCGCGGGTCGCCTGACGCCACCCCGGCCTGCAGACGACCCGACCCACGACCAGGACTCGTGCAGCGCAGCGGGATCGCTGATAATGGGCGGCTTCGACGCCCCCGCCACTGCCCGCTCGTGCCACTGCCCCCGTCGCCCCATCCCGCCCAGCCGCCCCAGGTCCCGGCCGCCGCCCGCGCGGCAGAACTGGCGTCTGCCCTCGGCGGGCTGGCGCGATGCTTCGCGATCGAGTGGGTGCCTGAATGCGCCTCGACGAACAGCGCCCTGCTCGATCACCCCCCTCATGATGACGGGCGAGTGCATGTACTCATCGCCGACTCCCAACGCGCAGGCAGAGGCCGGCGCGGACGGCAATGGCTGTCCTGGGAAGGCGCGAGCCTGACCTTCTCCGCTCTGTGGCGGTTCGGCACGGGTGCGCCTGCGCCCGCCGGCTTGTCCCTGGCGGTGGGACTCGCACTGGCGCGCGCACTCGAGGAGCTCGGCGTGGAGGGCGTCCAGCTCAAATGGCCGAATGACGTGCTCGTGCACGGCAACAAGCTCGCCGGCATTCTCATCGACCTGCTGCCCGCACGAGGCCGCCCGCCGGCCGCAGTGATCGGCATCGGGCTGAACCTGCGTCTACCCGAAAACCACGCCATACCGGCGCAGCGTGGCGTCACCGACCTTGCGCAGGCGCTGGCGCGCGAGCTCCCCGCCTCCACCGCGGTGATCGCCGTGATCCTCGCCGAGCTGCACCGCCTGCTCGATACCTATGCGGCTGCAGGCTTTCCGGCGCTGCGCACGGCATGGGAGCAGCGCAACGCCTTCGCCGACCTGCCCGTCTGCATCACGGGCGAGCTTGAGACCCAGATCGGCATCTGCAGCGGCGTGGACGACGATGGCGCACTGCTGCTGCGCACCGACGCCGGCGTGCAGCGCATCCTGGCCGGGGATGTGTCGCTGCGCCCGCTTACGGGGGACGTGGATTGATCCTGCTCATCGACGCCGGCAACACGCGGATCAAGTGGCGGGTCGTGACCACTTCCGCACCGCTCGACGCGGTCGCCGAGGGCGCGCTTGCCCACGCCGAGGCGGGCGCCCTCGTCGACGTACGCGCGCGGCATCCCGAGCTGCAACGCGCCTTCGGCTGCAACGTGGCAGGCGTGGCGATGGCCGCGCGCATCGACGAAATCTGTGCCGGCTTGCAGCTC
>CZCA01000290.1_pt1 | contig 20012 bp, 12 predicted proteins | sample 591981 | NCBI WGS metagenome assembly CZCA01 (sample SAMEA3556810, study PRJEB10932) | anaerobic digester metagenome
ATACGAGATCTAGTACGGTCTCGTGGGCTCGGAGATGTGTATAAGAGACAGGGGTGTGGATCGGTGAGTATTTCGCCAATCGCGACTTTGCCGGGCCGCCCGCCTTCGTGCGGCAAGACAATGCTATCGCCTTTGATTGGGGAACGTGGGGGCCAGGTGGAGGGATGCCCGGCTCTAACTTCACGGTGAAGTGGACGCAGACAGCCTGGCTCAACGCCGGCAACTATCGCTTCTTCGCTACGACCGATGACGGCGTGCGCATCTTCGTGGATGATCAGCTAGTGGTCGATGCCTGGCGCGTCGGCCCAGCGTTGAGCGTCTTCAACGATGTTTATCTAGGCGCAGGCTGGCACACAATCCGCGTCGAGTACTTCCAGGAGGGCGGCGTTGCCGTCATCTATGTGAGGTACACAAGATTGTAGGGGTAACATCGTGGGCGCAGTGTCGGGCAACACTGCGTGCACCGGTGGCCGAAGCACACACGGCGTGCATCACGGGCAATGAAGGTGCGCCGCATGGTGAGTGAACTGTATGAAACTTCCAAATCGGATGGCCGGTTGGCCATCCGATTGCTTTTGCTGACGCCGCCGATCTGGGCTGGTGGAGTGCGTAGGGACAATTCACGCAAGCGTAGATGGGCGACGCAGCGACTGAAGGGTGGCGATGCCGGCCTCCAGGTGAATTGCAGTGACGTACTGCAGCAGGGAGTCGATCAACTCGTCGAGCGGTGCGTCTGGCGCCTTCATGTGCGCCAGTGTGACCAGCACGCCCATGTATTCTTCCAACAAGCTGCGCTGCCCGGCAAACCGCAGCGCTTTGCGCAAAATCTGGTCGCGCTGTCCGACGTCCTGTGTATAGTCGGCGATACGCGCCAGACCGAGCAATGCCTGTACATAAGTGTACGGGTAGATGTTGATACTATCAGACTGCGCAGCTTCCAATTGCTGGCGCGCCTGTTCAACGTTGCCGCGCGCCAGCGACACCAGCCCCAGACCAATTTCGGCGCTGTTGCGGTAGTTGCGGAAGAAAGCGCGGTCGCCCAGAATCTCAGCCACGCGGCGAAAGCGTCGTTCCGCCTCGTCCAGCCGCCCCGCCTGCAAGGAAAGAAAGCCGCTAGAGATGCGCGGCAACAGGCTGCCCAGTTCACCTGTAGCGCCGGCCACCGCCCGGTTGATGGCGATACTTTCCTCGTTGAGCGCCTGACTTTGCTCCATGTCGCCCAAGATGCGCGCCGTCATCGCCAGCTGGTGGTAGGCGGCGCTGGCAATGGACGGTTGATTGGTCTCCGTCGCCAGATCGACCACCGCTTCGAGGATGCGCGTCGCCTCGCCGAGCTGTCCTTGCACCAACAGCACCCAGCCATACTCGAAGAGTGGCGCCACCGCATGCACCGGCTCCAGGATGTGCAGAATGTCGGCTTCGGGATCGGCGACAGATGGCGGGGCAGGTTGATAGCGCGTCCAGGCACCATCATCCTCCTCCACATCGGCGTGGTAGATGCGCCGGCGCCGTTCCAAAAGATCGACCAGTACGCGCGAGGTCGGCGCCTCCCCATCTGCCTGCTTGATCGCATGCAGAAACTCGTCAAGCACTTTGTTGCTTTCCGCCTGCTGCCCCAACAGCGTGAGCATGGTGGTGAGCCGGGTGTAGGTCGCCAGAATGATCGCACGGTCGCCATGCGCACGCGCCCAGCTCTGCAATTGGCGATAGGTGGTTGTTACTCCTTCTGGATCGAACAGGCTCTCATACGCCAGCCCGCGTCCTTGCAGCGCACGCCGCGTCAATTCTGGCGGGGCGTCGGGCAGGGCGTCGAGCATGGACATCACGCGGTCGAAGGCGTCGACAGCCTGGCGGAAGCCATAGCTCTGCAGCAGTTTTTCACCCGCCTGCACCCCAAATTGTGCGGCCAGCAGACGATGTCCACTGCCAGCCTGGGCGTAGTGGAAGGCAATCTCACCAGGATTGGTGGCGCCCTGCCCCAGATCAACCAATGCTTCCGCCACCGCCAGATGCAGCCGACGTCGCTGCAACAGGCTCAGGTTATCGTAGACTGTCTGCCGCACCAGATGATGGGCAAAGTCGATGCGCTCGTCAGGGCGTTCGATGAGAAACTTGCGTTCAAGCAGCGCTTCCAGCCCCCCCATCGGATCGAGCGTTGCTGCGCTTTCCAGTAAATCCAGGCTGAAGTCGCGCCCGATCACGGCGCAGAGATTGAGCACAGCGCGCGCGTCGGTGGGCAGACGGTCGAGGCGCTCCAGAATGATCTCCTGAATCCGTTGGCTGTGAAGTCGTGGCGATGGTTGCAGGCTGTCGCGCCCAGGCGAGTCGAAAATGGCAGTCAGCGCATTGGCATTGTTGGTCGCCAGTCGTTCATCCAGGTTATGCAGCGCTTCGGCGACAAAGAGCGCATTGCCCTGCGTCGTCTCGTAGAGCAAGTCGCCCAGGCGGTAGGCAGCTTCCGGCGTCAAAAGGTGTTCACTGCTCTGCGGCGCAGCCAGGTGACGTTCGACCAGTTCCTGCACATGCCGACGAGCAAAACGCGGCACCGACAATTGGGCGTCGCGCTGAAGGCGGTTCAGAGTGTGGGTGAAGGTAACGAGCGCGCTATTTTCTGGCAAATCCTCGGGGCGGTAAGCCATCAACAAAAACGCTGGCAATTCGGGCAGTCGCTGCACCATACGGTTGAGCACAGCCAGCGTGTCCGGGTCTGCCCACTGCAAGTCATCGACAAAAAAGACCAGCGGTCGTAGCTTTGCCAGCACAACGATGATGGTCACGATGGCGTCGATCAGCCGCTGGCGGTTCTCTTCAGCGCTGTTCGCATTTTCCTGTGAAGACGGCGTGGCAAGCGGCAGGCGATCTTGCAAGCTGGGGATGATTTGCGCCAGCGCGCTCAGCGTGCCAACGGGCAGGTTCTGGATGACTGTGTCAGGGAGACTATAGAAATAGCGCCCCAGAGCATCCGCCAGTGGGGCAAAGGGCAGATCGCGTTCGAGCGCCTGGCAAGTAGCGCTGAGTACGGTGGCCGCCTCCTTTGTCGCCCGACGCAGCAACTGATAGGCCAGCCGCGTCTTGCCAACGCCCGCCTCGCCTTGCAGCAGCAACCATTCGCCCCGCCCGTGTAGCGCATGTTCCAGCCGATCTTGCAGGACCGCCATCTCCTGTGCGCGTCCGACAAAGACCTCTGGGTAGCCAACATCGAGCACGGTCAGCAGGGTAAGCGCTGGCAAATCGACCGGTTGGGGGGTGAGCGGGGCGCCCGGCAACATGACCACCGGCGTCGGGGTCAGTGGCGTATGCACGACAGGGCGCGGTGCAATCTCGCCATTGAGGATGCGTTGATGCAACGCCTGCGTCAGCGGGCTGGGGTCGGCGCCCAGTTCTTCAGAGAGGAGCATCCGGCAGCGTTCATAGGTGAGCAGGGCGCCGGCGCTATCGCCCGATTCAGCCTGAAAGCGCATGAGCGATTGGTAGGCATTTTCGCGCGCCTCGTCGCGCGCTAGCAGCTGCCGGCACGCCGTGATCGCATCGGCATAGTGCCCACTTTCAGCGTACAAATCCGCCACCATCAGCAAGGCATTGAAAAAGCGCTCGCGCAATCGCTCGCGTTCGGCCTGCAACCAGTCAGCGTAAGGGTCACTGATCAGATAGTCATCGGTGTAGAGTGCAATCGCCTGCTCCAACAGTTGCAGGCGCAATCCAGCATCCGTTGCATTGTGAGCGCGGTTGTACAAATGATCAAAGACATCGACATCGAGCCAGATTTCCGGCGTCAGATGAAAGGCATACCCCGGCGTCTGGGTGACAATATAGCGAGACGGCGCCCGATTGGGGCGATCGGGTTCGAGGACGTTGCGTAAGGCGTTGATGGCGCTGCGCAATGTGGTGGCAGCGGCATGCGGTGTGCTGTTCGGCCACAGAATCTCGATCAGCAGATCGGTGGAAACAGGGCGCGGGCGTTCGGTAATCAGAATTTTGAGCAACTGCCGCGCCTGCCGCGTGTGCCAGTCGCTCTCGGTGACGAACGTGGCGTCCCGGATCACTTGCAAGGTGCCAAAGGTGAAAATCTGGATACGAGCCTTACCTGGCTCAATGCGTTGCTGATCGCTTTCGTTGGAATGGTGTTGCATGGCGTGCCTGGTCGGGAAGCTTGTGCGGTCTGTACATCGACCGACGACGCACTAAATTAACCTGATTCTACCCTACGTCGATCAAAGCGGCAAGGTGTTCATGACGCGGCGCGCATTTGTCAACCCTATGATAGATAGCACGATCAAACATCGTTCATCCGATATCTCCCCGGAAGCTCAGAGCTTCCGGGAAGATGAGCAAAGTCTATTTGTGTTGTCTATCAGAGCTTCCGGGAAGATGAGCGAAGTCTATTTGTGTTGTCTATGAGAAAGCGCACTGCGCGCGAGAGTACGAAACAAACCCTGCCCCCACTGTGAAGCTCTCCCTCTGACGGGGTGCATTTCATGTTCAGAACGTACAGCCTTCGCTTGAGATCGAGGCTGAAAGCTGAAGTCGGCTCGAGCCGACTGAGCGCCGCTGCGTCAGTCCACTTGAGCGGACTTGAGCTTTCAGCCGGTGAATTATGGTGATTAACAAATCGATTCGGTAATCGTAGATGCGGTTCGTAACCGCATTTTCCTGTCCGACGAGAACGTGCGGCTTAGAGCCGCGCCTACATCGATTGCCGGGTTATTTTGTTAATCCTCATGATTCACCGAGGTGGCGCCGTAATTCGTCCCAACCATGCAATAGACCCTCTCTAACGCAACCAGCGGCATAGCGATGGCGTTTCCTGGTACGATGTTGCAACGCGAGGTGATCGTCTCGACGGTGCGGTGAGCGTCGCAGGCTATGACAGGAGGTGCACATGCGACAGGCAGGATGGGGGCTGGCGTTTTTGATCATCGCCGGGCTGGCAGGGCTGGCGCCGATGCTCCAGCGGTGGACACCGGCGAGCGCACAGGCGTCGACGGCGCTGGGTGGCGCCGTGCGCAGCTTTGGCGCTGCGTCGACGGCTGACGCGTGGGTGGTGAGTGACGGACGCCTGCTGATCACGAGGGATGGCGGTGCAAGCTGGCGGGAGGCGACGCCGCCAGCTATGGCATTGACCGGAGCACTGGCGGTGGTCTTTCGCGACCCGCTAACGGGCTGGGTGGCGGAAGTTGCCCCACAGACGCCGGGCGCGGTCCGTGTTGCGGCTACCACGGATGGCGGGCGCACCTGGCAGGTGAGGGTGCACGCCCTGTTCGCCGTCAATGACCCGGCAGGGCAGGCCAGCGCGCTTGCCATGCACTGGCTGGATCGCAACACCGGCTGGCTGGTCGTACGGCAGGCGACAAGCAGTAATTTCAACCAGGGGACGCTCTTTGGCACGCAAGATGGCGGCGCAAGCTGGCAACGGTTGGCGCTGCCCGGCGGCGAGCCGGTCTATTTCATTTCGGCGACCACCGGCTGGACAGCGGGAGGGCCGCACGGCGACGCCTGGTTTCGCTCCGATGACGGCGGCCGCACCTGGGCGGTGGTGGCGTTGCCCTATCCCGATGTTGTCGGACGCGGGCAACGTCGTCACTACCCGCCGTATTTCACTGCCGACAGGTTGCACGGCGTTGTCGTCGTCACAACGTCGACGCCAGCCGGGCAGCGTATGGACTGGTATGTCACCGACGATGGTGGCGCAAGCTGGGCTAGCGCCAGCGCTTCTCCCGCCAGCGCTGACGCAGCGGCGAACGTGGCGCGTCTCGATGCAGCGGCCTGGTTGATGGCAATTACCGGCCAACCACTCCAACAACCGACGCTGGCGGCGCCCTTCTTTGCCAATCCCACATTGGCAGCGCCAGCGGTGACGCTGGCGAATCTCGCCATGAGCACCCCTGACGACGGTTGGGCGACCGATGCGCGCGGCGTGACGCTGCTGCGCACGCAGGACGGCGGACAGAGCTGGCAGGTGCAGCTTGTCAACGCTGCGACTGTCACGACGCCGGCGCCCACGCGCATACGCCCCGGACGCGGCACGGCAGCTGGCGACGCGCGCGTGGATCGCACTGCACGGCTGGCAGCGCCTGGCTTCGACAAATGCAACATCGCCAGCGAGGAGGAGTTGCGCCGCTGGAGCCAAGACAGCCCCTATCGTGCGGTCAACCTCTACATCGGCGGTGCGCTGCGCGCCTGCGACAACGCCGCCCTCGACGCCCGGTTGCTGGCAGCGTTGACGGCGCAAGGTTGGACTTTCATCCCGACCTGGGTTGGGCCACAGGCGCCGTGCACCGGCTATAGCCAGCAGTTCGACCTTGATCCGGCGACTGCCTTTGCGCAGGGGCGCAGCGAAGCCGAGAAAGCGCTGGTCGTCGCCAGTCAGCTCGCATTGGCGGATGCCAATGGGGCGGGCGCCGTGATCTACTACGATCTTGAAGCCTACGACGGTCAGGACGCGGCGTGTGTGGAGGCAGCGCGCGCCTTCGTGGCCGGCTGGACGCAGCGGCTGCAAGAAAGCAGCAGCTACGCTGGCCTCTATGCCCTGGCCTGCAATCCGCCCATCGCCCGCTACGCCGACGCGGCGCCTGCGCCTGATGCTGTCTGGTTTGCAGCGTGGACCCGTAACGAGTTCGACCCAGCGATGACGGTATGGAACCTCGCATCGACATGCTTGCCGCCGACGCTGTGGAGCCAACAACAACGCATCCGCCAGTACACGGGCAGCCACGACGAGACATGGGGCGGCGTCACGCTGGAGATCGACAGCAACGTACTCGACGGCATTGTGGCAGACCTGAGCGGAGTGACGCCGCCGCCCCCGCTGACGGTTGTCCTCGAAGCGCCGGAGTTGTCGCCCGCCTTCGACGAGGGGACGGCGTGTGTCGATGGCTGGCGTCGTCTTACCAACGTGCGCGGGGAAGCGGCCTATCTTGCCTACAGCCAGCCGCTTGGCGCCACGATCCCACCGCTCAACTATGGCATCTGGCGCCCGACGCTGCCGATCACGGGCACGTATCGCGTGGAGGCGCTGATCCCCAGCCACGGCGCCATCGCCTGGCCATGTCGCGACCAGACGATTAGCCCGGACACCAGCCGTGCTCGTTATACGATCTATCATCGCAACGGCGCTACGACGACAGAGCAGGATCAACTGCCGCGCAACAATGAGTGGCTGACGCTGGGCAGTTATCCTTTCGCTGCGGGCGACAGCGGCTTCGTCTATCTCGATGCGGCAGTGGCGGACGCACCCAGAAATGTTGCGTTCAGCGCGATGCGCTTTGTATTGGAGACAGAAGTTGATCTGCCAGAGCGAGTCTATCTACCTGGCGTGCAGCGTTACTGATTTCTAGGCAGAGTTTTCATGTTTCCAGTGTTGCATGTTGCGTGCTAGGTGTCAGCACCCCTCACGCAACACGTCATACGCAACACTGCGCTCATAAAATATCAACCTGGAAAGAAATCCGTAAAGAGGGCGTGGTGGAGATGCACGAGCGTTGGCGGAAAGCAATTTCGTGCATCTCCATCGGCAGGGTTACGTGTGCTGGGCGTCAACCGGCAGTTCCACCGCGATCGGCGCCTGCTCGACCAGGCGGAAGACCAGCTTACTGTCGTGGGGTGCGTCTGGGTCGTAGTCAACGACGACGTGATCGCCGGTCTTGTACTCACCCTTGAGCAACCGCTTGCTCAGTTCGTTCTCAACCTGGCGCTGCAACAGACGACGCAGCGGACGGGCGCCGTAGTTGGGGTCGTAGCCCACCGCCGCAATGTGATCGGCGGCAGCGTCGGTCATCTCCACAGTGAAGCCCAGTTCATCCATGCGCATGCCGATGTCGTGCATCAGTAACTGGACGATGCGCCGAATCTGTTCCCTGGTCAGCGTCTCGAAGACGATGATCTCGTCGATGCGATTCAGGAACTCCGGGCGGAAGAGACGCTTGAGCTGGTTAGCGTACTCACCCTGCGTGTATTTGCTCTCGTCAAACGCGGGCGTGGCAAAGCCCAACGGCCCGCGCTTCACCGCCTCGGCGCCAACATTGCTGGTCATGATCACCACGGTGTTGCGGAAATCGACCTGCCGCCCCTGGCCATCGGTGAGCCGCCCATCGTCCATGATCTGGAGCAACGAGTTCCACACATCGGGATGCGCCTTCTCCACTTCGTCGAAGAGCACGACGCGATAGGGACGGCGCCGCACCTGCTCGGTCAACTGCCCACCCTGATCGTAGCCAACATAGCCGGGCGGCGCCCCGAAGAGGCGGCTGACCGTGTGTGGCTCCCGATACTCGCTCATGTCGATGCGCAGCAACGCCTCGTCATCGTCGAAGAGGAAGCCAGCCAATGCCTTCGCCAGCTCGGTCTTGCCTACGCCGGTCGGCCCCAAGAAGAGGAAAGTGCCGATAGGCCGGCGCGGGTCCTTCAGACCGCTGCGGGCGCGGCGGATGGCGTCGCTCACTGCCTCGACTGCCTGCTCCTGGCCGACGATGCGCTGACGCAACGCGTCCTCCATGTGAAGCAGCTTTTCGGTTTCGGTCTGTAGCATGTTGCTGACCGGAATGCCTGTCCACGCGCTGACAACGGCGGCAATGTCGCGGGCGTCGACGATGTCATCGAGGTCGGCTTCGACGCGCCAGCCAGCCACCAGCTCGTTGTACTCCTCTTCCAAACGGACGCGCTCGGCCTTGTAGCGGGCGGCGTTTTCGTAATCGCGCGCCTCCCAGGCTTTTTCTTCTTGCGTCTGCAGCTCGTCCAACTCAACCTTCATCTCTTTGATGCGCGGGGGCATGGAGAACATCGCCACGCGCAGCTTAGCGGCGGCCTCATCCATCAAGTCGATCGCCTTGTCGGGCAGGCGCCGATCGGTGACATAGCGATGGCTGAGCTTGACCGCCTGCACCAACGCCTCATCGTCGTAGCGAATCTTGTGATGATCCTCGTAGCGTCCGCGCAGCCCACGCAGGATGGCGATGCTGTCCTCGACATTTGGTTCGTCGACATAGACCGGGGCGAAGCGCCGCTCCAACGCCGAGTCGCGCTCGATGTGCTCGCGGTATTCGTCCAGCGTGGTGGCGCCGATGCACTGCAGTTCGCCGCGCGCCAGCGCCGGTTTGAGCATGTTGCTGGCGTCCATAGCGCCTGCCGCATTGCCGGCGCCGACCATCGTGTGCAACTCATCGATAAAGAGGATGATCTCGCCCTCGCTGCGCTGGATTTCTTCGATGCAGGCTTTGAGGCGCTCCTCGAACTCACCACGGAAACGGGTGCCTGCCACCAGTGCGCCCAGATCAAGCGAGATGACGCGCTTGCCGTACAGGTTATCGGGCACATCTCTGGCGACGATCTTCTGCGCCAGCCCTTCCACGATGGCTGTCTTGCCGACGCCAGCCTCACCGATGAGCACCGGATTGTTCTTGGTGCGCCGCGAGAGCACCTGAATCACGCGCAGCACCTCGGTTTCGCGCCCGATGACCGGGTCGAGCTTGCCTTCTTTGGCGGCGCGCGTCAGATCGCGGCCATATTTCTCCAGCACGCGATACTTGCTTTCGGCGTTCGGCTCGGTGACGCGCTGTCCCTTACGGATTTGCTCAATGGCTTCGGCGATACGCTCTTTGGTAATCATCGCATCGCGTAAGATGTTGGCGCTGGGCGTGTTCCGTTCGCTGGCAATGGCCAACAGCATGTGCTCGGTGCTGATGTATTCGTCTTTCATCTTCATCGCCTCTTCGTAGGCGATGTCCATGATGCGCTTCAGGCGCGGCGTGATGAAGACCTGCGCCGTCGTGGCATTGCCATAGGGGTTGTTGCTGGCGCGCGGCATGTTTTCCAGCACGTCAGCCAACTTCTGCACCATCTCCGGTACAGGCGCCTCGAGCGTTTGCATAATCTGCGGCACGGCGCCGCCGCTCTGTTGCAGCAACGCCAGGAAGACGTGTTCGGTGTCAACCTGTGTGTGCTTGTAGTGTTGCAAGATTTCGTAAGCGCGCATGGCGGCTTCTTGCGCTTTTTCAGTGAATCGATCAAATCGCATCATATGTCAGAAAACTCTCCTGAATAGATTCCATTGCTGTTTCTGTTGTACGCGTACAGAACGCAGCCTTGCGTAATCAGGATTCCGAAGCCCCCTTCTTCTAACGCAAAGCAAACATTGTGAGGGAGTGAAAGCAGGAGAGAAACGACAACGGGCAGAAACGTCGCCGGTGATGGTGCAGGTTTGCGCCATCACCAGCGCGTCAGCGCGCCGATCTTGCCGGCCTCAGCAAGCTCGGCATGTTGATCGAGCAACGTCACGCCGATGCCTTGCGCCAATGCGCGGCGCAGCGTGCTTTCGACCGCATCGGGCAGGTCCTGGATACGCCCACTGGCCAGGTCACCCTCCTCGCTCAATTCGAGGACGACTAACCCGCTATCGACAAAACGATAGGCGTGCTGGCTATAGTCGGCCAGCGCCACCACATGCTGAGCGCGGCCATGCTGTACGGCGGTCAACGTATCGACCAAGCCGAGGACGGCGTTGCCTCCCTGATGCGCCGTAGCCAGTACACGGTCTGCCAGGAGCTGCGCCTCTTTCTCCTCAGCTTTGGCGGCCAGTTCCAACGCCTTGTCGCGAATGTCGGTCTGGCTGGCGTTGGCGTCGGCGCTGAACTGGCCGATCACCATTGTGCGTAGCCGATGGCTGAGCAATTCCTTGAAGCGTGCGACGTTTTTTTCTGTGCCCGCCAGGATCAGCCGCCTGGTGCCAGTTTCACGGTAAAATTCTTCCGCAACCTCCGCTGCCTCCTGTAAATTCCGCCGCGCCTGCTGCGCCTCCTGGCGCTGATAGCGTGGGTTCGCCCAGCCGCCAGAGCGGTGGAGCTTGACTTCCTGCCCCAGGTAGCCATCAGCGGCTTCGAGCACTCCCATGTTGAAGAGATAAAGGCGGGCGCCTTCCTGATCGACATGCACCACGCCACAACGCTCGTAGGTGTCGAGTAAACGCGCCAATTGGCGGACGTAGGGGCGAAAACTTACGAACATGGCATCTTCGACGGGCACAGCAAAACTCTGCACCCACCAGAAATCCTTGGCGGCGCAGCTGAAGATCACAACGCCGCGACCGGTGCGGTTATAGCCCATCTCGATGTAGTTCTGGACGCGGCGCACATCTTCCGGGTTGGCGGCGCTGGCCTTGTCGAGCAGGTTGCGCAACGCCAGCCTGTACTTTTCCACCGTACGGCGCTGCGGATCTACGTTGAGATAGACGCTGAGCACCGGGCTATCGTGACTCTCAAATTCTACAGCCTGGCGAACATCGTATTCGGTTAACATTGTGAAACCTCCATGTGTTGGAGCGAAGACTGGTTAGGGAGTCAATACCAACAATCTGACGGGCGTATGCTGAGGAGCAGCCCACAGATCAAAACCACTACACTATTGGTTCCTGATGAAGATTCTAGCACTGGGATGAAGGCGGCGTCAATCTTCCCGTTGCAGCCCCCCCAGCTACTTCGTCATGCCAAAGGCGATGACCAACGCGAGGGCACCACTTCACGTAGCCCAAAACTAGCCACCTGGCCAGTGACAAATTGATTGTTTCGATCAAAAATCATAACGAACGTTCGCTTTTTTAGGGAGGATCGATGCACGAAGAGCCGCTGCGCAAGGGAGAACAAACCCAGGCGCGAATTTTAGATGCAGCGTACACCCTGTTTATGGAGCAAGGCTATCACGGCACGTCAATGCGCCAGATCGCCGAGCGCGCTGGCGTTACGATGGGAGGCGTCTACAACCACTTCGCCAGCAAGGAAGAGATTTGGGAGGCGGTGATCTTCGAACGTCATCCCTATCGCATCATCGTGCCGCTGCTGCAGGAAGCGAAGGGCGAAACCGCCGAGGCGTTCGTGCGCGACGCGGCGCGGCGAATGGTCGGCGAGTTGGGTCAACGCAAAGATTTTTTGCACATGATGTTCATTGAGCTGGTTGAGTTCAATGGCGTCCACATTCCCGCGCTCTACGCACGCATCCTACCAGAACTGCAGCCGCTGTTAGCCCTGGTGAGCGCTCGGACCGATGGTCTGCGCGCAATGCCGCTGCCCCTCCTGGTGCGCTCGTTCCTGAGTTTCTTCTTTGCCTATTACGTCACCGACGTACTGATGCCGCCCGCTGCGCGCGCCTTGATGAGCGACGACGCGCTGGAGGTCTTCATCGACATCTACTTGCACGGGGTGTTGGCGGAAGAGGCGAAAGGCGAGTTGCCAGGGGCAACAGACTGATGCCGAGCTGCAAACGCCGCAGAGATGGGCAGCGCAACGCTGCGCCAACCGCCTAATCAGCGTTGGATTGTTTTTGAGGCAAACCGCCCATGTGGAATCGTCTGAGCAGTCTCATCCGCAAAGAGTTTATCCAGATTACGCGCGACCCGCGCACGCTGGCGATGACCTTCATTATGCCGGTGGTGATGATGTTCCTGCTCGGCTACGCCGCCACGAACGATGTGCGCAACATCGCGCTTGTCGTCCTGGATCAAGATCAGACGCCCGCCTCGCGCCGTTTGATCGACGCCTATCGCGTAGCGGATTACTTTGTCATTGCGCAACCTGTTGGCTCTGAAGAGGAACTGCGCGACCTGATCGACCGCAACGCGGCGCGCGCCGGGCTGATCATCCCGCCGGGCTATGGACGGGCGCTGGCAGGCGGGCGCAACACACAGGTCGCCTTTGTGCTCGACGGCTCCGACCCGACCGTGGCGAGCACGGCGCTGGCGGCGGCGCAACTCATCGGTCAAGCGCAGGCAACACAGATCATGGTGGAGCGGTTGGAAGCGCGCGGCCAAACGGTGACCACTGCGCAGCCGATCGACGTACGCACGATGGTCTGGTTCAATCCAGGGCTGGTTAGCTCTTACTACATGGTGCCAGCGATGATCGGCATCATCCTGCAATACCTGACGACGATGCTTACCGCCACCTCGATTGTGCGGGAGCGGGAGCGTGGCACCATCGAGCAGCTCATTGTTACGCCGCTGCGCTCGTGGGAGCTGATTGTCGGCAAGTTGACGCCCTACGTCTTGATCGCCTTCCTCAACACCATCGAGGTGCTGACCATCGGCGTCGTGCTCTTTTCGGTGCCGATCAACGGCGACTTGATGTTGCTGCTCGTGTTGACTGCGCTCTTCCTGGTGACGACGCTGGGCATCGGGCTGCTGATCTCCACCATCGCCAACACACAACAGGAGGCAATGCTAACAACGATGTTTACACTGCTGCCCTCGATATTTCTTTCCGGCTTTTTCTTTCCGCTGGCGGCCATGCCGGTGTGGCTGCAAGTCGTGAGCTACGTCATTCCGTTGCGCTACTTCTTGATCATCGTACGCGGCATCGTGCTCAAGGGCGTCGGGCTGCCTGCCGTGTGGCCTGAAGTGGTGGCGTTGAGCATCTTTGCCTTCATTGTCATGAGCGCTGCTGTCCGCCGTTTCCGCAAGAGTCTGGACTAGTGAGGGGACTAGTGTATGCATCCTGATCCACGACGTATCGTTCCCATCTTTGGCCTGCTGCTGCTCTTGGGGCTGGCGGGCTATTATCTGGTCTGGCCCGCGCTGAACAAGGATGGCGCGCTGATCGTCTCCGGCACCATCGAGGCCACGGAGGTGCGTTTGGCGTCGGAGTTTGGCGGCGTCGTCGATGAAGTCTATGTGCAGGAGGGCGATCCTGTGATTGCTGACCAAACCGTCGCCTCGGTGAAGCCCAATGCCAGTTCGCGCACTTCGTCACGCGAACGGATTCGCACCCCGATCGCCGGCGTTGTGCTCTATCGTTCGGTCGAACCGGGCGAGTTTGCCACACCGGGCGCCCCGCTGATCACCGTGGCCGACCTCGATCACTTGACACTGACCGTCTACGTGCCGGAGGATCGCTATGGTCAGATTGCGTTGGGCGGCGTCTACTCCGTTACAGTCGATTCATTTCCAACCGAAGTCTTCACCGGCACTGTGCGCCACATCGCCGACCGCGCCGAATTCACCCCGCGCAACGTGCAGACGACAGCTAGCCGCAAGACGACGGTCTTCGCCATCGATCTCGATCTGGCGCCTAGCAGCGGCAAGCTCAAGCCGGGGATGCCGGCGGATGTGAATTTTGGAGAGTAGAGATTGGAGACTGGAGATTGGAGACTGGAGACTGGGAACTCGTGGAATCGCACAATCTCACAATCATTCAATCTCCAATCTCAAATCTCAAATCTCAAATCTCAAATCTCAAATCGCCTATGTCTGATCTCTTGATTGATGCTCACGACCTGCACAAATCGTTTGGCGAGACCCATGCCGTCGCCGGGGTGAGCTTGCGTGTGGCGGCAGGGGAAATTTACGGGCTAGTGGGGCCGGATGGCGCAGGCAAGACGACGGTGATGCGGCTGTTGTGCGGTGCGCTGCAACTCGATGACGGCGATGCGGCGATCGGCGGCTTCGACATCCGACGGCAGGTCGAACGCGCCCGTGAGCAGATCGGCTATCTGGCGCAGCGCTTCTCGCTTTATGAGGAACTGACTGTGCAGGAAAACCTGCGCTTCTTTGCCGAGGTGCGTGGGCTGAAGCCAGCCCAATGGGCGCCGCGCAGCCTGGAAATTCTGGAGTTCGTAGGGTTGGAGAGTTTTCGCAACCGTCGCGCTGGCCAGCTATCCGGCGGCATGAAACAAAAGCTGGGGCTGGCGGCAGCCTTGATCAACGCCCCGCGCATTCTGCTCCTCGATGAGCCAACCACCGGCGTTGATCCGGTGACGCGACAGGATTTCTGGCGGCTAATCTTGCCGCTGTTGCGTCGCGGCGACCTGGCCGTCCTTGTCAGCACACCGTACATGGATGAAGCGCTGCGTTGTACGCGCGTCGGCTTCATGCGTAGTGGGCGCATCATCAGCGAGGGACCGCCCGCCATGTTGCGTCGCCGGTTGGATGGGCGCATCCTTGAACTAGCCGGTGCGCCGGAGAAGCTCATTGTCGATGTGGCGCGCCGCGACCCTGGCGTCGAGACGGCGGAGCGCTTTGGCAACCGCTTCCATCTACGCGTGGCGCTCGGTCAGGCGGACGTTGTCATTGAGCGAGTGGGCGCCGCCATTCGCGCAGCAGGCGGCGTTGTCGAGAGCCTGCATGTCATCGACCCACAATTGGAGGACGTTTTTATCGAACTGGCGGAGAGCACTGCCGGGCACTGATATGATACAGAGCTTTGCAACGCGCAGTCACAACCATCAACTCGTCATCCACACCGAGAATCTCACGCGGCGCTTTGGCGACTTCGTGGCGGTGGATCATCTTAATCTCGATGTGGAAGCCGGTCAGGTGCTCGGCTATCTTGGTCCCAACGGCTCAGGCAAGACGACCACAATCCGCATGTTGCTGGGGCTACTGCATCCTAGCGAAGGGCGCGCCGAGGTGTTGGGCCTGGATGTAGCCGCGCAGCCCGATGCGGTGCGCGCCCGCACCGGCTATATGTCACAGAAATTTGCTCTCTACGGCGAGCTGACAGCGCTGGAAAATCTGACCTTTTACGCAGGCGTCTACGGCGTCAACAGCACAGCACGCGTGCGCGAGATGCTGGACACCCTGGGGCTGGCAGCCGTGCGTGATCAGCGCGTCTACAATCTCTCCACTGGCTGGCGGCAACGGCTGGCATTGGCGACCGCCATCATCCACAAGCCAGGGCTGCTCTTTCTAGACGAACCGACCAGCGGCGTCGATCCCGTTGCCCGCCGCGCTTTCTGGGACATCATCTACGATCTGGCGGCACAAGGCATCACAATTATGGTCTCCACCCACTACATGGATGAGGCCGAGTACTGCACGACAGTTGGCATCATGCGGGATGGCAGACTCCTGGCGCTTGACGCCCCAGACAGGCTCAAGCAGGCGCTGCCCGGCCAGGTGTGGGAAGTGCACGCCGACCCCATGCTCGACGCGCTGGACTGGCTCGAGACACAACCCTTTGTGCTACGAGCGGCGCTGGCGGGCGATCATCTGCGCGTGGTGACGCCGACCGATGTCGATGCGGGGGCGCTGCGCAGCGCGCTCACCGCGCGCGCCATCCAGGTGTTACAGCTAACGCCCGGCGTCGCCACGATGGAAGATGTGTTTATGACGCTCTCTGCACGCAATGACTGACCATACAACCTGGAAATCGATAAAGCGGACGGGAGGGGGCGAAATGGCGAGTTGTGAGGAGCGACGTTGACAACTGCTATTCTTTGTCAGTAGCGCCGACAAGCATCGCTCCTCGTTCCTTACGCCTTGTCTCAATGTGCAGCTTTGCCGTGATGGGGCTTGCCATGCTGGGGCTTGCGGGGATGCTTCTTGTTGGCGGGCTGCAACTCGGTGCCGATGTAGACGCCCAGCGCGGGCAACAGCTTGCGATGCATCAGCAACACCAACAACGCTGCGCCAAACGCAATCAGGAAAACCCAGAGCGTCGCACTTAGGCTGCTCATCAGCGATGGATTGACCAGCATGACGATCGCCAGCACCAGCATCAACATGCCGCTGACCAGCTTGAGGATGCGCCCTTGCTTCTCCTCCAGTTTGCTGGCGCGCAACCCAATCACAGCGCCGGCAAAAATGATGATCTCGTCAAGCTGGTAGATCACCATGTACAAAATAAGCAACAGCACGAAGGTGAGGGTGGCAACGCCCTGCGCAGCAAGTAGATTGCTCCACAGCATCGGGAAACCAGCCGTGCACGAAAACTCGACCAGCGATGCGCCCGCCGACATCACGACAGCGGCGCCGATCAAGGCTGGCATCGAGTCACCAGCCTGCAAGACCCGTCGCATACTGCGGTAGAGACCGGGCTTCTGCTCGTCGGCAATCGTTAAGGAGACGCCTTCCTTGTACCAAAAATAATCCTTGATGTTAACGAGGGCAAAGAAGAGCGCCACCAACGCCACCACGACCTGAATCCACGGCACCCAATCCAGCACCATGAACATCGTGAAAAGGCCGGCGATAAAGAGCACGTACACCAGCGATGTAACGGTCAGGAAGACAGCGCCAATAATGAAGACCTTGCGCCGCGAGCCGGTGTGGATGGTCAGCGCCAGCAATACGGAAAGCACCCACAGCGAGCAAGGGTTGATGCCGTCCACAAACGCAATCAGTGCTGTACTGAGAATTAACGACTGTGCGCCCAGATCGACTGCACCGACAAAGGGTACGGAAATGACGCTGGACGCGGGTGCAACCGCCGCAGTGGTGGCCTGGTCTGTGACGCCCGCAGCGTTAGCGATCGCCAACGGCGGCGCCGGTGTTGGTGCACTGACAGCCGGCGTCGGCAACGGTTCGATCACGCCTGCGCCCGCGTCGGGACAGCCGCCGAGGATGCAGGCTTTGGCGGCGTCTTCGATTTCACGCGCATAGGGTTCCTCAGCGTAGCCGATCCAATATTTATCGCCGATAAATATCGTCGGCACAGCCGATGGCTCGAAGCCGTACTTGGCGGCCATCTTGATGAAGAGGGCGCGGTTGGCTTCATTGTGCCAGACCTCGTAGGCGCGGATGGTGACGCTAGGGTATTTTTCCGCCAGCCCCGCCAGGAAAGGCTTGGCCGCCGCACAGTGTGGGCAGCCATCGCCCCAGAAAAAATAGATCGAAACCGGCTCCATGTGTTGCGCGATCGGTGCGGCCTGCACAGTGGGCGAATGAAGCCCCAGGCTGATGAGTGCGCCGAGGCTCAAAAGCAGTGTCGCCAGCAAAATTCGTTTCATTGTTCGATCTCCTTACAAGTACGAATTTTCTGCAAACACTCAGATTGTCGCGCAGCGGGCGCGATGTAGCACGTGTCGTATGTCACCTGGATCGCCCAATTTGTGACATACGCACCCCACAAAAGGGGGCACGAATCCATTTGCCCCAAGCGTGACCACTGCGTATGATTGGAATGCTGCTTACCGCTGTCAACTTATGGCTGTCAACTGATGGCTGTCAACCTGGCAGCAACGGCATCGAAACTTGGGAACCATATAACCGTCGTAGGACAGGTCTGCGTTTCCCCTTCATCTCTCAGCAGAAAGGGCTTCTATGTTAACCCTGGTCGAAAAAATTCTCTTTATCGTGGCGGTCGGCGCTTCGGTGTACTTTGCTGGAGTTGGCTTCTACAAAGTCTACAAGGTGATCATGCGCGGTGCTGGTGAAAAACCTAGCGTCAAGGCAATGACATCGCGTCTTTGGTTTGCCGCATCGAGTTGGATCACCACGCGCCCGATCTGGAAGACGCGTCCGTGGAGCAGCCTTTTCCACATCATGATCTCGGCGGGCTTTGTCTTCTATTTCCTCGTCAATTTTGGCGATGTGATCGAGGCTTTGTTCCCCGTCACCTTCCTCGGCCATAACATCATCGGCGACCTCTACCGCTTCCTGGCGGACCTGGCGACGATGAGCGTTTTAATTGGCGTGATCTACTTCATCCTCCGCCGCTTCGTTTTCAATGACAAGGCGTTGAGCTACCGCGACAACGTGAAGCTGATCGAACGCGTCAAGCAGGGTGGCATTCGCCGCGACTCGCTGATCGTAGCCCTCTTTATCCTGTTTCATGTCGGGTTCCGCTGGGTTGGCAACAGCTTCAAGCTGGCGCTCGAAGGCGGCGACGCGTGGCAGCCCTTCAGTACGGCGCTCAGCCAACTTTGGGCGGGTTGGAGTGAAGGTGCGCTCACTGTGGGCGAACACGTCGGTTTCTGGCTGGCAATCGGCTTGATCCTGGCGTTCCTGCCTTACTTCCCATACACAAAGCACTTCCATCTCATCATGTCGGGCGTCAACTTCCTCACCAAGCCGAAGCGCACTTCGCTGGGGGCGCTGGAGCCGATCAATTTCGAAGACGAAAGTCAGCAGGAGTTTGGCGTCAACAAGATCGAACAATTGCCGTGGACGCACCTGGTCGACGCCTACTCGTGCATCATGTGCAACCGTTGCCAGGATGTCTGCCCGGCTTACACCACTGGCAAGCAGCTTTCACCCTCGGCGCTGGAGATTAACAAACGCTACTATCTCAACGAACACCTGACCGACCTGGCCGCAGGCAAGGAATCCGAGTTCTCGCTGATCGACTTTGCCATCTCCGAGTCGGCAGTGTGGGCATGCACAGCCTGCGGTGCATGTGTGGACATCTGCCCGGTCGGCAACGAACCGATGTTCGACATCCTGTATATCCGCCGCCATCAAATGTTAATGGAGAACGCCTTCCCGACCGAACTCAAACAGGCGTATCGCGGCATGGAGCGCAACGGCAACCCGTGGAACATCAGTGCACGCGACCGCATGAAGTGGGCTGCCGGGCTGGAAGTGCCCACGATCGATGAAAACCCGGACTTCGACGTGTTGTGGTGGGTCGGCTGTGCGCCTTCTTACGATCCACGTGCGCAGGAGACGGCGCGTGCGCTGGCGAAGGTCCTCAACGCAGCGGGCGTCAACTTTGCCGTATTGGGCGAAATGGAACGCTGCACCGGCGACTCAGCGCGGCGTTCTGGCAACGAGGCGCTCTTCTATGAGCTGGCGCAGGGCAACATCGAGACGCTCAACGAAGTAATGGGCGACAAAAAGCGACGCATCGTCACCACCTGCCCCCATTGTCTGCACACGCTCGGCAAGGAGTATCCGCAATACGGCGGCAACTACGAAGTGATCCACCACACGCAATTGCTCTCCGAGCTGACGGCAGCCAAAAAGATCAGTGTTGCCCGCAGCAAAGATGTGGACATGATCACCTTCCACGATCCATGCTACCTGGGGCGCCACAATGGCATCACCGAAGAGCCGCGCCAATTATTGCTCGAAACCAACGCTTTTCTGATTGAGATGCCGCGTCACGGTGCACAATCCTTCTGTTGTGGCGCAGGCGGTGCGCAGATGTGGAAAGAGGAGGAGCACGGCGACGCAGCGGTCAACGTGACGCGCTACAACGAAGCCGCCGCCACCGGCGCAAAAACTATCGCCGTTGGCTGCCCCTTCTGCCTGACCATGATGACCGACGCCTCTAAGCAGGCAGATCAAGGCATCAAAGTCAAGGACATTGCAGAAA
>CZCA01000794.1_pt1 | contig 19937 bp, 18 predicted proteins | sample 591981 | NCBI WGS metagenome assembly CZCA01 (sample SAMEA3556810, study PRJEB10932) | anaerobic digester metagenome
CGCGTAGATCGCGCCGTTGGTGATGCCGTCCTGGCCCAGGATCAGTGCAATTGAGAAATCCATGGATACGCCTCGTCTTGGCCGGAGGTCATGGACCGCCGGCAGCTCTTCGTTCCTCGCGCCGGCGCGGCCGGCAAGGCAAAGCGGGGGTGGGGCGCCAGCGCGCCCCACCCCCGTTCAAGCGCTTACTTCAGCAGCGACCAGGTGCCGTCGCGGATCTCGATCATCACGCGCGAGCGGTCGTCAAGACCGAGGTGATCCTCGGCGCTCATCGAGTAGATACCGGTGGCGCCGGCTACTTCCTTGACCCCCTCGAGCGCGTCACGCAGCGCCGCGCGGAACTCGGCCGTACCCGGCTTGGCAGCCTTGAGGGCGTTGGGCACAGCCGCGCCGAGCAGCACGCCGGCATCCCAGGCGTAGCCGCCGAAGCTCGACACCGAGCCAGCGCCGTAGGCCGCTTCGTACTTCTCGACGTAGGCCAGCGCGGTAGCCTTGACCGGGTGGCTGTCGGGCAGGCTGCGTGCCATCTGCACCGGGCCGACCGGCAGCAGGGCGCCCTCGCAGTCCTTGCCGCAGATGCGAAGGAAGTCATTGTTGGCGACGCCGTGCGTCTGGTAGATCGGACCCTTGTAGCCACGCTCGCGCAGCGTCTTCTGTGGCAGCGCGGCGGGGGTGCCGGAACCGGCGATGAAGACCGCGTCGGGCTTGGCCGACATCAGCTTGAGCGCCTGACCGGTGACGGAAGTGTCGGCCGGGTTGAAACGCTCGTTGGCGACGATCTCGATGCCGGCGCCTTCGGCCAGCTTCTTGAACTGCTCGTACCAGCCCTCGCCGTAGGCGTTGGCGAAGCCGATGAAGGACACCTTCTTGACCTTGCTGGCGCCCATGTGCTCGATGATGGCGGAGGCCATCTGCTGGTCGTTCTGCGGCGTCTTGAAGATCCAGCGCTTCTTCTCGTCCATCGGTGCGACGATGCGGGCCGAGGCCGCCATCGAGATCATCGGCGTCTGGGTCTCGGCGGCGACGTCCACCATGGCGAGCGAAGCCGGGCTGGTGGTGGAGCCGATGATCACGTCGACCTTGTCTTCGGCGACCAGCTTGCGCGCGTTCTTGACCGCGGTGGTGGTATCGGAGGCGTCATCGAGCACGATGTAGCTGACCTGCTCGCCGCCGATCGTGGTGGGCAGCAGGGAGATGGTGTTCTTCTCGGGGATGCCGAGCGAGGCAGCCGGACCGGTGGCCGACAGCACGACGCCGACCTTGATCTCGGCCTGGGCGGCGGTGGCGGCGAACGCGAGGCCGAGGGCGGCCAACAGGGTGTTACGCAGTTTCATGGTATCTCCTCCAGTGATGATGCCGATTGCCGGTGCGCCTGTTCCGGCATGTGTCCTTGGCGCGCCGCTTGGGTGGCGGCGATTCTGAAATACAGAATTTGTTCCAGCAATTAGAAATGATACAAAACCAGCAGTCAACAAAAAAATATGTATCGATTCGCAGGACGCAACCGATCCACGCCGGCCACCGCTCACGCGCCTCCGTCCTCTGCCCCAGCGTCCGCCACCCCGCCGCCGGCCTCACCCGGGGGCGTCACGGTGGCACCGAGCCGCGCGGAGAGCGTGCTGCATGCGGCCTTGAGCGCCGCGAGCGCCGGACTGCCGGGACCGAGGTCCAGCGTGCCTTCGACGCCGACCACGGCGATGCTCATGGTGATTTCGTTCTTGAAGTTGAACACTGGCGCGGCGGCAGCCTCGACGCCGCGGGCAAAATAGCCCTGCGACATGACGGCCACGCCCTCCCGCCTGACCTCCGCCAGCAGCCGGCGCGCGTCCGCCATGCTCGCGATCCCTTCCGGCGCCCTGCCCGAGTCGATCTCGGCGCGCAGCAGGGCCTCGGTCTGCTGCTCCGGCAGCCAGGCGGCGAACACGCGCCCGGCCGCCGAGCTCAGCAGGCTCAGGCTGGTACCGGTGAGCACATTGACCGTGATTGGCCGCCGCGGACGCTCCCAGCGCACGACGACCGGCCCGCGCTCGTTCCACACGGCCAGCGCAGCCGTTTCGTTGGTGAGATCGCGCAGTTCACTGATCGCAGCCAGGCCAAGCCGGATGCGGTCCACGCGATCGAGGGCAACCAGGCCAAGGTTGAGCGCAAAGGGACCGAGGTCGTAGCGCGAGGTCAGGCGGTCCTGCTCGACGAGTCCGCTGCGGATCAGGCTGACCAGGTAACGGTGCGCTTTCGATGACGGCATTTCGGCGGCCTGCGCAATGTCCTTCAGCATCATCGAACGCTTGCCGGTCACCATCGCGCGCAGAATGCTCATCCCCACCTCGAGGGACTGCACGCCATGCTTGCCGTCGAGTTCCTCACTCATTTCGGCCTCCCGCATAAAATTACTTATTGAAGAATTTATTTCTTTATATGTAACATAAGCCGAAGCAAAGGAGAACTGCAATGACCGAACTGAAAGTCTATGCGATCGACGGCATCGTGCCGGTAGTGGATCCGAGCGCCTATGTGCACCCCTCAGCGGTACTGATCGGTGACGTCATCATTGGGCCGGACTGCTACGTCGGCCCCTGTGCGAGCCTGCGCGGCGACTTCGGGAGGCTGATCCTCGAGCGTGGCGCGAACATCCAGGACACCTGCGTGATGCACGGCTTTCCGGGCACCGACACGGTGGTCGAGGAAGACGGGCACATCGGCCATGGCGCGGTCCTGCACGGCTGCCGGGTGGGACGCAACGCACTGGTGGGAATGAACGCGGTGATCATGGACAACGCCGTGATCGGCGAGGCGGCGATCGTGGCAGCCTCGGCGTTCGTGAAGGCGGGCGCGGAGATCCCGTCGGGGGTGCTGGCTGCGGGGACGCCGGCGAAGGTGATCCGTCCGCTGACGGAGGAAGAAATCCGCTGGAAGGGCGAAGGCACCGCGACCTACCAGGACCTCACCCGCCGCTGCCTCGCAACCATGCAGGAGACGACGCCGCTGGCGGCTGTCGAACCCGGCCGCAAGCGCATCCACATGCCCGATGTGGTGCCGCTCGTCGCCCTGCGCCAGAAGGAAGCCTGAGCCCGCTCACAGGCACCGCCGGGACCGCGGCCTTGCCCGCCCACCGCCCGCCCCCACCGTCCGGCGCCGCCTTGCGGCGCTGGAGCGGAGCCGCTGCCCGCTCAGCCGGTGGCGCCCAACGGATCGGCACCCTGAAAGCGCTCGAGGAGTCGCGACGAAGCCTCGGGCGTGTGGCCATCGGCGAGCTGGAAATGGGCGTCGAGGTGGCGTTCCGACGGCGCCAGCAGGCGGCGGTAAAGCTCGCGGCACAGCAGCCGCGCCTGCTGGCCTGGCCAGTCACTCGCCAGCAGCACGTCCGGCAGGCCGGGGTCGCGCAGCAGCAGGCGACGGTAGTCGTGGATCAGCAGCACGCGCAGCAGGAAGGCGCGCTCGTCGTCGGATTCGCCCGGCCCGTCGCGCAGCTGCACCAGAGCCGGCTGGTAGCGCGCGACGAACTCACGATAGGTCGCCGCGAGGCGCTCGAGGTTCCACGCCGCGTCCACCAGCTCGGCGTCGCTCGCCGCCACGCCGAGCGCCGCATCGGCGGCGATCAGGGGCTTGAGCTTGGGCAGCAGCTCACCCAGGCCCTCACCCGCCAGCGCATCGAAGGCGCTGATCAGCTCGGCACTCGGATGGACGAAGCAATCCCCGTTCAGGGTCCCGAAACCCTGCCAGAACAGCGCCCTGCGCAGGCGCTCACGGTCCTTCGCGGCGAGCTCCCCCACGGTCACGATCAAGCGCCAGCGCCGGTCCCAGGCCTGCGCGGTCGACGCATAGATGCGCCGCGACGCCTCCTCGATACGCTGCTGGCCGGACGGCGTCAGCAGGTAGTCGGTACGTCGCCCGCAGGGCTCGCTATCCAGCCACTCGTCGCGCGCGAGGCGGAACACGGTGGTCCGCACCAGGCGCTCGTTGAGCCCGAGCGGCGCCAGCAGCCGGATCAGGCTACCCAGCCAGATCCGCCCACCGCGCGGCACCACCGCGTCGCCGAAGACGGAGATGATCAGGGAACCGGCCCGGACGCGGTCCTGCTTGCGAAATGCCTCGAGGCGGTCTTGGATGGAGGTGATCACGGGCGGACGGGCGTGGCCGGGGCTTGCGGGCGCGAAGTCTATCGGGTCGGGGCGGTTGCGGGTAGCACCGGAGCGAAGCGGCGGCGCGGGCGTGGTCAGTGGCATCAGGGACCTGGGCAGATGAGGGAGCAGGCACGAGGGCGCGGCAAGCGGGATTCATGACACAAGGGACTCAGCATCATGTCGCAGCGATTGCCCACACCGCAAAATGATACACGATGACTAATATTTTTCAATGCTTTAGTATCGTAATGAAGAAAAACAGCACCCCGGCCCTCATCCAACCAACGGGATCGGAAAGCCTTCAATCACCATAATTTCATCTCAATTAATTGTTTTATCAGCGCTTTCTCTTTGAGAAACGCGTTCCTGAATTCGCAACTGACGCAGCCGCAGGATCCAAGATTAGATACAGACGATTGACATCCGTCAGATCAGTTTGTATCGTTTGAGCCAGAACACCACCCACTCGGAGAGACCCATGACCCACCCCTTGCTCGAGAAGCATCGCGCCACACTGGAAAGCGCCCTCAACGCCATCGCCACGCGCGGCTACTGGACGCCCTTCCCCGAGATGCCGAGCCCCAAGCTCTATGGCGAGGCGGCCCCGGACGAGGGCAAGCGGGCCTTCGAAAGTCATCTCGGCAAGCAGTTCGAGCTCGGGCAGCCCGGCCAGACCGGCTGGCATGGGGGTGAGGCCTCGCCCTATGGCGTCGCGCTCGACGTGAGCTACCCGGTGTGCGATCCCGACACCCTGATCGCCGCCGGACTCGAGGCGATGAAGGGCTGGCAGGCGGTGGGCGCCGACGGCCGCACCGGCATCTGCCTGGAAATCCTCGATCGCCTGAACAAGCAGAGCTTCGAGATCGCCCATGCGGTCATGATGACCACCGGCCAGGGCTGGATGATGGCCTTCCAGGCCGGCGGCCCGCACGCCCAGGACCGCGGCCTCGAGGCCGTGACCTACGCCTGGCGCGAGCAGAGCTTCGTGCCGGCCGAGACCACCTGGGAAAAGCCGCAGGGCAAGAACCCGCCGCTGGTCATGAAGAAGCACTTCCAGATCGTCGGCCGCGGCATCGGCCTGGTGATCGGCTGCGGCACCTTCCCGACCTGGAACACCTACCCCGGCCTGTTCGCTGCGCTGTCGACGGGCAACGCCGTGATCGTCAAGCCGCACAGCAACGCCATCCTGCCGGCCGCGATCACCGTGCGCACCATCCGTGCCGTGCTCGCCGAGAACGGCATCGACCCCAACCTGGTCTCGCTCTGCGTCGCCACCAAGCGCACCGTCACCCAGGCGCTCGCCACCCATCCGGCGGTGAAGTCGATCGACTTCACCGGCAGCAACGTCTTCGGCCAGTGGCTGATCGACAACTGCCGCCAGGCCCAGGTTTATGCCGAACTGGCCGGCGTCAACAACATCGTCATCGACTCCACCGACGCCTACAAGGCGATGCTCGGCAACCTCGCCTTCACGCTGTCGCTGTACTCGGGCCAGATGTGCACCACCTCGCAGGCGATCTTCGTGCCCGCTGGCGGCATCGAGACCGAGGACGGTCACAAGAGCTACGACGAGTTCTGCGCCGACCTGGCGAAGGCCGTCGAGCGCTTCCTGTCCAAGCCGGAAGTCGCGCACGCCGTGCTGGGCGCGATCCAGTCCGCCGACACCGCCGAGCGCATCGACATCGCCAACAGCGGCGCCCTGGGCAAGGTCGTGCTCGCCTCGCAGAAGCTCGACAACCCCGAGTTCCCCGGCGCAAAGGTGCGCACCCCGGTGCTGCTGGCCTGCGACGCCGCCGACGAGAAGGCCTACATGGAAGAGCGCTTCGGTCCGATCAGCTTCATCGTCAAGGTCGCCGACACCGCCGCAGGCATCGCGCTGTCCGAACGCGTGGTCAGCACCCACGGCGCGCTCACCGTCGGCCTGTACTCGACGAAGCAGGACGTGATCGACGCGATGACCGAGGCCACCTGGCGCAGCAAGGTCGCGCTGTCGATCAACCTCACCGGCGGCATCTTCGTGAACCAGTCGGCGGCCTTCTCCGACTACCACGGCACCGGCGGCAACCCGGCAGCCAACGCCTCGTATTCGGATTCGGCCTTCGTCGCCAACCGCTTCCGAGTCGTCCAGCGCCGCTACCACGCCTGAGGAGTCGCCCGTGGAATACAAGAACATCCAGTTCGCGGTGGAAGCGGGCATCGCCCGCCTGGCGCTGAACCGCCCAGACAAGCTCAACAGCTTCACCGGCGAGATGCACGCCGAGCTGCGTGACGCGCTCGACCACGTGCAGGCCGACAAGGCCGCGCGGGTGCTGGTGCTGACCGGCGCCGGCCGCGCCTTCTGCGCCGGCCAGGATCTCGCCGACCCCGACATGGCGTCGGTGGGCGGCAAGATGCCCGACATCGGCAACGTCGTCGAAAAGAACTACAAGCCGCTGGTGCTGCGCCTGCAGAACCTGCGCGTGCCCACCATCGCCGCGGTCAACGGCATCGCCGCAGGTGCCGGTGCCAGCGTGGCGCTGGCCTGCGACCTGGTGGTGGCGGCGAAATCGGCGTCCTTCCTGCAGGCCTTCAGCAAGATCGGTCTGATCCCGGACACCGGCGGTACCTGGTTCCTGCCCCAGCGCGTCGGCATGGCCCGCGCCATGGGCCTGGCGATGCTGGCCGACAAGCTGCCCGCCGAGAAGGCCGCCGACTGGGGCCTGATCTGGGCCGCGTACGACGACGCCGAGTTCGGCGCCAAGGTCGAAGCACTCGCCGCCCAGCTCGCCACCATGCCGACCAAGGCCCTGGTGCGCACCCGCCAGGCCATGCACGCCGCGCCCGGCCACACGCTCGAGCAGCAGCTCTCCTTCGAGGGCGGCTTCATGCGCGAGCTGGGCTGGAGCCCGGACTACGCCGAAGGCGTCGCCGCCTTCATGGAAAAGCGCGCACCGAAGTTCTCCGGGGAATGAGCGTGACCGATAATCAGCACATCAAGCCGGCAGCGGCGCCCCTGCCCCCCTCGGCCGTCATCGCGGTGGTCGGCACCGGCGCCATGGGCGCCGGCATCGCCCAGGTGGCCGCGGCCGCCGGCCACGTCGTCAAGCTGCTGGACAACCGCCCGGGCGCCGCCGCCAAGGCGATCGAAGGCATCCGCGCCCAGTTCGGCAAGCTCGCCGACAAGGGCAAGATGAGCGCCGACGCGGCGCAGGCGGCCGGTGCGCGCCTGGTCGCCGTCGAGCAGCTCACCGATCTGGCCGACGCCGCGCTGGTGGTCGAGGCCATCGTCGAGAACCTGGAAGCCAAGCAGAAGCTCTACCGCGACCTCGAGGACATCGTCGGCGCGGACTGCATCTTCGGCACCAACACCTCGTCGATCTCGGTGACCTCGATCGGCGCCGCGCTGCAGCGTCCCGAGCGCCTCGCCGGCCTGCACTTCTTCAACCCGGCGCCGCTGATGAAGCTGGTCGAGATCGTCTCCGGCCTCGCCACCGATCGTGCGATCGCCGACACCCTGTTCGCCACCGCCGCGGCCTGGGGCAAGACGCCGGTCCATGCGCGCTCGACGCCGGGCTTCATCGTCAACCGCGTCGCCCGCCCCTACTACGCCGAGGCACTGCGCGTCCTCCACGAAGGCGGCGGCGACTGCGCCACGCTCGACGCGATCATGCGCGACGCCGGCGGCTTCCGCATGGGGCCGTTCGAGCTGATGGACATGATCGGCCACGATGTGAACTTTGCCGTGACGCGCTCGGTGTGGAATGCCTTCTACAACGACCCGCGCTTCACCCCCTCGCTGATCCAGCAGGAACTGGTCGATGCCGGCTTCCTCGGGCGCAAGAACGGCCGCGGCTTCTACGACTATCGCGAAGGCGCCGCGCGCCCCGAGCCTCAGGTCGCCGTCGCGCAGCAAGCGCCGGACGAGGTCGTGCTCCACGGCCACTCGGCCGCGGTGCATGCGCTCGCCGACCGCCTGTTCGAGCGCAACATCCCCCACTCCTGGGGCGAGGCCAACGACGGCCGCATCGCCGAGGTCGGCGGTGCGGTGATCTTCGTCACCGACGGCCGCACCGCCACCCAGCGCGCCGCCGACACCGGCATCGCCAACGTGGTTCTGATCGACCTCGCGCTCGACTACGGCACCGCCACCCGCATCGCGCTGGGCGCCGCGATCAACTGCTTCGCGCCCGCGGTCGGCGCCGCCATCGGCCTGCTGCAGGCCGCCGGATTCGAGGTCTGCCGCCTGGGCGACACGCCGGGCCTGGCGGTGATGCGCACCGTGGCGATGCTCGCCAACGAGGCCGCCGACGCGGTGAACCAGGGCGTGTGCGACGCCGCCGCCGCCGATGCGGCGATGAAGCTCGGCGTGAACTACCCGCGCGGACCGCTCGAGTGGGCCGACCGCGTCGGCCTGCCGGCGATCTGCACCGTGCTCAACAACCTCGCCCGCTTCTACGGCGAGGACCGCTACCGCGTCTCGCCGCTGATCCAGCAGCGCGTCTTTGCCGGAAAGAAGATCCATGACTGACAAGCACGCCATCCCCACCGACCCGCAGGCGCTGGCCGAGGCCGTGGCCGCGGCGATGTGGTCGCGCGACCGCGCCGCCCAGGCGCTCGGCATGCGCATCGAGGCCGTCGGCCCGGGCACCGCCACGCTCAGCATGAAGGTGCGCGGCGACATGGTGAATGGCCACCACATCTGCCACGGCGGCCTGATCTTCTCGCTCGCCGACACCGCCTTCGCCTACGCCTGCAACGCCTACAACCGCAACACCGTAGCCTCGGGCTGCAACATCGACTTCGTCGCCCCCGGCAAGGAAGGCGACACCCTGACCGCCGAGGCGGTCGAGCGCTCGGCCTCGGGCCGCACCGGCGTCTATGACATCACCGTGCGCGACAGCGCAGGCAAGACCGTCGCGCTCTTCCGCGGCAAGAGCTACCGCATCGCCGGCGAGGTGATCGCCGGCCTCGACGCAGAAAAGGCCTGAGCGGCCACCCCAGGAACAGAGAGGAGAAGACGACATCATGACCGTGAAGAGCCCCCAGCCCGGCGATCTCGAGCCGATCGAGCAAGCCAGCCGCGACGAGATCTCCGCGCTGCAGCTGCAGCGCCTGCAGTGGTCGATCCGCCACACCTACGACAACGTCGCGCCCTACCGCAAGCGCTGCGAGGAAGCCGGCGTGCACCCCGACGACCTCAAGTCGCTGTCCGACCTCGCCAAGTTCCCCTTCATGACGAAGACGGACCTGCGCGACAACTACCCCTTCGGCCTGTTCGCGGTGCCGCGCGACAAGGTCGCCCGTCTGCACGCCTCGAGCGGCACCACCGGCAAGTCGGTGGTGGTCGGCTACACGAAGAACGACCTCGAGAACTGGGCCAACGTCGTCGCCCGCTCGCTGCGCGCCGCCGGCGTGCGCGCCGGCGACATGGTGCACAACGCCTACGGCTATGGCATGTTCACCGGCGGCCTCGGCGCCCACTACGGCATCGAGCGCGCCGGCTGCACCGTGGTGCCGATGTCCGGCGGCCAGACCGAGAAGCAGGTCCAGCAGATCATGGACTTCCGCCCCGACGCGATCATGGTCACGCCCTCCTACTCGCTGGTGATCGCCGAGGAGTTCGAGCGCCTGAACATCAAGCCCGACGAGATCTCGCTCAAGGTCGGCATCTTCGGCGCCGAGCCCTGGGGCGAAGGCATGCGCGCCGAGATCGAGCGCAAGCTCGGCATCGACGCCATCGACATCTACGGCCTCACCGAAGTCATGGGCCCGGGCGTGGCCTGCGAGTGCATCGAGACCAAGGACGGCCCGGTGATCTGGGAGGACCACTTCTACCCCGAGATCATCGACCCCGAGACCGGCGAAGTGCTGCCCGACGGCGAGGAAGGCGAACTCGTCTTCACCTCGCTGACCAAGGAGGCCTTCCCGGTCATCCGCTACCGCACCCGGGACCTCACCCGCCTGCTGCCACCGACCGCGCGCTCGTTCCGCCGCATCGGCAAGATCACCGGGCGCTCGGACGACATGCTGATCGTCCGCGGCGTGAACGTGTTCCCGACCCAGATCGAGGAGCAGATCCTGCGCGACAAGCGCCTGTCGGGTAACTACCAGATCGTGCTGACGCGCGACGGCCACCTCGACAATGTCGAGATCCGCGTCGAGGTGCAGCGCGAGCTGTCGGGCAAGCTCAGCCGCACCGAGACCGAGAACATCGCGCGCGAGCTGCAGCACCACATCAAGACCATCATCGGCATCTCCACCAAGGTGAACGTGATGGAATTCGAAACAATCCCGCGCACCCTGACCGGCAAGGCACGCCGCGTCATCGACCAGCGCCCGAAGCAACTGTAAGGAGCTCTGACGATGACTCAGGCATTCATCTGCGACGCCATCCGCACCCCGATCGGCCGCTACGGCGGCACCCTTGCGACCGTGCGCGCCGACGACCTCGGCGCCATCCCGCTCAAGGCCCTGATGACGCGCAACCCGCAGGTCGACTGGGCCGCGGTGGAAGACATCATCTACGGCTGCGCCAACCAGGCGGGCGAGGACAACCGCAACGTCGCGCGCATGTCCGGCCTGCTCGCCGGGCTGCCGATCGAGGTCCCCGGCACCACGGTGAACCGCCTGTGCGGCTCCGGCATGGACGCCATCGGCCTGGCCGCGCGCTCGATCAAGTCGGGCGAGACCGAGCTGATGATCGCCGGTGGCGTCGAGAGCATGTCGCGCGCGCCCTTCGTGATGGGCAAGGCCGAATCGGCCTTCTCGCGCCAGGCCGCGATCTACGACACCACAATTGGCTGGCGCTTCCCCAACCCGCTGATGAAGAAGGTGTACGACACCCACTCGATGCCGCAGACCGCGGACAACGTCGCCGCCGAGTTCAACATCTCGCGTGCCGACCAGGACGCCTTCGCGCTGCGCTCGCAGCAGCGCTGGGCCGCCGCGCACGCCGCCGGCCGCTTCAAGGACGAGCTGGTGCCGGTCGAGATCCCGCGTAAGAAGGGCGAGCCGATCGTGTTCGACACCGACGAGCACCCGCGCCCCGAGACCACGCTGGAGATGCTGGCCAAGCTCAAGGGCGTCAACGGCCCCGATCTGAGCGTGACCGCCGGCAACGCCTCGGGCGTCAATGACGGCGCCTGCGCGCTGGTGCTGGCTTCCGAGTCCGCCGCCGCGAAGCACGGCCTGACCCCGCGCGCCCGCGTCGTCGCCATGGCCACCGCCGGCGTGCCGCCGCGCATCATGGGCTTCGGCCCCGCGCCCGCGGTGCGCAAGGTGCTGGCCAAGGCGGGCCTTACCCTCGACCAGATGGACGTCATCGAGCTCAACGAAGCCTTCGCCGCGCAGGCGCTCGCCGTGGTCCGCGACCTCGGCCTCGCCGACGACGAAGCCCGTGTGAACCCGAACGGCGGCGCCATCGCCATGGGCCACCCGCTCGGCATGAGCGGCGCGCGCCTGGTGACCACCGCCGCCTACGAGCTGCAGCGTCGCAATGGCCGCTACGCGCTGTGCACGATGTGCATCGGCGTCGGTCAGGGCATCGCGATGATCATCGAGCGCGTCTGAGGCGCGGGACAGGGCCATGACGACCTACGAAACCCTCGCCATCGAGCGCCGCGGCGCGGTTGCGACGATCTGGATGGACCGCCCGGAGGTGTTCAACGCCTTCAACGAGCAGCTCATCGCCGAGCTGGCGACCGCCTGCGCCGAGCTCGACGCCGACGCCACGGTGCGCGTGGTGGTGCTGGCCGGTCGCGGCAAGCACTTCTCGGCCGGTGCCGACCTCAACTGGATGCGTCGTGCATCCGACAGCACCGAGGCCGAGAACCTCGCCGACTCGCGCAAGTTCGCGGCCATGCTGCGCGCGCTGTCGGGGCTGTCGAAGCCGACCATCGCCCGCGTGCAGGGCGCCGCGCTCGGCGGCGGCACCGGGCTGACCGCCGCCTGCGACATGGCGATCGCCGCCGATGACGCCAGCTTCGCGACCTCCGAGGTCAAGTTCGGCATCATCCCGGCGGTGATCAGCCCCTACGTGCTGCGCGCCATCGGCCCGCGCCACGCGCTGCGCTACTTCCAGAGCGCGGAGCGCTTCGGCGCCGCCGAGGCGAAGGCGATGGGGCTGGTCAACGAGGTCGTGCCGCTGGCCGAGCTCGACGCCGCCGTCGAGCGCCTGGTGCAGGCTCTGCTCGCCTGCGGGCCGCAGGCCCAGCTCGCCGCCAAGCAGCTGATCGCGGCGCTGTCGGGGCGATGATCGCGGCGCTGTCGGGGCGGCCGATCGACGACACCGTAGCCGAGGAAACCGCCGTACGCATCGCCCGCCAGCGCGCCACCGACGAGGCGCGAGAAGGCTTCGCAGCCTTCTTCGACAAGCGCTCGCCGGCATGGATGCAATGAACACCCGTCGCGCCTCGCGCGCGGCGGAGCTTTGAGAAGGAAGCGGGGTCACAGCCACGCGCACCCCGCGTTCCGTTCCGGTATCCCCCGGAGCGGTGTTTGCTAGGAGGAAACACATGTACACCCAGGCAATGGACATTCCGGACGACTCCGGAAAGAAGATCGCAGCGGTATCGAGCGCACCGAGCGACCAGGAAGCGGCCTTCGAGGCCCGCATCGACGCCGACGGCCGCATCGAGCCGCAGGACTGGATGCCCGAGGCCTACCGCAAGACCCTGGTGCGCCAGATTAGCCAGCACGCCCACAGCGAGATCGTCGGCATGCTGCCCGAAGGCAACTGGATCTCGCGCGCGCCGAGCCTGAAGCGCAAGGCCATCCTGATCGCAAAGGTGCAGGACGAGGGCGGCCACGGCCTCTACCTGTACTCGGCGGCCGAGACGCTCGGCACCAGCCGCGACCAGATGCTCGAGGCGCTGCACACGGGCAAGGCCAAGTACAGCTCGATCTTCAACTACCCGACCCTGACCTGGGCCGACGTCGGCGTGATCGGCTGGCTGGTCGATGGCGCGGCGATCATGAACCAGGTCCCGCTGTGCCGCTGCTCCTACGGCCCCTACGCCCGCGCCATGGTCCGCGTGTGCAAGGAAGAGTCCTTCCACCAGCGCCAGGGCTACGAGGCCCTGCTGGTGATGATGAAGGGCACCGACGAGCAGCGCGCGATGGTGCAGGACGCGGTCAACCGCTACTGGTGGAAGTGCCTGGCCATGTTCGGGCCGCCGGATGCCGACAGCCCGCACAGCGCGCAGGGCATGCGCTGGGGCATCAAGCGCATCAGCAACGACGACCTGCGCCAGAAGTTCATCGACGCCACCGTGCCGCAAGCCAAGGTCCTGGGCGTGACCCTGCCCGACCCCGAGCTGAAGTGGAACGAGGCGCGCCAGCACTACGACTACGGCCAGATCGACTGGGCCGAGTTCTGGAACACCGTCGAAGGCAACGGACCGTGCAACAAGGAACGCCTGGCCACCCGGGTCAAGGCTCACAACGATGGCCAGTGGGTCCGCGATGCGGCTCAGGCCTACGCCCGCAAGCAAAAAGAACGCGCACTGAAGGAGGCAGCATGAACACCCCCGCACTCAAGGATTGGCCCCTCTGGGAAGTCTTCGTCCGCAGCAAGCAAGGCCTCGAGCACAAGCACTGCGGCAGCCTGCACGCGGCCGACGCCGCCCAGGCCCTGCACATGGCGCGCGACGTCTACACCCGCCGCCAGGAAGGCGTGAGCATCTGGGTGGTGCCCTCGGTGGCGATCACCGCCAGCAACCCGGACGACAAGGGCGAACTCTTCGACCCCGCGGCCGACAAGATCTACCGCCATCCGACCTTCTACGAGATCCCTGAAGAAGTGGGGCACATGTAATGAGCACGCCGATCGACTACCTGCTGCACCTGGCCGACAACGCCGTCGTGCTCGGCCAGCGCAACGCCGAATGGTGCGGGCACGGCCCCATCCTGGAAGAAGACATGGCGCTGGCCAACGTCAGCCTCGACCTCATCGGCCAGGCCCGCCTGCTGTACCAGCGCGCGGCCGAGCTGATGGGCGGCGATGCCACCGAGGACAAGCTGGCCTACTTCCGCGGCCCGCACGAGTTCCGCAATTACACGCTGCTGGAACTCCCGCACCACGGGCCGCTGGTCGGCTACGCCGCGGCCGACCGCGACTACGCCACCACCATCGTGCGCAACTTCCTGTACTCGGCGCTGATGGTGCATGTGTGGGACGGCCTGCAGCAGTCCGCCGACCCCAGCCTCGCCGCGATCGCCGCCAAGTCGTTGAAGGAGACCAGCTACCACCTGCACCACTCGCGTGACTGGCTGGTGCGCATGGGCGACGGCACCGAGGAGTCGCATGCCCGCGCGCAGGCGGCAGTGAACCACCTGATGCCCTACACCGAGGAGTTCTGGACCACCAGCCCGGCAGAAGGCGCCGCGGTGGCGGCCAAGATCGGCATCGACGTATGGGCGCTGCGCCCGGCTTGGGATGCCCTGGTGAACGACGCGCTGGCCGAAGCCACGCTGACCCGCCCGAACTTCCACGGCTACATCACCGAGGGCAAGATCGGCCTGCACTCCGAGCACCTGAGCTACCTGCTCGGCGAGATGCAGGGCCTGGCGCGCGCCCACCCCGGCGCCACCTGGTAAGGGCGAAGGCCATGAGCAGCGTCGTAGACAAGGTCTGGGCCACCCTCGAGCCCCTCACCGATCCCGAGATCCCGGTGGTCACCCTGCGCGAGCTGGGCATCCTGCGGGACGTGCGGGAAACGCCGGAGGGCATCGAGGTGGTCATCACCCCGACCTACAGCGGCTGCCCCGCCATGGGGCAGATCGAGGACGACGTGCGCGCGAGCCTGGAACAGGCCGGCATCGAAGCGCGTGTGATCACGCAACTCGCGCCGGCCTGGACCACCGACTGGATGAGCGACGAGGCCAAGGAAAAGCTGCGCGCCTACGGCATCGCCCCGCCCCACCGCACCTGCGGCAGCGGGAGCGGTGGCGACGTCAGCGTGCTGAAGTTCGTGCGCCGGCAACCGACCGAGCCGGTCGCCTGTCCGCAGTGCGGCTCGACCCACACCGTCGTCACCTCCGAGTTCGGCTCAACGGCCTGCAAGGCGCTGTACAAGTGCCTCGACTGCCAGGAGCCCTTCGACTACTTCAAACCCTATTAAGAACCGGAGCCCAGACGCCATGTCAGCCCCCCGTTTCCAAGAACTCTCCGTCAAGCGCGTCAGCCCCGAGGCCGCCGGCGCGGTGGCGATCACCTTCGCCATCCCCGAGACCGAGCGCGAGCGCTTCGCCTTCGAGCCGGGCCAGTTCCTCACCCTGCGCGCCACCATCGACGGCCAGGACGTGCGCCGCAACTACTCGATCAGCAGCCCGCGCAGCCGCCTGGCGAAGGATGGCGAACTCGAGATCGGCATCCGCCCGGTCGAAGGTGGCCTGTTCTCGAACTGGGCCTCGCGCGCCCTCAAGGCCGGCGACACCCTGCAGGTGATGCCGCCGGACGGCCGCTTCGTGGTCAGGAAGAAGCGCGCCATCCACCGCGTCGGCTTCGCCGCCGGCTCGGGCATCACGCCGATCCTGTCGATCGCGGCGAGCACGCTCGAAGAGCAGCCGGACTCGAAGTTCACGCTGATCTACGGCAACCGTCGCATGTCCACGGTGATGTTCAACGAGGACCTGCAGGACCTCAAGGACCGTTACCGCGACCGCCTGACCATGATCCACATCCTGTCGCGCCAGGCCCAGGAAGTGGACCTGCTGCAGGGGCGCATCGACGGTCCCAAGGTGCGCGCGATCATCGACGCCCTGCTGCCGGTGGGCAGCATGGACGAGGTCTTCATCTGCGGCCCGGACGAGATGATCACCGCCACCGAGACCGCGCTGGTCGAGGCCGGCGTGCCGGCCGACCGCATTCGCACCGAGCGCTTCACCGCCAACCTGCCCGCCGGCGCGCACCCGGTCGGCGCCTCGAGCACCGCCGAGGCGGTCGCCGCCGCCGCCAAGGACATCACCATGGTCCTGGTGCTGGACGGCAAGGAGCACGAGATCTCGATCGGCCCCGACGAGCACCTGCTCGACGCCGGCCTCAACGCCGGTCTCGACCTGCCCTTCTCGTGCAAGGCGGGCGTGTGCTGCACCTGCCGCGCCAAGGTCACCGAGGGCGAAGTCGTGATGGACAAGAACTTCACCCTCGAAGCGGACGAGGTCGCGCAGGGCTACGTGCTGAGCTGCCAGGCGCGCGCCACCACCAAGCGCCTCAAGATCAGCTTCGACGAGCGCTGATTCGCACTCAGGCCGGCACGCTCGGCACGACCGCAAGCTGCAACGGCCGTTTCGACGGCCGTTGCCTTTTGCGGCAGCAGACGCTGCCCGAACAGCCACCTGATACAAGTCAACGCAGTTCAAACAATCTCAAGGTATCACCTCAACTTCAATCCACCCTCTCCCGCGAACGCCATGGCCGGCCCACACGCTCTCAGCACCGCCTTCGAACCGTCCTCGATCGCCGTCATCGGCGCATCCGACACGCCTGGTTCGGTGGGCCGGATCATCTTTCGTAACCTGGTCGACGGCTGCTACCGCGGTACGCTTTACGCCGTCAATCCGAAGTACGAGAGCATCCAGGACCACCCCTGCCACCGCTCGATCGAGGACATCGGACGGCCGGTCGATCTCGCCATCATCGCCACCCCTGCACGCATGCTGCACAGCGTCACCGCGCAGTGCGGACGCGCCGGCGTGCGCAACGCGGTCATCGTCAGCGCCACCGGGCATACGCTCGAGCGCCGCATCATCGAGACCGCACGCGAGACGCGCCTGCGCCTGATCGGGCCAGGCAGCCTGGGCATCGCCCGCCCGGGCAGCGGGCTCAATGCCGCGCTCACCCGCATCGCGGTCAAGCCGGGCGAGATCGCCCTCGTCTCGCAGTCCGGGGCGATGTGTTCGGTGGTGCTCGACTGGGCGCTGACCAACGATGTCGGGTTCTCGTCGGTGATTTCGCTCGGCGGCACGGTGGACATCGACTTCGGCGAAACCCTGGAATACCTGATCCACGACGTGCAGACGCGCTACATCCTGCTCTACGTCGATCATGTGCGTAACGCGCGCCATTTCATGAGCGCGCTGCGCTCGGCCGCGCGCGTCAAGCCGATCATCCTGCTCAAGGCCGGCCGCCATGGCCGTGACGACAACAACGCCCCGGATGGCGACGACGCCAGCCTCGCCGACGTGGTGTTCGATGCCGCCATGCGCCGCGCCGGCGTGGTGCGCGTGCAGAACATCGACCAGCTCTTCTTCGCCACCAAGGCGCTGTCCTGCGGCTTTCGGCCGCGCGAGGACAACCTCGTCATCGTCTCCAACGGCAGCGGCCCGGCGGACCTTGCCGCCGACCGCGCGAAGGACCTGGGCACCGCGCTCGTCAGCCTGGGCTCGCCCACCGTCGCCGCCCTCGAACGCCTCGGCGGTCGCGAGCGCCGCTCGCACAACCCGCTCGACCTCGGCGGCGACGCCAGCGCCAGGCTCTATCGCGACGCCATCCTCGCCCTGGCCGAGGACGCTGCGGTGTCCAACCTGCTGGTCATCCTGTCGCCGCATGCGCTGGTCGATCCGGTCGAGGTGGCGCAGGACATCATCGACCTCGCCGCCCAGGTACGGCTCAAGCTGTGCTGCTGCTGGATGGGTGGCGGGCAGGTCGCGGAGGCCCGTGCCCTGCTCGCCCAGGCCGGGCTGCCCGTGTTCAGCTCGCCCGAGGCGGCGATCGAACTGTTCCACAACATCTCGCGTTTCCACCGCAGCCAGACCCTGCTGCTGCAGACCGCCGGCGGCGGCAGCGCCACCGCCCTTCGCCGCACGGGTGGGGCGCGCGTGCTGATCGAAAGCCTGCTCAACCAGCGCCGCAATACCCTGTCGGCGATGGAGTCGAAGGCGCTGCTGCGCAGCTTCGGCGTCCCGGTCACGCACACGACGGTCGCGCGCGATGCCACCGAGGCCTTGTTCGTCGCCGAGCAGACGGGCTTTCCGGTGGCGATGAAGGTGGACGCGCCCGAGCTCGCCAGCAAGTCGGAGTCCGGTGGGGTGCGCCTGAACCTCAACACCACCGAAGCGGTGTGGAGCGCCTATCACGACGTCATCGACACGGTGCGCCTGCGCCACCCCGAGGCGCAGATCAACGGCGTGGCGATCGAGCCCTATCTCTACCGCCCACAGGCGCGGGCGCTGAGCATCCAGGTGCATCGCGACGCAACCTTCGGCCCGGTCATCAGCCTGGGCACGCAGGATTCGTCCGCCACGCACACCTTCGCCCTGCCGCCGCTGAACGCCGTGCTCGCCCGCGACCTCATCGACTCGGCAATCCCGGCCGCCGCACAGGGGCCGCGCAGCCAGGCGGGCGCACTCAACCGCGCGGCCATCGAGCAGGTGCTCGTTTCGGTGTCCGACCTCCTGTGCGAGCTGCCCTGGGTGCGCGAACTCGCGATCGACCCGCTGTTCGTCGACGCCGACGGCGCCATCGCCGCCGATGCCCGTGTCGTGATCGACCAGGGCCTGCCCGCCGGCAGCGATCGCTACGCGCACATGGCGATCCACCCCTACCCGCGGCACCTGATCCAGGACTGGAAGGTGGGCGACGGTCGGCCGGTACGCACTCGCCCGGTGCGCCCCGAGGACGCGGCGCTGCTGCTCGCCTTCTTCGATGCGCTGAGCCCCGAAACGCGCTACATGCGCTTCATGGAGGAGTTGCAGGAACTCAGCCCGGCGATGGTGGCGCGCTTCACCCAGATCGATTACGACCGCGAGATGGCCCTGATCGCCACCACCGTCGACGACAAGGGCTCCGAGCAGATGGTCGGAACCGCGCGCTACGCGCTCGCGGCCGACGGCGAATCGGTCGAGTTCGCGCTGGTCGTGGCCGATGACTGGCAGCGCCACGGCCTGGGCCGCCGGCTCATGGGCGCCCTCATCGAGGTCGCGCGCGGCAAGGGTTTCCGCAGCATCTTCGGGGACGTCCTCGGCAAGAACGCCAAGATGCTGCGCCTGATGCACGGCCTGGGCTTCCTGGTGCAGCCGCACCCGGAAGAGAGCGCACTGCGGCGGGTGGTGAAGATGCTCCACGGCAAGTGACGGACGCCCGGCAGGGCGAAGTCCAAGGTGCGGGGCGCGACACTGCGTCCGCTGGTCAGGCCGGGTCGCAGCAGTCGTTCAACCGAGCGCCGCCTCCAGGCGTTCGCACACCGTGCGCAGCACCTTGATGCGGGCGAAGTGCTTGTCGTCGGCCTCGACCAGCGTCCACGGCGCGCGCTCGGTGCTGGTGCGGTCGACCATGTCGCACACCGCGCGCCGGTAGTCGTCCCATTTCTCCCGGTTGCGCCAGTCCTCCGGACTGATCTTGAAACGCTTGTGCGGCTCGGCCTCACGCGCCTGGAAGCGGGCGAGCTGCTCGTCCTTGCTGATCGCCAGCCAGAACTTGACCACCACCGCGCCCGCGGCGATCAGCTGGTCCTCGAAGTCGTTGATTTCGGCGTAGGCGCGCATCCAGTCGGCCTCGGAGCAGAAGCCCTCGACGCGCTCGACGAGCACGCGGCCGTACCACGAGCGATCGAAGATCACGACCTTGCCGCGCGGCGGCAGATGGCGCCAGAAGCGCCACAGGTAGGGCTGGGCGCGCTCCTCCTCGCTCGGCGCGGAGATCGGCACGATGCGGTACTGGCGCGCGTCGAGCGCTCCGACGATGCGCCGGATCGCCCCGCCCTTGCCGGCGGCGTCCATGCCCTCGAAGACGAGCACGAGGTTGCGGCGGCGAAACTCGGCGGTGCGCGAGAGCACCGCCAGCCGGCCCTGCAGGGGCTCGAGCAGGGCCTCGTATTCCTTGCTCTTCATGTCGTGGCG
>CZCA01000748.1_pt1 | contig 19922 bp, 14 predicted proteins | sample 591981 | NCBI WGS metagenome assembly CZCA01 (sample SAMEA3556810, study PRJEB10932) | anaerobic digester metagenome
CCCGCTGCCCGGTGGCAATCGCATCAAGCCACTGGTCGATGGCGAGCAGGCCTACCCGGCCATGCTCGCCGCGATCGACTCGGCCTGTCACAGCGTTGCCCTGACGTCCTACATCTTCGATGGCCAGGGCATTGGTACGCAGTTTGTCGAAGCCCTGCATCGTGCCCATGCGCGCGGCGTGCAGGTGCGGGTGCTGATCGACGATGTCTCCGCACGATGGGTACGCCAGAGCGCCCATCGGCGGCTGAAGCGCAGCGGATTGATGGTGGCGCCGTTCAATCCGACGCTGATCCCCGCACGGCTGCATGCCGCGCACCTGCGCAATCACCGCAAGCTGCTGGTGGTCGACGGCGAAACAGGCTTTACCGGCGGCATGAACATCTTCAGCCCCTACTGGCGGCCGGATGCGCCCGAGCAGGCCTGCCATGACTTGCATTTCCGCCTGCAGGGCCCGGTCGTCGCCGATCTCAAGCGTTGCTTCACCGAGGATTGGTGTGACACCACGGACGAGCGGCTCGACGAGCGCTTCTGGGGTGGGCGGCCTGCGCCGGCTGCCGAGCTGGGTACAAGCTGGGCCAGAGGCATTGAGGCCGGCCCTGACGAAACCCTGGACCGGATGCGTTGGACATTCATGGGGGCCTTGAGTGCGGCACGGCAGTCGGTTCGCATCTGGACGCCCTACTTCGTGCCCGATCAACCGATGATCGCCGCGCTGAGCACGGCCGCCTTGCGCGGCGTACGGATCGAGGTGCTCACGCCTGCCAACGGCGATCACCCGTCCGTGCAATGGGCGGCCCGCGCCCATTACTGGCAGGTGATGGAGCATGGCGTACGGATCTTCGAGCGGCCCGGCCCCTTCGACCACACCAAGCTGATGCTGGTCGATGGCGCCTGGTGCTGCCTGGGGTCGGCCAACTGGGACGCACGCAGCCTGCGGCTCAACTTCGAGTTCAACGTCGAGGTCTACGACGCTGCTCTGTGTGACCGTCTCGAAGCACTTTTCGATACCACACGCGACGCGTCGGCCCTTGTCACACCCACGGCCGTGCGCATGCGTCCGCCTGCCGTAAAGGTGCGCGACGGTGTCGCCCGCCTGTTCACACCGGTTCTATAGAGAAACGACTTTCGGAGAACAACGCTGATGGAAAAGAAAGATCAATGGAACATTGGCTACTGGATCGTCGCCGGCCTGTTGCTGCTGACGCTGCAGAACTACTGGCAGGCGGCCAAGACCGTCGAGCCCGTGCCCTACAGCGAATTCGAGAAGGCGCTGGCCGAGGGGCGCGTCGCCGAAGTATTGGTGTCGGACCGCACGGTTACCGGGCGCCTGAAATCACCGGACAGTCGTGGCAAGACCTCCATCGTGGCCACCCGCGTCGAACCCGACCTGGCCGAGCAGCTGTCGAAATACGATGTGTCCTACGCGCGAGTGGTGGAAAGCACCTGGCTGCGTGATGTGCTCTCCTGGATTCTGCCGGCGGTGGCCTTCTTCGGCGTCTGGTTTTTCCTGTTCCGCCGCTTCGCCGAGAAGCAGGGCATGGGCGGCTTCCTGAGCATCGGCAAGAGCCGCGCCAAGGTATTCATGGAGAAGAACACCGGCGTGACCTTTGCCGATGTCGCTGGCGTCGATGAAGCCAAGGCGGAGTTGGTTGAGATCGTCGATTTCCTCAAGAATCCGCAGGAGTATGGACGGCTCGGGGCGCGCATTCCCAAGGGCGTGTTGCTGGTCGGCCCACCCGGCACCGGCAAGACATTGCTGGCCAAGGCTGTTGCCGGCGAGGCGGCGGTGCCCTTCTTCTCCATCTCCGGATCAGAGTTTGTCGAGATGTTCGTCGGCGTGGGTGCGGCCCGTGTGCGCGACCTGTTCGAACAGGCGCGCGGGCAGGCACCGGCGATCATCTTCATTGATGAACTGGATGCTTTGGGCCGCGCACGCGGTGTCGGAGGACCGACCGGCGGACACGACGAGCGTGAGCAGACGCTGAACCAGTTGCTCACCGAAATGGATGGCTTCGACAGCTCGGTCGGGCTGATCATCCTTGCAGCCACCAACCGGCCGGAGATCCTCGATCAGGCCTTGCTTCGCGCCGGTCGCTTCGACCGTCAGGTGCTGGTGGACCGGCCCGACAAGAAAGGTCGCCTGGATATCCTGAAGGTCCATGTCAAGAAGATCACCCTGGCCCACGGTGTAGATCTGGAACAGGTGGCGGCGCTGACCACCGGCTTTTCCGGCGCTGATCTGGCCAATCTCGTGAACGAAGCAGCGCTGAACGCGACGCGGCGCAAGGCGCAGGCTGTGGAACTGCAAGACTTCACCGCCGCCATCGAGCGCATCGTGGCCGGCCTGGAAAGGAAGAACCGTGTGCTCAATCCGAAGGAGCGGGAAACCGTGGCCTATCACGAGATGGGGCATGCGCTGGTGGCGCTGGCGCTGCCCGGCACCGATCCGGTACACAAGATTTCAATCGTTCCGCGTGGCATCGGTGCACTCGGCTACACCCTGCAGCGGCCCACCGAAGACCGATTTCTGATGACACGTGCCGACCTGGAGCACAAGATTGCCGTGCTCCTGGGAGGGCGCGCGGCTGAGAAGCTCGTGTTTGGCGAGCTGTCCACAGGGGCTTCAGACGATCTCGCGCGGGCCACCGACATCGCCCGCGACATGATTACGCGCTTCGGCATGGATGAGGGCTTGGGGTACGTTGCTTTTGAGGCACAGAGGCCGCGTTTTCTTGATGCGCCTGAACTGGTACAGGGTGGCTGCCGGGTAGCCGAATCGACTCAGACACGCATCGACCAAGCCATCCGTGACATCGTGATGGGTGTGTTTGATCGTGCATACCGAATTCTCGAAATTAACCGAGAAGTGCTGGAGCGGTGCGCGCGCGAACTGCTCGCACGGGAAACGCTGGATGAATACAGCATCCGGCAACTGACGCAAGGGCTACAGCTCGAATCCCCATGTCACAGCGGCCCAACTGCCGGAGCCATTACTTCCTCTGTGTCCCAAGGAGCCGCCTCATGAGTGACAGCATGCATATCGTCTGCCCACACTGCCAATCCATCAATCGCGTGCCAGCCAACAAGTTGGCAGAGAAGCCCAATTGCGGGCGGTGCCAGCACCCGCTGTTCACCGGAGAACCCATTGATCTGACCACAGTGACCCTCCCCCGTCATCTGGAGCGCAGTGACCTGCCGCTGCTGGTTGACTTTTGGGCGCCGTGGTGCGGGCCGTGCAAGATGATGGCGCCGCAGTTCGAGCAGGCAGCCTCCCTGCTTGAACCCAAGGTGAGGTTGGCCAAGGTAAATACCGAGGCCGAGCCTCACCTGGCCGCCCAGTTCGGTATTCGCAGCATTCCAACCCTGATTTTGTTCCGAGGGGGACATGAGGTTGCACGTCAGGCGGGCGCCATGGGCGCGCAGGACATTATGCGCTGGGTGACATCCCGCTTGCCGCAATGACCCGGCGCGAACCAGCCTGCTTATCAGTTGTTCGATCCTTGAAGATAGTGCGTAGCCGCGATGCATAGCGACCCAACCACACAATCTTTGACGAAATGCGTTCCCAGTTGCAGAAACTTTGGAGCCTCTGTTTCACCCATAAGGAGCGTCACCTTTGAACGAGACGCCTCAAACCTCAGCCCGACACTGTGACCAGATTAACCAGAATGCCCATTCTGGCAGTTGGCATCTCGATCTTGGCTCGCAACTCCTCACTTGCTCCGATGAAGCCTGCCGCGTGCTCGGCCTGGATGTTGGTGCGCCAATAGCCTTCGAGCGATTCCTGCAGTGCATTCACCCTGAAGACCGCCCCCTCTTCGATAGGGCATGGGATGCTGCCATGTGCGGAAAGTCCCTTGATCTGCGGTGTCGCATCGTCAGCGGAGGGCAGGTTCGCTGGATACACCTGCGGGCAACATTCAAGGGCGACGCCTCTGGTCGGCCCAGAGCGGCAGACGGGACGGTAGAGGACATCACCGATCTCAAGAGGGTCGAGCAGGCGCTGAACGCTATGCGCCGACAGCGAGAAGAGTTGGCCAGCCACGTTCCCGGTATGCTTTACCAATACCGTCTTCGTCCGGACGGCAGCTCGCACTTCCCTTATGCCAGCGCGAGGATACAGGAAATATACGGGGTTGCACCGGAGGATGTTGTCGAAGATGCCACTCCTGCGTTCGCTGCGCTCCATCCTGAAGACCGCGACCGTGTGCATGAAACCATACAGGCGTCGGGGCAGTCACTCGCGCTTTGGCATGACGAGTACCGAGTGCAGTTTCCAGACGGTCGGGTGATCTGGGTCGAAGGCGAGGCGTCGCCTGAAGCCATGCCTGATGGGAGCATCCTCTGGCACGGCTATATCCATGATGTCACCTCACGCAGAAAATCCGCGGAAGAGCTTCGCCTTGCGGCTAAAGTTTTTGAGCACGCAGGAGAGGGCATCCTCGTTACCGACGCTCAAGGCCACATAGTCAACGTCAATCGGGCGTTTTCCGTGATCACTGGTTATGCGCGGGAGGAAGTAATGGGTCAGACACCTCGTCTGCTCGAGTCCGATCGCTATGACGATGAGTTCTATCAGACCGTTTGGCAGGCTCTGCGTGAGCACGACTACTGGCACGGAGAGCTCTGGTGCCGACGCAAGAACGGCAGTCAGTTTGCCGCGCTGCTGACGATCAGTGCAGTCCCGGATATGCAGGGCAATATCGAGCATTACGCAGCCATGTTTTCCGACATCACAGCGCTGAAGGAGAACCAGCAACAGCTTGAACGCGTTGCTCATTACGACCTGCTCACCGGCTTGCCCAATCGACTATTGCTTGGAGACCGCCTTAAGCAGGCCATTCGTCAGACACGTCGGCGTGGCATGCACCTGGCGGTTGTCTTCATTGATCTGGATGGATTCAAGGAGGTCAACGACCAGCACGGCCACGCAGTCGGCGACAAATTGCTTTCCGTCCTGTCCAGGCGTATGACGCAGGTGTTGCGCGAAGGCGATACCTTGGCCCGCCTTGGTGGTGATGAGTTTGTCGCTGTTCTGGTCGACCTGCCGGATGTTTCCATTAGCGTACCGATTCTCGATCGCCTGATCGAGGTAGCGGCACAGCCCGTACCGATTGGTGACGCACTGTGCGAAGTGAGCGCGAGTATCGGTGTGAGCTACTACCCGCAACTCGAAGACATCGACGCCGACCAACTACTGCGGCAGGCAGATCAGGCTATGTATCGTGCCAAGCAAGCCGGCAAGAATCGATATCACGTTTTCGATACGGAGAAGGATCGTACGCTGCGCACCCGTCACGAAGGATTGGACAGCATAGAGAATGCACTTGCCAATGGGCAGTTTCTGCTTTACTTCCAACCTAAGGTCAACATGCGCACCGGTGAGGTGCTGGGCGCCGAAGCCTTGATCCGCTGGCAACATCCGGCGCGTGGCTTGTTATCTCCTGCCTCCTTCATACCCATCATTGAGAACCATCCGCTCGGGGTTGACGTGGGGAAATGGACCATCGAGGCTGCGCTGACCCAGATCGAAGTTTGGCGCAAGGCCGGCCTTCATGTCCCGATCAGCGTGAATATCGGTGCGCGGCACTTGTTGCAACCGGACTTCACCATGCATCTACGGGGTATGTTGTCACGACATCCCGGCGCCCAGCCGCAAGACCTTGAACTGGAAATCCTCGAAACCAGCGCCGTGGAGGACTTCGTTCAAGTGTCTCAGTTGATGGCGCTGTGCGAGAGGATGGGATTGCGTTTTGCCCTCGACGATTTCGGCAGCGGCTATTCATCGCTGACCTATCTGAAGCGCCTGCCCGCGCACCTGCTCAAGATCGACCAAGGTTTTATACGCGACATGCTCGAGGATCCGGACGATATCGCCATCCTGGATGCGCTACTGGCACTGGCAAGGTCGTTTGGCAGGAACTGCATCGCGGAGGGAGTCGAATCCATTCGGCATGGTGAAATGCTGCTGCGTATGGGATGCGAGTGGGGCCAGGGCTATGCCATCGGGCATCCGATGCCGGCGCATGAATTCGAGCAATGGCTACACACCTGGCAGGTACCTTTATCCTGGAAGGGATTCAAACCTGACAGTCGCGCCGCGCTGCCCGTGCCGTTCACATACGCCGACCACCGGGTCTGGATTTCCCAGATGATCGACTATCTGTCAGGCAAGACCCAAGTGCCCCCTCAATCCGAAACACTCCAATACTGGCGGGATCAAAGTGGTCGCCCTACGTTCTTCGGCAAGGATCCTGATGATCCGGTCGATGTCCTGCATCAGAGCATCCAGCAGTTAGCGCACACCCTGAGTGAAATGAAAAATGCCGGCCGTGTCGAGGCATTGAGGGCTGGCATCGACAAGTTGCAACATTTGCAGGCGGATCTGCTGGGATTGCTGCCGCCAGACCAGAAACCGGATTGATGCCATGCATGGGACAAAGGGTTGACGTGCAAGAGGCTGATCCACCCATCGGCGGCGCCACGGGCGCGCAGGACATTATGCGCTGGGTGGCTTCGCAATTGCCTCGGCAATCCAGGTGTAATCGAGTCGTCCTCTCGGACTCCCCGTTCCATTAACGTTTCATTGAAAGAGAGAGCACAACGCTTATGCATAAAGAATCTGGCCACACGGCCCTTGACGAGATACGCTCCCAGTGGCGGTTGATGACGGTTTACGAGCGCTTCGAGCAGGTCGTTGCCATCACGCTTTCGGGCGTCATGTCGATGGTGGTTGTGATTTCGCTGATTCAGTTGATTCGGATCGTCTTCACGCTGCTCGTCATGGATGCACTGAATCCACTGGATCATAAGGTTTTCCAGCTGGTATTCGGTGCCACCATGACGCTGCTGATCGCGATGGAATTCAAGCATTCGATCGTCAAAGTGGCGCTGCGCAAGGAAAGCATCATCCAGGTCAAGACCGTCATTCTGATCGCGATCCTGGCGCTGGCCCGCAAGTTCATCATCCTCGAACCCGATGTTGCGCCTGCCAAAGTGGCCGCACTGGCGGGGACGGTACTGGCGTTGGGGCTGACTTATTGGCTCATGCGTGAACGCGACGACCGGAAGAGCGAGTAATTGGACCATGGCCCTTTATGGTCTAGCCGGCCGGCACGATGCCAGGTCGAGGCACCGCTGGCTCAATCGCTTTCAAACCGTACTGCTGGTTTTGACCCTGGTGGGGATCGCGGCTGCCGCTGGCAGTCTGCTGTTCGGCGACAACGGCCTTTGGCTGGCGCTGGCAACCTGCGCATTGACCCTGCTGATCGAACCTGTCGCTGCCTCCGCGATGACCTTGCGCCTCTATGGCGCCCGTCTCTTGCATTACCAGGAAGCCCCCGCAATCTGGTCGTTGCTGCGAGCGCTCGCAGCTCGCGCAGGATTGCCGAACACGCCGGTTCCGTACTATGTGCCCAGCGACATCGTCAATGCCTTTGCCACCGGCTCCAGGCGCCTTGCCTCCATTGCCCTCACCGATGGCCTGCTCCGCAGCCTGAGTATGCGCGAACTGCAAGCCGTGCTGGCGCATGAAGTCGCGCACATCGCTCAAGAAGATCTGCGTGTCATGGGCCTGGCTGATTCGATCAGCCGGCTCACGAACCTGCTGGCGTTGTTGGGTCAGGTCGCGCTCCTGATCAGCATGCCAGCCTTGCTGGTCGGTGCAGCAGAAATTAACTGGATTGGCTTACTGTTGTTGGCCGCTTCGCCGCAACTGGCACTGCTCGCACAGTTGGGTCTGTCACGTGTGCGAGAGTTCGATGCCGACCGGATGGCAGTAGAGCTGACGGGAGATCCGCACGGGCTCGCCTCGGCGCTGGCGAAGATCGAGCGGGTGAGCCGCTCGTGGCGAGCCTGGTTGTTGCCCGGCTGGGGGAATCCCGAACCGTCCTGGTTGCGCACGCATCCGGCGACAGAGGATCGTATCGCGCGCCTGATGGCGTTGGCGCCTCAGCCATCGCAGGCCCTGCCGTTCCAAACGGAATATCTCGCGCCAAGGTCGTTCGCCCCGATGCGCCCGCCACGCCGGGGCCTGAGCGGCCTTTGGCGCTAAATCACTCGAAAGGAACCCCCGCCATGGCTTACCACGATCCTTACCCACAACGCCCAGCTCCGGATCATTTCGTCCGGCGGTGGCTCTTCATCACTGCGTGCGTTGCCGCACTCATGCTGTTCTGGCAGTTCCTGCCCGCCATCGAGGCCTGGTTCAGCCCGCGCCAAGCCGCTGAGCGCACCGTCACGCCGCGTGGCGATCTGGCCGCTGACGAACAGGCCACCATCGAACTGTTCGAGAAATCCCGGGGATCGGTGGTCTACATCACGACGTCCCAACTGGTACGAGATGTCTGGACGCGCAACGTCTTTTCCGTGCCGCGCGGGACGGGTTCGGGTTTCATCTGGGATGACGCCGGTCATGTCGTTACCAACTTTCATGTGATTCAGGGGGCGTCGGAGGCCACGGTCAAACTGGCCGACGGCCGCGATTACCAAGCCGCGCTGGTGGGGACGAGCCCAGCGCACGACATCGCCGTGCTCAAGATTGGCGTCGGTTTCAAGCGCCCGCCGGCCGTGCCGGTCGGCACCAGTGCCGACCTCAAGGTGGGTCAGAAGGTGTTCGCTATCGGCAACCCCTTCGGCCTGGACTGGACGCTCACCACCGGCATCGTCTCCGCGCTCGACCGCTCGTTACCCGGAGAAGCGGGCGGCCCGGCCATCGATCACCTGATCCAGACCGACGCCGCCATCAACCCTGGCAACTCCGGTGGGCCGCTGCTCGATTCGGCAGGAAGGCTCATCGGCATCAACACGGCGATCTATAGCCCCTCCGGCGCCTCGGCCGGGATTGGTTTCGCCGTGCCGGTGGACACCGTCATGCGCGTAGTCCCGCAACTCATCAAGACCGGTAAGTACATCCGTCCGGCGCTGGGCATTGAGGTGGACGAACAGCTCAATCAGCGCCTGCTGGCGCTGACTGGAAGCAAGGGCGTGTTCGTGTTGCGTGTTACCCCTGGTTCGGCAGCGCACAAGGCCGGCCTCGCGGGTGTCGAAGTCACGCCGCAAGGCATCGTGCCGGGCGACCGCATCATCGATGTTGATGGCCAGGCGACGGACGATGTGGCCAAGCTGCTCGCGCGGCTAGACGACAGGAAGGTCGGCGATGTGGTGGTCTTGTCAGTGGAACGGGCCGGCAAATCGCGCGAGGTGCGTGTGGAGCTGCAACCCGGGAATTGATTGAACTGAACCTGTGGATCAGGCGGTAGTGCAGCGTCGCGGCGATTGAGATTCTCAGGTCTTCGGCCAGGTAGCGTTCCGCCTCAACCTCCGTAATTTTCGGATGCGATCTGCCTATCCGAATAGGCAAGCATGCGTAAGCGTCCGGCAATCCCATCTTGAGATAGACCCAGTGTCGAGGCATCGTGTGCACGATGAACATCACGCACACTATGGCGAACGACACGATCGCCCAGCGCCCCAAGCGGCACTACTACTCCCCGGAACTTAAAGGCCAGATCGTGGCCGAATGCGAGGTCTCCGGCGCGTCAGTGGCCGGCGTAGCGCTTGCACACGGAATCAACGCCAACATCGTTCATCGCTGGATGCGCGAGCAAGCAGACTCCCTGTTGCCAGCGCCCCGGAATGAGTTCGTTGCGCTGAATCTGCCTCCACCAGTTGAACAGCTCCCAGCAACCGAGACCAGCTCGCCGCCCGTGTCGCGTGCGATTCGCGTTGATGTTCGGCGCAGCGCCAGCGTAGTCACCGTGAACTGGCCCCTGGAAGATGCAGCGTCATGTGCAGCGTGGCTGCGCGACTGGCTCCGATGATCCGCATTGATGCGCTGTGGCTCTCCACCGAGCCGCTGGACATGCGAGCAGGCACCGAGACGGCGCTCGCCCGGGTAGTGGCTGTCTTTGGCGCAGCGCGCCCACACCACGCCTATCTGTTCGCCAATCGACGAGCCAACCGCATGAAGGTGCTGGTGCACGACGGCATCGGTGTCTGGCTGGCGGCCCGGCGCCTGAATAGCGGCAAGTTCGTCTGGCCGCGCGATGCCGCCACCACCGCCACACTCAGCCGAACGCAGTTCGATGCGCTCGTGCTGGGCCTGCCCTGGAAGAACGTCGGCGAGGCTGGAGTCATCACTGTACTTTGAGTGCTCCGGTCGTTGGCCAGGCAATCAGCGCTTGCACCGATGCGCGAATGTGATGTTAGCCGCATCATCTTCTCCCGTGATCACCGCAGACCACCTTGACACCCTGGAGCCGCAGCAGATGCGAGCGGCCCTGCTGTCGTTGATGGGTGAGCTGGCCGAGCGAGACGGCGTGATCGCACGCCAGGGCCAAGAGGCGGTCTTCAAGCAGGCGCAGATCGACAAGCTCACGCACGAGAACGCACTGCTCAAGCGCATGAAGTTCGCCGCACAGTCGGAGCGCTTCAGCGCCGAGCAGAAGAGCCTGCTCGATGAATCGCTGGATGAGGACCTGCAGGCGGTGGCCGATGAGATCGAGCAGGCCACGCCGCCAGTGGCAGGCCGCCAAGACAAGCAAGTCCCCAAACGCGCACCCCTGCCGGCCAACCTGTCGCGGCGCGAGATCCGCCACGAGCCCGAGTCCACCACCTGCGCCTGCGGTTGCCAGATGAAGCGCATCGGCGAGGACGTGGCCGAGAAGCTGGACTACGCGCCCGGCGTGTTCACGGTGGAGCGCCACATCCGGGGCAAGTGGGCCTGTGCCCAGTGCGAGACGATTCACCAGGTGCCTGTCGATCCTCACATCATCGACAAAGGCATCCCTACCACTGGGCTACTGGCGCAAGTGCTGGTGGCCAAGTACGCCGACCACCTGCCGCTGTACCGCCAGGAAGCGATCTTCGGCCGCGCCGGCCTAGCCATCCCCCGCTCCACGCTGGCGCAATGGGTGGGCTCGTGTGGCGTGCAGTTGCAGCCACTGGTTGACGCCATGAGGACAGAGCTGCTGCAGCGCCGCGTGCTGCATGCCGACGAGACGCCGGTGTCCATGCTCAAGCCGGGCAACGGCAAGGCGCACCGGGCGTACCTATGGGCCTATGCCACGGGCGCCTTCGAGAACATCAAGGCGGTCGTCTACGACTTCTGCGAATCGCGCTCGGGCGAACACGCCCGGCGCTTCCTGGGCGACTGGAGAGGCAGCCTCACCTGTGACGACTTCAGCGGCTACAAGGCCTTGATCGCAAGTGGTGTGACCGAGGTCGGCTGCCTGGCGCACGCGCGGCGCAAGTTCTTCGATTTGCACGCGGCGAACCAAAGCCAGATCGCCGAGGTCGCGCTGCAGCAGTTCGCGCGGGTCTACGAGATCGAGCGTGAGGTCAAGGAGATTGCGACCGATCAGCGCCAAACCATCCGGCAACAACAAACGAAGCCGCTGCTTGATGCCTTGCACCAGTGGATGGTGCTGCAACGCCAGAAGGTGCCGGAAGGCTCGGCAAGCGCCAAAGCGCTGGACTACAGCTTGCGGCGCTGGGAGGCTTTGACCCGGTTCGTCGATGACGGACAGCTGCCCGTGGACAACAACTGGATCGAGAACCAGATTCGGCCGATTGCCATTGGCCGCAACAACTGGCTCTTTGCGGGCAGCCTACGAGCTGGTCAGAGGGCAGCAGCCGTCATGACGCTCATCCAGTCAGCACGACTCAATGGGCATGATCCCTATGCGTATCTCAAGGACGTTTTGGCTCGCTTGCCGACGCAACGGGTTAGCCTGGTTCACGAGTTGCTACCGCATCGTTGGTTCGCACCGAGCTGAATGTCGTTATTTGAGGCTCCGCTCAGCGAACGGTTGGCCAGCTTGCCCCAGTGGCGCTGCGCAGCGATTCAAGTGCACCGCAATCGCCAACGCATACCCCTCCCGCACAGGTACTGCGGATGGCACGCAGTTGCTTGCGCAGCGCCTGCAACTCGGCGATTCGCTGCTCTACCAAGCGCATTTGATCGTCTAGCAAGGCATTGACCTCGTCGCAGGACATGGCGGGGTCGTCCTGCAACTGCAGCAGAGCCCGGATATCGTCGTGCGACATGTCCAGCGAGCGGCACCGAACGATGAAGGCCAACCTGTCGACATGCTGTTGGCCATATTGCCGATAGTTGTTGGCGGCCCGCAGGGGCGCCTGCAGAAGGCCCTCTGCTTCATAAAAGCGCACCGCGGGAACGGAGCACCCTGCCAATGACGATAGTTCACCGATTTTCATATTTGCCTACCTACCGCTTGACTCTACAGCTACTTGAGGGTTTCTAATACGGGACATGAGTACATGTCAAAGCAGTAGCTGCTCGAGCAGTTGCAATTCGCAGACGGTCGACGAGGCCCCAAGCGCCATTGCTTCCGTGGAGAGCACATTTTCAGTTCCGGGAATGGACTGCCCCTCCGAGGAGAACCTCATTCGCATGGCGCTGGGTGGTCTGACCGGGGTTGGGCCGATGACCTTCGATCTGGCCCATCGGCAGCTCCGGGTGGTGCACTCGGGCGAGCCCGCCAGGATCGCCCAGAAGCTGACGCCCCTGAACTTGGGTGCGGTTCTGCTGACAAGCGAGAGGCGCACCGAAGGCGGGCAGTGGAAGACGCGTTTCTCCGTGCCGAAGATGGATTGCCCGTCGGAGGAGAATCTCATTCGGATGGCGCTGGCCGATGCGTCGGCTGTTGCGGCACTGGACTTCGATCTGAAGGACCGTGTACTCACCGTGCAGCATGGGGGAAGTACGCAAGAGCTGCTGGGCCGTCTCATCCCTCTCAACCTCGGCGCGCAAGTGTTGGACAGCGTGCAAAGCGACGAGTCTACGGCCCCAGACGCAGAGGGGAATGCCTCTGAGGCTCGGACCTTAAAGCTGCTGCTCGCTATCAACGGTGCGATGTTTGTCTTTGAGTTGATCGTTGGCCTGATCGCCCAGTCCACAGGTCTCATAGCGGACTCGCTTGACATGTTCGCCGATGCGGCGGTCTACGGACTGGCGCTCTATGCGGTGGGCCGCGCCGCCGCCTTGAAGATGAAGGCAGCGCACATCGCTGGTTGGTTGCAAGTCGTGCTTGCGCTTGGCGCGCTTTTGGAGGTCGTTCGGCGGGCAGTTGTGGGAAGTGAGCCGGCGTCCATGCTCATGATGAGTATCGGGCTGGTCGCATTGATCGCCAACGTCACCTGCCTGGTGCTGATCGCCAAGAAGCGGGATCGGGGCGCCCACATGACGGCAAGCTACATTTTTTCTGCGAATGATGTGATCGCAAACGCGGGGGTGATAGTCGCTGGTGTTTTGGTCGCTTGGACGGGCTCCTCGTACCCTGACCTCGTGATTGGCGCAGTCATTGCGCTGATAGTGCTCAGCGGTGCCCGGCGCATCCTGAACCTCCGATAGCCAATCTAGCGGCATCCCACACCGATGCCTAGCCAAGGTGGGATGGCCGGCCGCTTACAAGCATGCAACGCCGGAACCTCTTGCCAATCATCGAAGGAGAAAGCGAGGCGCAATCCGCATGAGGTGGACGCAGGCCAGGAACGAGGCAAACAGGAGGCCGCATTGGAACTCAGACTACTGCGCTATTTCGTTGCGGTCGCGGAAGAACTGCATTTCGCGCGAGCGGCCGAGCGCCTTGGCGTAGAACAATCGCCTGTGTCGCGCGCAATGCGAAATCTCGAAGCCACGCTCGGCGTGCAGTTGTTCGACCGCAGCGCGCACCAGACGCGACTGACCTGGGCCGGTCAAGTGTTCCTCGGTGAGTGCCGGCGCGTGCTGGCCACCGTGGAGCAGGCGGTGAGTGCCGCAAAGGCGGCGGCGCAGGGCTATCAGGGTTATCTGCGCATCGCCATCTGCGACAGCTTGGCGCAGCCCCACATTGCCACCTTGCTGGCGCGCAGCCGCGAGGAAGAGCCCGAACTGGAGATTCGCGTCTTCGAGCTGCCTTTCGCGCAGCAGCTCAAGGGCCTGCACAACGATCTGCTGGACATCGGTTTTGCGCTGTCGGACGCGGTGAGCGAAGGCCTTGTCGCCGAGCCCGTGTGGACCGATCCTCTGTCGGTGATCGTGCCCGTGCGCCACCCCTTGTTGGCGCACGCGGAAGTGCCATTGGATGAAGCCTTGAAGTTTCCGTTGGTACTGTGCCATCCGGACGCGGGATCGGGCTGCCACCACCAGATCCAGGCGGTGCTTCAAGGTGCGTCCAAGCCGCTCAAGCTGGTAGATCAGGTGACGAGCCTAGGCGTGATGCTGACTCTGGTCGGTGCCGGTTATGGCCTAGGTTTCGCCATTGCCTCGCAGGTGCAGACCCTGAACCGCCCCGACATAACCGTTCGCCCCTTGGCCGGCACGCCGCCCATGCTGTCCACCTACCTGCTGCGCCGCAGCGCCGAACCCTCTGAGCCCATGAAGCGGTTTCTGCAGCGCGCCCGCGAGGAGTTCCTGCCAAAGGGAGATGAACCGGCCTCGTGACGTTGAGCGCTCGGGTACATTGGCTACTGCTGGCTGTCCATGGCTCGCACTGGACTTGCTCGGAGCGCGCGTTGACCAAGCGTGGTTTTTCAGTCCATAATTATGTCCATCTCGGTTCGCCGAGTGCGGAAAACTCGTTATCAATCAACGAGTTGGGAACACGATGATGTTCCCTTCGCCCGCTCCAAATGAATTCAAGCACTTACGCCAACCCTACGGGGTTGGCGTTTTGCTTTCTGGCGTCATGTCGCCACCGTGCAGTCAGATTCGGATCTTCCCGCCTGACTCGCCTCGCGGATCATCGGCCGCGCACCGATCACGCATTGTCAGGGTGGCGCTGAGCAAGGCGCTCGTCAGCTACCACACTGACGACAGGACGAAGCACCTTGCCGGGATGATGGACGACGGGCTGTTGTTGGTCACCAACGCCCAGGGCCTGTTGTCACCGAACGCGATTGAGCCTTTCAAGCCCCCAGACGACATCGAGTGCGGCCTTGGGGAGCTCAAGTCCGAGTTCGACGCCCGTTCGACACGCCCCGCCCGCCCCTACGAATTCCCTTTCAAACTCAATGCCGTGCGCGCGCAACCGGCGAACGCCCGTGGATCGACAATCCACGCGCAGTGCCGCATCCACATCCGCCTCTCGCGGTATGCGATACGAAATTTCCTGTTGACCGGCCAAGAAGTATCACTTTTAATATGAGAAAACGATTCCTCTATAAGAAATCTTGAGCCCTACCAAGGGCAGTCAAGGCGATACCAAGTCCCTTGCATACGGCGCAGCGACATACGCCAGGCGGAAGGGCAACAACCACCACAGGAGCGGCAATAGCATGCGAAGCTTGAAGAACATCACGGTTGCAATCTCTCTGGCACTTACAGGCACGCTCGTGGCCGGCTGCATGGGGAACTACAGTGCTAACCCGCCGCAGGACCGCATCACCATCATTCGCGATGCTTACGGCGTGCCGCATGTATATGCCAAGACCACGCAAGACCTGTTCACCGGTTACGGCTACGCCATCGCAGAGGATCGCCTGTTCCAGATGGAAATGGCGCGCCGCTCGGTCACCGGCACGGTAGCCGAGGTGCTTGGCGAAGCGTACGTCAATCATGATGTCTCCACCCGCTCCCTGTTCGACCCTCAGGACATTCAGCGACAGATCGATGCGCTTGGCGCAGACGATCTGGCCATCCTTCAGGGATATGCAGATGGATTCAATCGGCGCATCGATGAGGTAATCGCTGACAAAGCCAATCTGCTTCCGAAGCAGTTCATCGATGCCGGCTTCGAGCCGACAAAATGGACGCCTCTTGACGTTGCAATGCTTTACGTCGGGACCATGGTCAACCGCTATTCAGGCTCTTCGTCCGAGGTTTCAAACTACAAGGCGCTCACATCGCTGACGGGCGCCTATGGAGATCGCGCAGGGCGGGCACTTTTCGACCAGATATACTGGCTCGAGGACAAACTTGCGCCGACCACCGCACCGCGTAACGAGACGCTCGCCCTGGATAAGGGTCATGCCGGCGCGGCAGCGCAGGAGTTCGCGCTTCTTGAGACGAAGTCCGAGACGGGAAGAAATTCATCTCCTTCGTCCGATCATCTTTCGCGCCTGCGACCGCTGTCTGTCGACTGGAAGAATATGGACCTTGCCAGCTCGGTGTTCGGCGGCACGTGGCCGGATGCTCGTCCGACGACCAGCAATATCTGGATCGTTGGCCCAGACAAGACCGACGACGGCTCTACCATGCTGCTCAATGGTCCACAGTTCGGCTGGTTCAATCCCGGCTACGTGTTTGCAGTGGGCTTGCACGGCGCTGGATTCGATATCGTCGGTAACACACCCTTCGCGCTGCCAGTCGTCTTGTTTGGTACCAACGGCAAGATCAGCTGGGGGGCAACGGCGGGGCCGCTCGACGTCAACGATATCTATCAGGAAACCCTGGTCTCGGGCGACAAGACCGCCTATTTGCACAAGGGCACGGTGCAGCGCATGAAAGTGCGGACAGAGATCATCAAGGTCAAGGATAAACCCGACACGAAAGCGGACGTTCATTCCACCGTGCACGGTTTCGTAACCAGTTTCGATCTCGCCAACAATACCGCCTACACGAAGAAGTCGAGCTGGACAGGCTTTGAAGTGCAGTCACTGATCGCCTGGGTTCGCGCTACTCAGGCCGGCAACTGGGGGGAGTTTCTCAACCAAGCCAGCAAGGTGGCGCATACGATCAACTGGTATTACGCCGACGCGAATGGGAACATTGGCTATGTCTCACCCGGTTATCTACCCAAGCGTCCGACCAACCAGGACGTGCGGCTTCCGGCGAGCGGTGCGGGTGACATGGAATGGGAAGGCTTTCTGCCGTTCAGCAGCAATCCTCAGGTTTTCAACCCGGCACAAGACTACGTTGTGAACTGGAACAACCAGGCTGGCCCGGGCACGCTGACCGACTTCGGAAATTATTCCATTGTCGACCGGGTGAACGAGTTGTCCACCCGTATCGAGGCGAAGTCGAAACTCAGCCGTCAGGACGTGCTGGACCTGAACAAGTCGGGGTCGTTCGCTGACCTCAATGCGCGTTATATTCTTCCGACGCTTCTGGACGCTACGACCGACCTCCCTGCCGGCTCCACTGCGCGTATCGTTCGCGATCATCTTGCCGCGTGGAATTGGGAGAGTGTCGATGCAAACGACGACGGCTACTACGATGATGTACCGGCTACCTTGATGCGCAAGTGGGTACCCTTGCTCATCGAGCGCGTACTCAAGGACGACCTGCCGGCCGAAGTCTTTGCTCTCTACGCTTCCGCGGGCTATCCGGCTGTTGGCAACGCTGGCAGCCCGCGCCCGGCGGCTGGCCTCAAACTGGTGTACAACGCGATGCTTGGTCCGCGGGCCGGAGTGCCACAGACAGTCGATTTCTTTAATGGCGAGGTCCCCGCCACGGTGCTGAAGGAGACCTTCCTCGCGGCCATCGCTGCACTGGAGAGCCAGTTCGGTACCAATCTCGCAGAATGGAAGACTCCCGTCGCGACCCACCTGTTCAAGCCTCAGAATTTCCTCGGAATCCCGCAGGCAAACGCGGATGAGGGCATTACTCTCGCTCCATTCATGAATCGCGGGACCGAGAATAATCTCATCGTCTTCAAGGGCGGAAAGGCCGTGAGCCTGTGTACCGTTGCACCTCCGGGTCAAAGCGGCTTCGTCAATCCGAATGGGGTGAAATCGCCGCACTACGCCGATCAGCTGGAACTCTACAAGTCCTTCGGCTGCAAGGAGGAGCATCTCGACCAGGGTGCCGTCCGCGCTGACGCCAAGAACGTCAAGGTGCTCAACTGACCCATCCGGCGGTGTGGGCGCTGTTGTAGATCGTTGCGACAGCGCCAGTCGGAGCGGGACATTGTGCACCCCGCTCCAAGCCAATTTCGCAGAAAGGCCAACCTCCGTCGGGTTGGCCTTTTTGTTTTTCAGCGCCTGCCGGGGTTACCGAAACCGAACGCGCGCGTGACTCGTTCCGCAGAGTGGAACGAATCGAGCTTGGCCAGATTTTCTCGAGATTTCAATTAGATTATTAGAACCTGCAACAAGCAGGACTAATCGAAGGAGACCGAAATGAAAGCACGCCTCGCGTCGCTGCTGGTGCCCCTGGCGACCATCGCCTTCGGCATGCCTGCCAGCCACGCCGCCACGCCGGCCAAGCAGGACCGCCCTAACATCCTGCTCATCATGGCCGACGACCTCGGCTACACCGATCTCGGCAGCTACGGCAGCGAGATCGCCACCCCCAACCTCGACGCGCTCGCCGACAGCGGGGTCAAGATGACCCAGTTCTACGCCTCGCCGTTCTGCTCGCCGACGCGGGCGATGCTGATGTCGGGCACGGACAACCACCTCAGCGGCTTTGGCGACATGGCCGAGCTGATGCTCCCCGAGCAGCGCGGCAAGCCCGGCTACGAGGGCAACCTCAACCAGCGCGTGGTACCCATGGCGCAGGTGCTCAAGGATGCCGGCTACCGCACGCTGATGACCGGCAAGTGGCACCTCGGCGTGCAGGAAGAGCACAGCCCCGCCACCCGCGGCTTCGACCAGTCCTACGTGCTGGTGCACGGCGGCTCCAGCCACTGGAGCGATCAGGCCGGCATCGTCGCGGTCGATCCGGCCAAGCCGCCCAAGGCCATCTATCGCGAGAACGGCAAGGCGGTCGATGTGCCGAAGGACTTCTTCTCATCCGACTTCTTCACCACCCGACTGATCGACTACATCGAGTCCGGCAAGGATTCGGGCAAGCCTTTCTTCGCCTACCTCGCCTTCACCGCGCCACACTGGCCGCTGCACGCGCACGACGTCGACATCGCCAAGTACGAGGCGCGCTACAAGGACGGCTACGACGCGCTGCGCCGCGAGCGCCTCGAGCGCATGAAGAAGCTCGGCCTGGTCGCGCCCGACACCCCGGTGTTCGAGGGCCATCCGTCGTGGCCGAAGTGGGACAGCCTGAGCGATGCCGAGAAGGCCTCGGAAGCCAGGCGCATGGCAGTGTACGCAGCGATGGTCGACAACATGGACCAGAACATCGGCCGCATGCTCGACTACCTGAAGAAGACCGGCCAGCTCGACAACACCTTCATCTTCTTCCTGTCCGACAACGGTGCCGACGGCAACTCGGTCTATGACGTCGCCCGCACCCGCGAGTGGATCCACAAGGACATGGACAACAGCATCGCGCACATCGGCAAGTCGGGCTCCTATGCCGAGTACGGGCCGGGCTGGGCGCAGGTGGGCTCGACGCCGTTCCGCATGTACAAGTCCTTCATGTACGAAGGCGGCATCGCGGTGCCGGCGATCGCCTGGGGCCCGGGCGTCAGGCGCGGCGCGGTCAAGAGCGCCATGGCCCACGTGACCGACATCGCACCGACGCTGTTCGAGCTGGCCGGAACCCGCCACCCGGGCACCGAATACCAGGGCAAGCCGGTGCTGCCGCTGCGCGGCAAGTCGATGCTGCCCTACCTGCAGGGCAAGGCAAGCGCGGTGCGAGGCGAGACCGACACCGTCGGCTGGGAGCTCGGCGGGCGCAAGGCGCTGCGCAAGGGCGACTGGAAGATCGTGTTCTCCAACGCGCCCTGGGGCACCAACGACTGGGAGCTGTACAACGTCGCCGAGGACCGCAGCGAGAGCCGCAACCTCGCCGCCGCCAACCCGCAGAAGCTGGGCGAGATGCTGGTGGCCTGGCGCGACTACGTGCGCGAGACCGGCACCCTCGAGATCCCCGGCCTGGCAGACCGCCCCGGCTACAGCAACGGCGCGAAGTACTACGAGGACCTGAAGTACGAGGCCGCCCTCGAGCCGCGCGCCGCGCGCTGACACCGACGATGCGCCTGCCGGCCTGCCTGGCGATCCTGTGCCTGACGGCGTCGGTGGCGCTCGCCGCCCCGCCGCAGGCCGAGGCCGCGCCCAGCGCCGACCCGGGCGCCCGC
>CZCA01000721.1_pt1 | contig 19864 bp, 15 predicted proteins | sample 591981 | NCBI WGS metagenome assembly CZCA01 (sample SAMEA3556810, study PRJEB10932) | anaerobic digester metagenome
CCAATCTCCAATCTCCAATCTCCAACTCGGCAGCGCCTGCTCATCCTGCCCTGAATTCGGTCTCTTTCTCGCTAATGCGGTAGAATCTAATGACAAATCAACTACTGATTTCTAGGCAGAGTTTTCATGTTTTCAGTGTTGCGTGCTATGTGTCGGAATCCCTCACGCAACACGTCATACGCAACACTGCGCTCATACAATATCAACCTAGAAATCAGTAAGCCGTCAGGCTCCGTAACTTCTAATTAGGAGAAGTATCGTGGCACGCGTTGCTCTGAATCAAATGGCTCCCGACTTCAGCCTTGCCGACTACCGCGGCAAGATGATCCGCCTGTCCGATTTTCGCGGCACAAAGAACGTTCTGCTGGTCTTCAACCGCACCTTCACCTGACCCTTCTGCCGCGCGCACATGGCGCAGTTGCGCCAGGACTATGCACAGTTCGTCGCCCGCGACATCGAGGTTGTGGTGGTCGGCCCAGAGAATGCAGAGGCATTCACCAGGTACTTCACGAAGGAAGCTCTGCCTTTCATCGGTTTGCCCGACCCCAAAGCCAGCGTGCTCAAGCTCTACGGTCAGGAAGTGAACATCTTCAAATTGGGGCGTATGCCGGCGCAAGTATTGATCGATAAAGACGGGATAGCACGCTATGTCCACTATGGGCACAACATGAGCGATATTCCGCCCAATGCAGAATTGCTTGCCTTGGGGGACGAAATCAACCGGAAGAATCATCAAGCCTGAAACGTCGCGCGCGTGTGAACTGCTTGCCGGCGAGAGGGTTGCAGAGTAAGAGGTGTTCAGGATGGAATTATTGGAGCGCGCCCGCGGCTGTCTGCTTGGCCTGGCGGCTGGCGACGCTGTCGGCACAACGGTCGAATTCAAGCCGCGCGGCAGCTTTACGCCGCTCACGGACATGGTGGGCGGCGGACCGTTTGGCTTACAGCCCGGTCAGTGGACGGACGACACGTCGATGGCGCTCTGTCTTGGCTACAGCCTGGATGAGTGCGGCGGTTTCGACGCCCACGACCAGATGACGCGCTACGTGCGTTGGTGGCGGGAAGGCTATCTCAGCAGCACCGGCCGCTGTTTCGACATCGGCGTGACCGTGTCCGGCGCACTGAGCACATTTCAACGCACTGGCGACCCCTTTGCCGGCGCCACCGACCCACGCACGGCGGGCAACGGCTGCATCATGCGCCTGGCGCCGATCGCGCTCTTCTACTACCCCGACATCGACGCGGCCGAACGCTACGCGGCGGAAAGCGCGCGCACCACGCATGGCGCCGCCGAATGCCTGGATGCCAGCCGTCTCCTGGCGCGGATGTTGGTGCGGGCGCTGGCCGGCGCCGCCAAAGCAGAGATTTTGACCGGCGAGGCTGCCACCTTCACCGGCGCCCCCAGGATCGTGGCCATCGCGCGCGGCGATTATCATGACAAGCCAGCGTCGCAAATTCGCGGCGCTGGCTATGTGGTGGATTGTCTGGAGGCGGCGTTGTGGTGCTTTGAACGCACCGCTAACTTCCGGGACGCGGTCTTGCTGGCTGCCAACCTGGGTGACGACGCCGACACGACGGCCGCGGTGTGCGGGCAGCTCGCCGGCGCCTATTACGGCGCGTCGGGCATACCCACGGACTGGCTGGCGAAGCTGACGCTGGAAACCGAGATTGAGGCGTTGGCGGAACGGCTGGTGCACAGGGCGCACCACGTCACGGCAACAACTGCGCTGCCGTGAACGCGGCTCTCCCCCGCATTACTGCAACTTCGGATCAAGCACGTCGCGCAGACCGTCGCCCAGCAGGTTGAAGCCGAGGATGGCGAACATGATGGCCAGCCCCGGCATGATCACGGTCCACGGCGCCAGTTCCATCAACACGCGACTCTCGCTCAACATGCTGCCCCACGATGGCGCCGGCGGGATCACGCCCAGCCCCAGAAAGCTCAGCGACGCTTCGGTGAGGATTGCCCATGAGAGCGCCAGCGTCACCTGCACGATGATCGGCGCAGTGGCATTCGGCAAGATGTGGCGGCCGATGAGCCGGAGATGGCCAGCGCCGAGACTACGCGCTGCGTCAACAAACTCGCGGTCCTTGACGTCGAGCGCCGCCGCGCGCCCGACGCGAGCGAAGATGGGCAGATAGACAACAGCAATCGCAATGATCGTGTTGCGCTCCCCTGGCCCCAAGACGGCGGCAATGAAGAGCGCCAGCAAGATCGCCGGGAAAGCAAAGAGCAGGTCGATGACGCGCATGATCACATTGTCGGATAGGCCGCCAATGTAGGCAGCCAACAGACCAATGGTCACTCCTGCCAGCGTCGCCGCCGCCACCGAGGTCAATGCCACCTTGAGCGAATTGCGCGCACCAAAGATCAACCGGCTGAGCAGGTCGCGGCCAAATTCGTCGGCGCCGAGACGATAGACCGGACCCGGCGGCTGAAGGCGGTCTGTGGGGTGTTGTTCATTGGGCGGAAAGAGCGCTAACGTCTCAGCAAAGATGGCAACCGTTACGTACACCGTGACGAGGAACAGCCCAAGTAGCCCGCTCCAGTTGCGCAGCAGCCGAATAAAGCCGTGTTTCTGCCACTTCTGATTCATAACAGATTATTCATGACGGATTATTCATGACGGATTATTCATAACGGATGCGTGGATTGGCAAACGTGTAGGCGATGTCTGCAAACAGATTCACCAACACGAAGTTGAAAGCGATAAAGATGACCGTTCCTTGCACCAACGCGTAATCGCGCTGGCTGATGGCGCTAAGCAGCAGCCGTCCCAACCCGGGCAACGCAAAGACATCCTCCACGATCACAGCGCCGCCAAAGAGATAGCCCGCCTCGAAGCCAACCAGCGTGATGATGGGAATCAGCGCGTTGCGCAACAAATGGCTGCGCACGATCACCGGTTCACTCAACCCCTTGGAACGAGCAGTGCGCACGTAGTCGCTGTGAATTTGCTCCAGCATAGCCGAGCGCGTGGTGCGCATCACCGAAGCCGCAAATGCAATGCCCAGCGTCAACGCCGGAAAGAACATCTGCTGCAAGTTCTTGAGCGGGTCTTCCCACAGGCTGACATACTTGCCGGCATTGGGCAAGATGCCGACATAGACGGAGAGCACGTAGATGAAAATCGTGCCCACGAAGAAGCTAGGCGCCGCCATGCCCAGCAGGGCAAAGGAGCGGGCGCCAATATCCACCGGCGAGCCACGCCGCGTTGCTGACAGGACGCCGACCGGAATCCCAATGCCGACGCCGATCAGCGTGGCAAAGAGCGCCAGTTCCACCGTCAATGGAAAGCGGCTGAGGATTTCGCGCAGCACGGGCTGTCCCGAACGCACAGAGTAGCCAAAGTCGCCCTGCAGCGCTGCCGTCAACCAGATCCAGTATTGCTCTGGCAGCGATTTGTCCAGACCAAAGTAGGCGCGCAACGCGGCGGCTTGCGCTTCGGTCAGCTGAAACTGCGTGCCGATCATGGCGCTGATCGTGTCACCCGGAATCAGGCGCATGACCAGGAAAACCACGATCGAGATGCCGAAAAGCGTTGGGATCAGCGTCAGCAGACGCCGCAGGATGTAGCGTTGCATTGTCGATACAGAGCGCTGTGCGCCAACGCCGCTCCTGGAAGCGGCGTGCTTCCAGGAGCGTGCGCTTCAGATTTACCGGTTCAGGTAGGTTTCGCGCAGGTAGACGGTCGAGCCGTTGCTGAGTGGCGTGTAGCCCAGCACATCCGGTTGCATGACGCGATACTCGTAGCCCACATAGAGCCACACCCAGGGCGCGGCCTCCGCCAGCATTTTCTGGATTTGCAGATAGAGTTCCTGGCGTTTGGCGATGTCGGTTGTGCTGCGCGCCTCTTCGAGCAGCGCATCCAACTCTGGGCTGGAGTAGTTGGCGACCTTGTTCAGGTTGCCTGTGCTATGCCAGTAGCGGAAGAACATGTTGTCCGGGTCCGGGTTGCCGCCATTAAGCGCCACGGCCGCATCGAAATCGCCCTTCAACCAGCGGTCGACATAGACGCCCAATTCCAACGTCTCGATGTTCATCTTCACGCCGATCGCTTCCAGTTGCGCCTGAATGTTCTGCGCTTCGGAGACAGCGGTGGGCGGTTCGTCGGCAGCGGCAATGACCGTGAACTCCAGGTCGCTGACGCCGGCATCGGCCAGGAGTTGTTTTGCGCGCGCGATGTCCGGCGTGTAGCACTCAAGTTGGTCGAGCGGGGCGCGGTAGTTGGGCGGCGTGGCAGGCGAGGTCACTTCGCCTTCACCCAACGACGCCGTATCGAGCACCTGCTGGCGGTCGATGGCGCAGGAAATTGCCAGGCGCACGCGTTGGTCTGCAAATTGTGGGCGGCTGGCGTTCAGCTGCAGCACGTGGTAAGCCAGCGCTGGCGAGCGCATTACGGTGAGATTGGTCGTGGCGGCAGTCATGCCCACGCGTGGGTCATTGATGATCGCCCAGTCTACATCGCCGGAACGCAGTGCGGCCAGAATCGACGATTCGTCGGGGATGGTGCGGAACTCGATGCCGTCGAGTCGCGGCAGACCAGCCTCCCAGTAGGCGCGGTTGGCTTCCAGCATCATGATGTTGTCCGGCTCCCAACTTGCCAGCTTGAAGGGGCCGGTGCCGTTGGTTCCGGTCGTTGGGTCAGCGCCGCCTTCCACCCATGACTTCGACAAGATGCCGGAGTTCGGGTTGGTCATCGCCGCCAGAATCGCTGCATTCGGTGCGCTCAGGGTGAAGACCACCGTGGCGTCGTCCGGCGTCTCGATCGACTCAATGGCTGTGAAGAAGGAACGCGCAGCGGCGCCGGTTTCCTCGTTCAGGATGCGCTCGAAGGTGAACTTGACATCGTCGGCTGTCATGGGCGTGCCATCGTGAAAAGTCACACCTTTTCGCAGCGCCATCGTCAGCGTCTTGCCATCCTCCGACCATGACCACGACTCCGCCAGACCGGGCACAACGTTCATATCGGCGTCCAGCCGTAACAGCGGCTCGTAGATATGTTCCAGCGCTCGGAACGAGGTGAACGCGGTCTGGACATGCGGATCAAGCCCCTTGGCATCCGCCGCCCGCGCGGCGATCAAGACACCGCCACTTTTGGGCGTGACTGACGCTGCCGCCGCGCCAGCATCCACCGGAGCAGCGGTCGGTTGGACGGTGCTACAGGCTGCCAACAAGAAGATGACCAGCAGCAGGGCCGCCGCACGCAGCAGTGACCTGAACAAAGCGTGATGAGACATTGGGCTGTACTCCCTTCAGAAAGTATTGGGTTTGAACGGGTTCACCAGAGCGGAAAGCTAATTTAGTGTTTGTAGCGTAACCAAAGGGAAGCTGGCTGTCAACTGAAAACGGAGAGCAAAGGGTCTATTTCACGTTCGGGGCGAAGGGCATCGCAACCCCGGTGAATCAATTCACCGGCTGACAGTGTAGGTCATCGTATCGGGCGCAACATGACGGTGCGTCACGTTGGAGGCGATCTAAAAAATAGAGAAGGCGTCTGCCGTAGGCGCCTTCTCTATTACCTCTAATCAGTCATACACCGTCATATCACCGTCAGATGCGCAGCACTCTCTATTTGAATCACCATCATAGCTGCCTGCTGCGCCCAACAACGAGTATCCTCACTCCGTCGGCGGCAAAATCACGGCATCGATCACGTGAATCACGCCATTGCTCGCTTCGACATCGGCGCTGACGACATTGGCCTCATTTACTTTTACGGCGCCATCCTTCACGCTGAACGTGACTGGAGCACCCTGGAGCGTCTCCGCTGTCATGCCATCGCTCAGATCGGTGGACATGACCTTGCCAGCTACCACGTGGTACAGCAGGATGTCGCGCAAGGCGCCTTCCGGGTCAGCCAGCAGGGTGTCAAGGGTGCCGGCAGGCAGCGCCGCAAACGCCTCATCGGTAGGAGCAAAGACCGTGAAGGGGCCATCACCCGTCAATTCATCCACAAGACCTGCTGCCTGAACTGCGGTCAGGAGCGTGTTGAAGGCGCCAGCTGCGGTTGCGACCTCCGCAATGTTGCCGACGGGCGCGGCGGCTGGAGCGGTTTCGGCGGCGGCTTCTTCAGTGGGCGGCAGGATGACACTGTCGATCACATGAATCACACCATTGCTAGCTTCGATGTCGGCTGCTACGACAGATGCTTCATTCACCTTCACGGCGCCGTCAGCAATTGCAAAGGTAATCGGGCTGCCCTGAACGGTCTCAGCCGTCATGCCATCACTCAGATCGGTGGACATTACCTTGCCCGGCACAACATGATAGAGCAAAATCTGCGTCAACTGTCCTTGTGGGTCAGCCAACAACGCTTCGACCGTGCCCGCCGGCAATGCAGCGAAGGCTTCATCCGTCGGGGCAAAGACTGTGAACGGCCCTTCGCCCTTCAGCGTGTCAACCAGACCAGCAGCTTCAATGGCGGCGACAAGCGTATTGAAATTGCCAGCGGCAATCGCGGTGTCGACGATGTCCGCAGTCGCGGCGGCAGCTTCAGCGGCAGGCGCTTCGGTGGCTGCCTCCGCCGGCGCCTCGGTGACGGCGGGCGCTGGCGGCATCGTCGCTGCCGGCGCGCACGCTCCCACCAACAATGCCATGACCAACATCAATGTCAAACTCTTTGCCAACTTCATGGTGTGGTTTCCTTTCGTACAACGTTGATTGTGTCTGTGAACTATCTTGAGCCAGTTGTCGTCTTGAACAGCGCAATGTTCTGATGCAAACATTATGCAATACTTGTTCAATTGGTGTGCAATATACTTGCATCTGACGTTGGAAGGTGTGGCGAGACTTCCATTCTCAGCAAATTCTCAGAGTTTGCGCCGACGCCAGGCAGGCCAGACGTCCATGGCGCGCCTGGATCACGACAGATGCGCCATAACACCGGGCGCCGCCGCATCCTGTGGTACAATCGGGACAGAAAGGTAAGATCGATTGTATGGCGCAGTGGACGGAGGCGATACGCACATTCTTTGAGGGCTTCGGCGCCTTGCCGTCTGCGCAACGCATCCTGGCGTCGATGGATCCGGTGGCGTGGCTGTTGGTGACCTTACTCGGCGGCGCTGTTGTCGTGGGGCTATTCTTCAGCCTGACCACGCGTCGCACCTTTCTCAGCCCCGACGAGATTGAAGCCACACCGCAGATGCTGCTGGCGCGCCTCAAGCAAGACCCAACGCGCCTGGCGCCGATCGCCATCATCAGTCGCCTGGGCGCTGATGCCACGCTGGAGCTATTGGAGTATGGGGACCAATTGCGCACGCATGAATGGCGCTACAAGTGGAGCAGCGTGCGTGAGGAATTGCTGGCATTGCTCAGTCAACAGAACGCGTTTGGTCCGACTTACGCTTTGGCGCGCTACTACCGCTCCGCCGACAAACAGGAGCCTGACACGCTGCGCATCCGGCGCACCGTGTTGATTCACAAACTGGGGCAGCCGCGCTACCTGGAGCCGGACGCCAGCGGCAATCCTGCAGAATTGCGCATCCGCGCCCACCCTGCCGAGGTGCAGGGCGAGCTGGGCTTCGAGGGTGAATGCACCTGGCTGCTGGCGGATGAGCCGGCGCCACCCGCGCATGGGCCGCTGATTGAAATGGAAATGATCGACTTTCGCACCTTGCAGGACGCCGAAGTGCGCATCCATATTCGTCGTTCGCCGACCGTGGGGGGCGGTTTCCGCCTGACCCTGCAGAAGCGGCATAGCATGTGGGTGGTTGTAGACGAACAGATCGAATGGGTGAGCTGATTGCATGAACATCACCAGCATCCTCAATTTCGTCAATGTCTTGAGTTCCAGCGTGCTGGCCATCCTGGCCTTCTCACTGTTGGCCTACACACTGACCTACAACTTTCGCAACCCCGTGGCGCGGCGCTTTGCCCTGTTGCTTGCCTTTTTGATGGTCGTCTACGCGGCGGATGTTGCACTCGATCGCGTCGTCACCGCCGAGTCGGCCAACCGCTGGCTGCGTCTGCAATGGTTAGGCATCGCCATGACGCCAGCGACGGCTTACCTTTTCTCACTGGCAGTGCTGGCTGCAACCAATTACCGAATTTCACGACGACGCTGGATCGGCGTCGCAGCGTTGGCGATCTCCATCCTCAGTGCATTTGACGCCATCTTTGGCAACGCTATCGTCGATAAGGTCTTCTTTCGCCCACCACTCAGCTATCTGGAAGGCGGACAACTCTTCTGGTTCTTCGCCGCCTACTATATTTTGATGATTGGTCTGGCGCTGGCGAACGTCTGGAAGGCGCGTCAACGCTGTCTGACTGCCAGCACACGCGCACGGATGACCTACCTCTTCATCGGCTTCATCGCTCCGGGCATATCGGTCTTCCCCTACCTGATTGCCTTTGCGCTGTTGTGGGGGCCGCGCGAATCGGGCTGGCTGGTGTTGCTCGTCTCGATCCTCGGCAACATCACCGTGGGCTTTCTGTTGCTGTTGATGAGCTACACCGTCGCCTACTTTGGCGTCTTGACGCCCGATCGTGTGGTGCGCTACCGCTTGTTGCGCTTCTTTATGCGCGGGCCGGCCGTCGCCATCCTTGTCATCCTGGCGATCCAGGTCACGCCGCCTTTCGAGCGTATCTTTGGCTTACCCCGCGATGCGATTCTTTTCAGCATCATCACCGGCGTCATCGTCCTGAGCCAGCTGCTGCTCAGCGTCACCAAATCGGTTGTGGATCGCCTCATCTATCGCGAAGACCGCGAAGAGATCGCCTGGCTGCGCGAACTCGACCGGCGGATGCTCGCCACCAGCGACCTGCGCCAGCTACTCGACAACAACCTGCTGGCGCTTTGCGAATTGCTGCGCGTGCCCTCGGCCTTCGTCGCCGCCGTCGTCGGCCCCGATCTCATGCTGGAGGCTATGGTTGGCAGCGACATGCAACGCGCCCAGGTGTTGGCGATCACCGATTGGTCGGATGCACTGGGCAAGGCGTTGCGCGAGCAACCGCAAACACCGACGACGCGGACAACAGCACCCTACTCACACCGGGGCTACTGGCTATGGCCGTTGATCGACCGCACGCATGACGACGAAAGCCCACGCGTGCTCGGCATCCTGGGCGTCCAGGCGCGCACCGAAGCGCCGCTTTTCACCAACGATGAAGCGCGTGCGATCGCAACCATCCTCGACCGCGCCACGCGCGCACTAGCCGACCGCAAGCTACAGCAAAGCATGCTGGCAAACCTGCGCTATCTCATCCCCGACATCGACCAGATGCAGCAATTGCGCGGCGCTGTCCCCTACGTCGCTGCCGACAGCGCCCGCGAGCCGCTGAATGCGCTGCTTGACCCCAGCCCGATCCACAGTCCAGAGTTCGAGGCTTGGGTCAAAGACGCTTTGAGCCATTATTGGGGCGGGCCAAAGCTGACGCACAGCCCGCTGATGCGCTTGCGCGTCGTCAGTGAAACGCTCGGTCACGCCGACGACGACCCGGCGCGCGCCTTGCGGCTCGTCCTGGGTCAGGCGTTGGAACGGCTACGCCCCGAAGGCAAACAGAACTTCACGGCGCCAGAGTGGCTGCTCTACAACATCCTGGAGATGCGGTTTGTGCAGGGGCGCAAAGTGCGCGAGATTGCCGACCGGCTCGCCATCAGCGAAAGCGATCTTTACCGCAAGCAACGTGTGGCGATCGGTCACCTGGCGCGCGTACTCTCCGAAATGGAGCAGAGCAATGCCGCCGAAGCAATGTTGCTCCTTGCACCCGCGAACGGCGCGCAACTCGCTGCTAGCGACGATGCCCCACTGGACGCTGCGCCCGCTGCAAAATCCACCGCGCCATAATCCACTCTCATTGCGTCATCACTGATGACATGCGCACGGAGCTGCCGTTCTTTTTACAGCAATTTGGCTGCTTTCTGTGCACAGCGATTGACAGATCGAACTGTGCTGCAATCATTCTGCGCACACAATTTTGCTCGCAAGGAGAGTGAGGAATGGGTTCGTTCAAACGCGTAGGGATTGGCCTGGCCATGCTGTTGCTGGCGCTCTCATTAGCTGGCTGCATCACGATCAACCCGGGTTTTCGGCCTGCGTCCACGCCGACGCCACGCTCCCCACAAGCATTCGTCAGCACGCTGATCGCAGCCCTGGTGAGTCGCGATGCCGCCAGCCTGCAAGCCATGATGGGCGACCCGTTCGTGCTGGCGCAATGGCAGGGAGAGGTGCAACTGTTGGCGCCGGAAGCCGCTCTGGATGTCGTCATGCAGCAGTTGCTCGATCCGACGGCGACGATCGCCTTCGTGACGAACGATGTCATCAACGGCTGGTTGGGTGGTGTTGATCCACTGACCCTATGGCCGTCAGCGGTGAAGGTGGTGGATGCACTCGGCGTCAGCATCGGACATGCAAGCGGCGTCGATGAGGCCATTTTGATCATTGCTGAACAGTCGGATGGGACGCCGTACTGGTATGCGCTCCTGGTGGCGCCAGGCGGTTTTGCCAGCCAACCTGGCGTTGCTGCGCCAATCCTCGTGACGCCAGCGCCGCCAGCGTCGAGCATCTTGCCCACCGACATCACACGGGTGCTGGTATTGGGGACGGTTGGCATCTTCGATGGGCCGGCGGCAACCTTCAACCAGATTGGGCTGGCGATGCGTGGCGAAACCTACACCGTGCTCGGCATCAGCGCCGATGGGCAATGGTGGGCGGTGACGTGCAGCCTGAGCGCCAACCCTTGCTGGATCGGCGCCAACCCCACCTTCGTGCGTCCAGTCGGGCAGCCACCGATCGCGACCAACACGCCGCGTCCACCGGCCACGAATACGCCACGTCCAACCCCGGCGCCAGTTTATCCGATCCGCATCCAATTTGCACCGGGGCAAAGCGCCACCGTCGTCAGCGCGCCGATCAGCCCATGGCAGACGCCGCAGTATGTGCTCTTTGCTCAGGGCGGACAGACGCTGCACATCCTGATGACCTCGCCCAGCCCGACCACCAATTTTACGGTGCGTGGCGTTAGCGATGGTGTGCTCTACAAACCGGCGCAGGATGGGCGCCGCGAATGGTCGATAGTGCTGCCGCGCAGCCAGGATTATCTGATCACGCTGTCGACTGTGGTCAACACCAGCTTCGTGATGGAGATCACCATCCCGCCTGCGCCGTCCACACCGACGGCCACTGCCACGACGCCGCCGCTCGCACCGGAGCGGATCAACTTTGCGCCAGGCCAGATCACTGCCGTGCGCAGCGATGTGTTGCCAGCCAGCCAGTTTAAGCAATATGTTTTCCGCGCGATGGCCGGACAGGAAGCGCGCCTCCTGCTCAACTCGCCAGGCGGTCAGGCCAATTTTGCTGTCCAAGGCGTCAGCGATGGCGTCACCTACAAGTCACTGGCGGATTCGGCGCGCGAATTCAGTTTCACCTTGCCGCGCACCCAAGATTATCTGGTTTCACTTAACGGACCAGCCTTCCTCAACTACACACTCGAGTTGACCATACCACCGGCTGGCCCACCGCCGACAGCCACACCAACGTTGCCGCCCGTTGCCCCGGAGCGGATCAATTTTGCGCCGGGCGCCACCAGCGCCGTGCGCAGCGCAGCGTTGCCGGCCAGTCAGTTCAAGCAATATATTTTCCGCGCGATGGCCGGGCAGGAAGCGCGTATCCTGCTCAGCTCGCCAGGCGAGCTGGCAAACTTCGCCATCCAGGGCGTCAGCGACGGCGTGATGTACAAGCCGTTGTCAGACCCGGCGCGCGAGTTCAGTTTTACCCTGCCGCGCAGCCAGGATTACCTGATCACCCTCAACGGCCCTGCCTCGATCAACTACACACTCGAGTTGATTGTGCCACCGGCCGGCCCCACAGTGACGCCCACAGTGACGCCCACAGTGACGCCAGTCGCGCCGGAGCGGATCAACTTCGCACCGGGGGCGACCAGCGCGTCGCGCAGCGGCTCATTGTGGGCAAACACACCGCGCGCGTATGTCTTTGGCGCCAGCGCCGGCCAGACTGCGCGCATCATCTTCAGCTCTCCCAGCCCGGCGGCGGCTTTCAGCGTGCGCGGCGTCAGCGACAGCGTGGAGTATAAGCCGATGACCGACCCGGCGCGCGATTGGTCGCTCCTGCTGCCCCTGAGCCAGGACTACCTGATCACGCTCCAGGCGCCTGTCAACACCTCTTTTAGCCTGCAGTTGATCATCCCACCGGCAGGATTGCCAACAGTGGCGCCGCCTACGCCCACAGCCACCGCCACCTTGCTGCCAACCGCGATTCCGCCCACGGCGACAGCCACCGAGACGCCCACCGAGACGCCAACAGCCACCCTAATGCCAACGGAGACGCCCACGGAGACGCCAACGCCTGAGCCGACGGCCACCGCCACTGAGACGCCCACTGAGACGCCCACCGAGACGCCCACCGAGACGCCGACGCCATAACATGCACCGATGGCGCCTATCTGGAAAGTTGATGAAAGTTCAGCTTCCCAGATAGGCGCTGCACACGTTGACCCAACCTGTCACGCCAGAGGCGATGACCTACACGGCAAACCAAACGCTTACCCCAACTGTGACGTAGCGCATGTGACTTCCGGCACGTGCACAAATGACCTAAGCTGTGGTTGAATAGCAGCATGACTGCATCACCGGCGTCATCTGCGCCACGCATTACCTGGATAAGTCTGGTCGGGCTGGGCACGCTCGGTGTGGTCGCCCTGATCATTTTCACCACCTATGCCCCCGATGACGCACGGCGCTGGTTGGCGCTCGTCGTCATCGGCGCGCTGACATTGCTGCTGTATGTGGACGACCGGCGCGTTCGTCGTCCCGCCGTGCGGCATCTTTGCTATGCGCTCGCCGCGCTGGCCATGCTTGCCTTGGTCGCGCTGGGCGCCAACCTTACCGGCTTCATCATCATTGGTTTTCTACTTTCGGGCACGGCGATGACCTCCCTGCCGCCGCGCGTTGGCTATCTCTGGATTCTCCTGTTCGGCGCCATCACGCTGCTTTACACCACGCTGCTCTGGCCTGGCAGTATCCAGGCGCTCTTGAGCGCGCTGGGCGTCCTGGCGGGCTATCTGTTCATGGGCGCCACCATCGACGCGCAACGCAAAGCCGAACGCGCCGAGGCTGAGGCGCAATCCCTATTGGCAAGATTGCAGGCAGCGCACGTACAATTGCAACAATCCGCCCAACAGGCCGAAGCACTGGCGGTGGCGGAGGAGCGCAATCGCCTGGCGCGGGAGGTGCACGACACGCTTGGTCATCGGCTGACGGTGGCGGCGGTGCAACTGGAGGGTGCACAGCGGCTGATCCCACGCGACCCTGCGCGCGCAGCAGAGATAGTGGGAACGGTGCACGCGCAAGTGATGGAAGGGTTAAGTGAACTCCGCCGCACGGTGGCAGCGTTGCGTGCACCGCTATCCGCTGAGTTAAATTTGGCGGCGGCGTTGCGCCATCTGACGCACGACTTTGCCGCCGCAACCAACATCCAGGTGGAGTTGCACCTGCCGGTCACCCTCCCCGCTCTGACACTGGCGCAACGTCAGGTCATCTACCGCGTTGTCCAAGAGGCGCTGACCAACGTTCAACGGCACGCGGGCGCCAGGCGGGTGTGCGTAGCGCTGCAACAGGGAGAAGCAGACATCGTGCAATTAACCGTCGATGATGACGGACGTGGATTATCGGCGACGCCAGCAGCCGGATTTGGCGTACGTGGCATGCGTGAGCGCGCTCAGCAGATCGGCGCCACCTTGACGCTAGGCCAGAGCGATCGAGGTGGCGTGCGGGTCGAGCTGACCCTGCCTGTAGGCGACCACGCCGCCGCAGCGGAGGGAATATGACGGCCAGCATTCGTGTGTTGGTGGTGGACGATCAACGGCTGATGCGCGATGGACTGCGCACCCTGCTGGAACTGGAAGATGACCTGGTCGTGGTGGGGGAGGCGTCGTCAGGGGAAGCGGCGGTGAGTGCTTTCGCCGAGTTGCAGCCAGACGTGGTGTTGATGGATGTGCGGATGCCAGGGGTGGATGGCGTCGAGGCAACCAGGCGCATTCGCACAAACTGGCCCGATGCGCGCATCATCATCCTGACCACCTTCGATGATGACGAATACGTCTTCGAAGGGTTGCGCGCCGGCGCGCAGGGCTATCTGCTCAAAGCGATCGCTGGCGCCGAGTTGGCGCGCGCTATCCGCACGGTGATGGCGGGCGGCGCGCTGATTGATCCTGCGGTGACGCGCAAGGTGGTGGCGGAGTTTGCGCGTCTGGCGCCACCGGCCCGTGCCCCTGATGCCGGGCTGGCCGAACCGCTGGCGGAGCGCGAGATCGACATTTTGCGCCTGGTCGCGCAGGGGCTTAGCAACCGCGAAATCGCGCAACGGCTCTTCCTGGCGGAGGGCACGGTCAAGAATTATGTGACGGCGATCCTGCAGAAGATCGGGGTGCGCGACCGCACGCAGGCGGCGCTGCGCGGTCGGGAACTGGGGCTGCTGTAACCCACCAACTGCGCGGCAGCCTGCAACTGCCCGACAGCCGGTGAAGCGCGTGTCGTGGCTTCAGCGCTTGCTGTGGGGTAACCTCACCGCCGGCTGCCAAAATCGACAAGCGCTGTCATGTTCCACAGCAACTGCCCGGCATGTGTTTCCGGCTCAATCACCACACGGTAGACAATGTCGCCGCTGACCTGGTCGGCAAGAGGTGTGTCGTTGCGCACCACAGCGCCGGAAATCGATGCGGCGCGACTGTTTTCGCCTACAGGCCGAATGTGCGTCACCTTGCCGCGCAGGGTGAGCGCCGGCAACGCATCGAAGGTGATGTCCACGGCGTCGCCAGGACTGATCGTTGCCACGTCGATTTCAGTAAGGTCAAGCGTCTCGATGCGCCACGCGGATAGGTCGGCAAGCTGCAGCACTGGCAGGTCGGGCTTGACCGGTTCTCCCTGATCGATGTCGAGTGCGGTGATTACGCCGTCGAACGGTGCGCGCAGTTCGGTTTCAGCGATCCCGACCAGAGCTTCCTGCAATTGTGCAATCGCAATGTTGACATCGCCCTGGGCCACTGTGATCTCCTCCGGTCGCGTCCCGGCCTTCACCAATGCCAACGCGGCCCGCGCCTGCTCCACCTGCGCGGCGGCTTCCGCCAGTTCACCGGGCTGCGCCCGTTTCAGCATGTCAACCTTGGCCTGGGCGACGCGCACCGCCGCCGCAGCGCTGGCAGCCTGCTCCGGTCTGGCGCCACCCTGGAGCAGCTCAACGCGTGCGCGCGCTGCATTGTAGTTGGCGGTGGCCTCCTGCAGCGCCAGTGCTTCGGCGCTCATGCCGACGTCCGGGTTGCCGCGCACCTTGTTGTACGCAGCGCTGGCTTGATTAAGTTGCGCCTGCGCCAACTCCAGCTTGGCGTTCGCCTCAATCAACGCCTGCGGGTCGGCGCCGGCAGTGAGCAGGCGATAGTCGGCCTGCGCCTGCGCCAGTTCTGCTTCGGCGGCGGCGATAGCGCCGGGCGTCAATCCTTCCGCCAGCCTGGCGTAGTTAGCCTCCGCCGCTGTCAACGCGGCTTCCAACTGGGCAACCTCTTCGGGTCTGGGGCCAGCTTCCAATAGGGAGAGTGCAGCGCGGGCGCGGTTCAGCGCCGCCTGTGCTTGCGCCACAAGCACACGTTGCCGTGTGTCCTTGAGCTTGAGCAGGAGCTGCCCGGCCACGACATGGTCACCTTCGCGGACAAATACGTTTTGCACGACGCCTTCAATGGGCATACTGAGTTCGACGCTGCGCACCGGCACGACGCGCGCCTCAGCGCGCACACGTTGCGCGCCGCCGACAACCGCAAGCGCTGCGGCTTGACCGCCTTCACCCTCGAAACGCGGCGCGGCTGTCAGAGCTAGAAAATCTTCGCGCCAGAAACCCAACTGGTAGCCACCATAGGCCACGCCAGCAAAGATCGCCACTGCGATCAACAGAATTGTCATCTGTCTAGTCATGGTTGCTATTGTCCCCCTGGCGCCTGCATGAATTAGCCGCGTGACAGTTCGTTCCGCGCTGTGCGCTATTTTATCACCATTTAGCCGGAATATGGTGATTGGGAGGCAATACACGCACGATCTCGACCTGGAAATCCGCTCTCAGACGGTTGCGGCATTGGTGTGCAGCTGCAAAAGCGTTGCCAGTGCGTGACTGGCGTCGTCGCGCCAGCCGCCAGTGGTGCGCCAGTGAATATCGCCGGCGCGGGTGACAGCCATGACGGTGACGGTAGACTCGTCCGGAATGGCGAGCCGACGCCGAAAGTCGTCCTTATCCAGGTAGAGCGTGATCGTGGCTGCGCGTGCGGCGCGGTCGGGGATGCCCATTCTCATGCCAAAGTCGATACCCATGCGGGAGAGCGGGTTCATCGCTGGCAAGATCGGCAACTCGTAATAACGCAGTGCAGGATAGCGCGCACAGAGGGTGTGCAGGGGTGGAATCCATGTGTTGACAATTTCTTGATGCCACCGCTGGAAGGGGATCAACAGCACGTTGAGTTCCCCCTCCAGATCGGCGGGCAAGGTGAAACGACGGCCTTCGAGATTGGCGCCCTTGACGGTGGGGAAAATGATCAATGATGACATATTTAGATGCCCTTGACAGCCACCAATGGGTCGCCAGCCAACACTGGCACGCCATTGACCGCTGCGGCATGACCATCCAGCTCGTCGGCGGCGCCCGCCAGTCGCAGAATCTCGCGGCGGTCGGTAATGACGCGGCTGATGCGACCATCCATCATCTGGATGACGCGATCGGTGTATTTGCACATCCGCAAGTCATGGGTGACCATGATGCCTGCACGGTTCTGCTCATGGATCAGTTCCGCAAAGGTCTGTACAACCTGATGCGCGCGTTCGGTGTCCAGACTGGCGGTCGGTTCGTCGGCCAGGACGACTTCCGGCTCATGGATCAGGGCGCGGGCGATAGCGACGCGTTGCTGTTGCCCACCGGAGAGCTGGCCGGGGCGATTCTTGAGGCGGTCGCCCAGGCCAAGACGTTCGAGCAACTCGCGGGCACGTTGGCGGCTCTGGCGGTTGAGCTTGCCGTTGAGTCGCAGCAGCAGTTCGACGTTTTCCTGGGCGTTGAGATAGGGCACCAGATTGTTGGCTTGAAACGCAAAGCCAATGTACTGCCCACGAAATTTGGTGCGCTTGCCCTCACTCATGCGTCCAATATCTTTGTCGGCAATGATGATCTGGCCGTGCGTTGGCTTGAGCAAACCGGCCAGCATCGCCAGCATCGTGGTCTTGCCCGAACCGCTGGGCCCCACCAACCCCACGAATTCGCCACGCCGAATGCTGAGCGACACGTCGTTGACCGCCGTCACCGCATTCGCGCCCGTGCCGTAAATTTTAGTAACGTTGATAGCTTCCAGTGCAATCATGATTTTCCTACTTCCGTTCGGAGCAGGGCGCCGAATCTGCCACCATCCTGGTGCAGAGAGCGGCGCCCCTCACAATCCGTTGCGTTACGCCATGCCTAGCGCACGCAGCGGCTCGATGCGCAGCAGCACGAAGACCGAGACGATGCCGCCCAGCGGGCCGATGGCAAGCAACGCCAGCACCGAAGCGAACGCCGTCGTGCCGGTGAGCATGATCGGCACCGTCACCGGGAAGTTTGACGTCAGCGCCAATGTCCCGATTGCGCCGATCGCCACGCCGATGGCGTTGACCGTGACGATCTGAATGATGGCTGTCCAGCTCACCGTCCAGTTTGATAGTCCAATCGCCTTGAGCATGCCGATCTGCGCCACCTTTTGCAGCGTCTGAATCTGGAAGAAGCCGCCCACAACCAGCACGCCGATGAAGAAGGTGAAGAACTGTTGTGTGGTGAGCGTACTCTGTTGCGCCGCGTAGCCGGGGAGCGCCTCCCAGGTGGTGCGACGGTCAGCAACTTCCACGTCCTTCACTTCCTGTTCGATCTTCTTCGCCATGGCGGCCTGAGACGCCGGATCGCGCAGTTTGACGACGGCGATATTGGAGACCAGCTCGGCGTTGGGCGCGTTGCTGCTATCGGGGCGAATCTTGTCCCAGGTGATCAACGGCGCAAAGACCGCTGGCTGGAAGAAGTATTGGCGCCGGTCGGTTATGCCCACCACATTCAGGTCGTAGAATTCCTCTTGCGTCCCCTGCGTGACCTTCAGCCGGATCGTGTCGCCTACTTTTGTCCCCAGGCGGGCGACCAGACCCTCGTCGACGATGACGTTGTTGCCGCGTTCACGCTCGATCTGTTGCCCGGCGATGACTGGTGGCTCGCCAGGCATACCTGGCTCAACGCCGATGAAGGCCACGTTGATGTCGGCGCCGCCATCCGGCGGCACCACTTTCACCGTTGTAAAGCCTACCTGCCCAACCGCCTCGACGCCTTCGACGCGGCGTAGCTCGGCGATGCGCTGGCGCCCAATGCGGCTGGCCGTTGTGGAGAGCTGCGTACCATCCTGGAAGACAAGCAATTCCCCGTTGAGCTTCTCGATATATTCTCGATTCGCCGAGGCCAGCCCTTCGGCCAGCGCCGCAATAAAGAGCACCAGCGTCGTGATGAGCGCCACCACCGAGGCGATGAGCAGAAAGCGCCCTTTATTGCGCCAGACTTCTTTGAGCGCCAGATAGTACGACATAACCTATTTTGCTCCGAAATCGACGACGGCAGTCATGTTCCACAGCAGGCGGTTGTCTTGCTTGCTGGGCGTCACGACGACGGTGTAGACAGTGTCGCCACGATTATCCTGGCCGATGGGACGGATGCGACTCACGACGCCGCTCAGCTCCAGGTCGGGCAAGGCGTCGAAGGTCAAGGTGACATTGCGCCCCTGAGTGATGCCGACGATGTCCAACTCCGTCAGGTCGGAGGTCTCGATCTCCCAGGCGCTGTCGTCCGCCAACTGGATGACCGGGGCGCTAGGCGAGACCTGCTCGCCCTCGGTGACGTTGAGCGTGGCGATCACGCCGGCAAACGGGGCGCGCAGTTCGGTGTTGCGCAGCCCGACCAGCGCTTGCTGCAAGGCGGCAGTGGCAGCTGCGACTTCCGCTTCAGCGGCGGCGATGTCTTCAGCGCGTGCGCCGCTCTTGATCTCATCGAGCTGCGCCTGCGCCTGCGTAACCTGCGCAGCGACGACGGCGATATCGGAGGGCATGGCATTTTTGGCGGTTTCGAGCGCGACCTGCGCCTGGCGCACAGAGGCGGCCGCACTGGCGATCTCGGCGGCGGTCGGGCCGTTAAGCAGGTCGTTCAACTGCGCCTGGGCGGCTTCGTAGGCAATCGTCGCCTGCTGCATCGCCAGCGATTCGGGGCGCATGCCCGCGTCCGCCATGTCTTTGATGCGATTGTACGCAGAACGCGCCTGGTTCAACTGCGCCTCGGCGGAGGCCAGGTTGGCGCGTGCGCCGATCAACATCTCTTCGGTCGCGCCCTGGGTCACGCGCGTGTACTCGGCCTGCGCCTTGGCGAGGGCAGCCTCAGCAGTGGCGATGTTGCCAGGCGCAGCGGCATTGACCAGCTTATCATAGTTGGCCTGCGCCGCAGCCAGCGCCGCCTCTGCCACGGCGATATTCTCGGCGCGTGCACCAGCCTTGATCTTATCGAGATTCGCCTGTGCGCGCGCCAGATTGGCCTGCGCCTGGGCGACAGCCACACGCGCCTGCGCATCGTCTAGCTTGATCAGCAAGTCACCCGCCTGCACGCGGTCGCCTTCCTTGACGTTGACCTGCATGGCGATGCCACTGGCGGCCATGCTCAGGTCAGAGCGCAACAGCGGCACGACCTTGGCGTCAGCCAGCACGCGTGGCTGCGCCACGGCCTGCGCCTCCACAGACTGTGGAGCGCTTTGGGCGCTGCTTGCGGCGGGCGCTGCCAGCACCTGGGTGATCGCAGCCGGTAGATAACCCAGCGCGTAGGCGCTATAGCCCGC
>CZCA01004255.1_pt1 | contig 19832 bp, 9 predicted proteins | sample 591981 | NCBI WGS metagenome assembly CZCA01 (sample SAMEA3556810, study PRJEB10932) | anaerobic digester metagenome
CCGCACACCGAGTCCTGTCTGCTGCTGACCCAGCGTCTGCTCGCCGCGGTGGCGCAGCCGGTGCTGCTCGCGGGCCACGAGCTCAAGCTGTCGGCGAGCGTCGGGCTGACGATGTTCCCGCAGCCCGAGGATGTGGATGCCGACCAGCTGCTGCGCCAGGCCGACCTCGCCATGTACCAGGCCAAGCTCGCCGGCAAGAACCGCTACCACGTCTTCGACACCGTGCATGACCGCAGCCTGCGCGGCCAGCACGCGAACCTCGCGCGCATCCGCCACGGCCTGCGCGGCGGCGAATTCCGCATCGTCTACCAGCCCAAGGTGAACATGCGCACCGGCGCGCTGATCGGCGTCGAGGCCCTGGTCCGCTGGCTGCACCCCGAGCAGGGCGAACTCGAACCGGCGTCCTTCCTGCAGGCGGTCGAGGGCGATCCGCTCGCGATCGAGCTTGGCGACTGGGTCATCGAGCAGGCGTTGGCGCAGATCGTCGCCTGGAAGCGGGAAGGGCTGGTGCTGCCGGTCAGCGTGAACATCAGCGCCCACCACCTGCAGGCGCCGGACTTCATGGTGCGGCTGCAATCGGCGCTGGCGCGGCATCCCGCGGTGTGGCCCGGTGGTCTGGAGCTCGAGGTGCTGGAGACGAGTGCGCTGGAGAGCATCGGGCAGATGTCGCGCATCGTCGAGTCATGCACCGCGATCGGCGTGTCCTTCGCGCTCGACGACTTCGGGACGGGCTACTCCTCGCTCGCCTACCTCAAGCGCCTGCCCGCGGCGCGGCTCAAGATCGACCAGGTGTTCGTGCGCGGGATGCTGGAAGGCACCGAGGACCTGGCCATCCTGAAAGCGATTCTCGGCCTGGCGAGTGCCTTCCGACGAGAGGTGATCGCCGAGGGCGTGGAACTCGTCGAGCACGGCGAGCTGCTGCTGCAGCTCGGCTGCGAGATCGCCCAGGGCTACGGGATCGCCCGGCCGATGGCGGCCGAGCAGATTCCCGACTGGGCGGCGAGCTGGTCGCCGCCCCCATCGTGGGTGCTTACGCCACGGTGACCGGGATCTTGCCGATCTTCGCCTGCCACTCCTTCGGGCCGGTGTTGTGCACGCTGGTGCCGTTGGCGTCGACCGCGACCGTCACCGGCATGTCCTGCACGGTGAATTCGTAGATCGCTTCCATGCCAAGGTCCTCGAAGCCGACGACCTTCGCTTCCTTGATCGCCTTCGACACCAGGTAGGCCGCGCCACCGACCGCCATCAGGTAGGCCGACTTGTTGTCCTTGATCGCCTCGATCGCGACCGGGCCGCGCTCGGACTTGCCGATCATGGAGATGAGGCCGGTCTTCTCCAGCATCATGCGGGTGAACTTGTCCATGCGGGTGGCGGTGGTGGGGCCGGCGGGGCCGACGACCTCGTCACGCACCGGGTCGACCGGGCCGACGTAGTAGATGACGCGGTTGGTGAAATCGACCGGCAGCTTCTCGCCCTTGGCCAGCATGTCCTGGATGCGCTTGTGGGCGGCGTCGCGGCCGGTGAGCATCTTGCCGTTGAGGAGCAGGATCTGGCCCGGTTTCCAGGAGGCGACCTCTTCCTTGGTGAGGGTGTCGAGATTGACGCGGGTGGCGACGTTGGTGTCGGCCTTCCAGGTGACCTGCGGCCAGTCTTCCAGCTTCGGGGTCGGCAGGTGGGCCGGGCCGGAGCCGTCGAGGTGGAAATGAACGTGGCGGGTGGCGGCGCAGTTGGGGATCATCGCGACCGGCAGGCTGGCAGCGTGCGTCGGGTAGTCCATGATCTTGACGTCGAGCACGGTGGTGAGGCCGCCCAGGCCCTGCGCGCCGATGCCGAGCGCGTTGACCTTGTCCATCAGCTCCAGACGCAGCGCCTCGACGCGGGAGAGCGTGGCGCCCGACGCGGCCTTCTCGCGCAGCTCGTGGATGTTGACCGGCTCCATCAGCGATTCCTTGGCCAGCAGCATCGCCTTCTCGGGCGTGCCGCCGATGCCGATGCCGAGGATGCCCGGCGGACACCAGCCCGCGCCCATGGTCGGGACGGTCTTCAGCACCCAGTCGACGATCGAGTCGGACGGGTTGAGCATGACCATCTTCGACTTGTTCTCGGAGCCGCCCCCCTTGGCCGCGCAGATGACTTCGACCTCGTCGCCCTCGACGATCTCGTAGTGCACCACCGCCGGGGTGTTGTCCTTGCTGTTCTTGCGTGAACCGGCCGGGTCGAGCAGGACCGAGGCGCGCAGCTTGTTGTCCGGATGGTTGTAGGCTCGGCGCACGCCCTCGTTGATCATTTCCTGGACGCTCATCTTCGCGTCCCAGCGCACGTTCATGCCCACCTTCAGGAACACCACCGCGATGCCCGTATCCTGGCAGATCGGGCGGTGGCCTTCGGCCGCCATGCGCGAGTTGGTCAGGATCTGCGCGATCGCGTCCTTGGCGGCCGGGCTTTCCTCGCGCGCGTAGGCTTCGCCGAGCGCCTGGATGTAGTCGAGCGGGTGGTAGTAGCTGATGTACTGGAAGGCATCCGCGATCGACTGGATGAGGTCTTCCTGGCGAATGATCGTCATGGCGCTTGGTCTCCGGAATGACATGGGGGCAGAATGACGCAACGGGACCGGATGGTCCGGAAAGCATGCGATTCTATCACCCGCGCGCCCGGCCCGTGACTGGTGAGGGTGTGTAAGTCCTGTGTAAGATACATATTCTTAAATGCCGGCGTTTCAGAGGCATCCGAGCGCCAGGGAGAGCAGGAGCTGTCCGGCTATGCTCCACCCGGGCGATTAACAGGCTGGACCCAACCAGCCCGCCCGCAAGGGTCAGCTTCAACCATTTGAACAGTTGAGGAGAGGTGAGCATGTCCAACGATCAGCAAGTCCGCATTTACAACCCCTCGGAAGAGATGGTCAGGAACGCAGCGGTGTCCGGCATGGATGGTTACCGCGCGCTGTGCAAGGAAGCCGAGGACGACTACGAGGGGTTCTGGGGTCGCCGCGCCAAGGAACTGCTGGACTGGAAGGTGCCCTTCACCCAGGTGCTCGATGAAAGCAACGCCCCCTTCTTCAAGTGGTTCGCCGACGGCAAGCTGAACGTCTCGTACAACTGCCTCGACCGCAACGTCAATAACGGCCTCGGCGACAAGGTCGCGCTGATCTTCGAAGGCGACAACGGCGAAGTCACCAAGGTGACCTACAAGGATCTGCTCGCCCGCGTCAGCAAATTCGCCAACGCCCTTCGCGGCATGGGCGTCAAGAAGGGCGACCGCGTCGTCATCTACCTGCCGATGTCGATCGAAGGCGTCGTGGCCATGCAGGCCTGCGCCCGTATCGGCGCCACCCACTCGATCGTGTTCGGCGGCTTCTCGGCCCAGGCCCTGCGCGACCGCATCGAGGACGCCGGCGCCGTCGCGCTGATCACCTCCGACGGCCAGCACCGCGGTGGCAAGGCCCTGCCGCTCAAGCCGATCGCCGACGAGGCGCTGTCGCTCGGTGGCTGCGACACCGTCAAGAACGTGATCGTCGTCAAGCGTACCGGCGGTGACTGCAACATGGTTGCCGGCCGCGACACCTGGTTCCACGACGCCTGCGCCAACCAGTCTGAGGTCTGCGAGCCGGAGTGGGTCGAGGCCGAGCATCCGCTGTTCATCCTCTACACCTCGGGTTCCACCGGCAAGCCGAAGGGCGTGCAGCACTCGTCGGGCGGCTACCTGCTGCAGGCCGTGCTGTCAATGAAGTACACCTTCGACATCAAGCCCAACGACATCTTCTGGTGCACCGCCGACATCGGCTGGGTCACCGGCCACACCTACATCACCTACGGCCCGCTCGCCTGCGGCGCGACCGAGATCGTGTTCGAAGGCGTGCCGACCTACCCGGACGCCGGCCGCTTCTGGAAGATGATCCAGGACCACAAGGTCAGCATCTTCTACACCGCGCCGACCGCGATCCGTTCGCTGATCAAGGCTGCCGACAACAACCCGGCCGTGCATCCCAAGCAGTACAACCTGTCGAGCCTGCGCCTGCTCGGCTCGGTGGGCGAGCCGATCAACCCGGCGGCCTGGGAGTGGTACTACGAGAACGTAGGCGGCGGCCGTTGCCCGATCGTCGATACCTTCTGGCAGACCGAGACCGGCGCGCACATGATCACCCCGATGCCGGGCGCCACGCCGATGGTGCCGGGTTCTTGCACGCTGCCCTTCCCGGGGATCATGGCGGCGGTGGTCGACGAGACCGGTACCGAGGTGCCCTGGGGCCAGGGCGGGATTCTGGTGGTCAAGAAGCCGTGGCCGTCGATGATCCGCACCATCTGGGGCGATCCGGACCGCTTCGTGAAGTCCTATTACCCGGCGGACTTCCAGGGCAAGCTCTACCTCGCGGGCGACGGCGCCATCCGTGATGCCGAGACCGGCTACTTCACCATCACCGGCCGCATCGACGACGTGCTGAACGTGTCCGGCCACCGCATGGGCACGATGGAGATCGAGTCGGCGCTGGTCGCGCACGAGAAGGTCGCGGAGGCGGCCGTGGTGGGCCGCCCGGACGACGTCACCGGCGAAGCCATCGTGGCCTTCGTGGTGCTCAAGGGGCCGCGCCCCACCGGCGAAGAGGCCGCGAAGACCATCAAGGAGCTTCAGAACTGGGTCGGCCACGAGATCGGACCGATCGCCAAGCCCAAGGACATCCGCTTCGGCGAGAACCTGCCGAAGACGCGTTCGGGCAAGATCATGCGCCGCCTGCTGCGCCAGCTTGCCAAGGGCGAGGACGTCACCCAGGACACCTCGACGCTCGAGAACCCGCACATCCTGGAACAGCTCAAGGGCTGATCTCCAGCCGGCCGGGCCTGCGCGCCCGGCCGCGACTGAACGACAGGAGGAGGTCCGGACAACGAGCCGGGCACGGGGGGAGACCGATCGCGCGCAATGCGCGGTCCTGTTCGTACGATGCGCCGAACCTGCCTTCAAGAGCAGGGCGGCGCCTCGTCATTCGAGTGTTGCCGTGGCGGACATCATGGGAGTGACATGATGCGCAAGGGACTGGCCGGACAGCGTCTGGTGGCAGTGTTTCTGGCCGGCATGCTGTTGCTGAATTATCCGATTCTGTCCTTGTTCGACCGGCCTGCGAGCCTGTTCGGACTCCCGTTGTTGCACGTCTATCTGTTTTCCGTCTGGCTCGGCCTGATCGCTGCGGTTGCCTGGATCGTCGAGCGGGGCGCGCGTTGATGCGGAGGCGCCGATGCTGCCGGGCTGGCTGATCATCGGGGCGTCCTTCGCCTATCTGCTGCTGCTGTTCGCGGTGGCCTACTTTGGCGATCGTCGCGCCGACCAGGGGCGCTCGATCATCGCCAACCCCTGGGTTTTCAGCCTCTCGCTGGCGGTGTACTGCACTGCCTGGACCTACTTTGGCAGTGTGGGACGCGCCGCATCTGGCGGGACCTGGTTCCTGCCGACCTATCTCGGCCCCACGCTCGGTCTGGCGCTGGCTTGGCTGGTGGTGCTGAAGATGATCCGCATCGCCCGCAGCTACCGCATCACCTCGATCGCCGACTTCGTCGCCTCTCGCTATGGCAAGAGCCACCTGCTCGGCGGGCTCGTGACCCTGATCGCAGTGGTGGGCATCGTTCCGTACATTGCCCTGCAGCTCAAGGCGATCTCGAGCGGCTACGCCCTGCTGATCGGCGAGCACGACAGCCTGTTCCGCGTCGAGAGCCAGGCCGGCTGGTGGCAGGACGGCACCCTCTACATCGCGCTGACGCTGGCAGCGTTCACGGTGCTGTTCGGCACGCGTCACCTCGATACCACCGAGCGCCACGAGGGCATGGTTGCGGCGATCGCCTTCGAGTCGGTGGTCAAGCTGCTCGCCTTCCTGGCGGTCGGCATCTACGTCACCTACTGGCTGTACGACGGCTTCGGCGACCTCTACGCCCGCGCGATGGCCATACCCGAGCTCGCGAACGTGCTCGCCTTCGATGGTGCGGGCCGTCTCGGCTACGGGGGCTGGTTTGCGCATGTGCTGCTGGCCATGCTGTCCATCATCTTCCTGCCCCGCCAGTTCCAGATTGCGGTGGTCGAGAACGTCAACGAGCAGCACCTGCGCCGTGCCACCTGGGCGTTTCCGGCCTACCTGCTGCTGATCAACATCTTCGTGATCCCGATCGCGATCGGCGGCCTGCTGCATTTTGGCCGGGGCACCGTCGACCCGGACACTTTCGTGCTGACCTTGCCGATGGCGCACGACAATGCAGCGCTCGCGCTGTTCGTGTTCATCGGCGGGCTGTCGGCGGCGACCGGCATGGTCATCGTCGAGGCCATCGCCTTGTCGACGATGGTCTGCAACGACCTGGTGATGCCGATGCTGCTGCGCAGCAGGCGCCTCAAGCTGGCGGGCGAGCACGACCTCACCGGCCTGCTGCTCGGCATCCGGCGGGGGGCGATCGTTGGCCTGCTGCTGCTGGGCTACCTGTATTTTCGCCTGGCGGGGGAGGCTTATGCGCTGGTCAGCATCGGCCTTATCAGCTTCGCCGCGGTGGCGCAGTTCGCCCCGGCCGTGCTCGGTGGCATGTACTGGCGCGGCGGGACGCGCGAAGGGGCGCTGGCGGGCCTGCTGTCGGGGTTCACGGTGTGGGGCTACACGCTGATGCTGCCCTCGTTCGCCAAGTCCGGGTGGCTCGATCCCGGGTTTCTCGAGCAGGGCCTGCTGGGTCTGGGCTGGCTCAAGCCCGAGGCGCTGTTCGGGCTGGCGGGCTGGGACAACATCAGTCATGCGCTGTTCTGGAGCCTGCTTGCCAATATCTGCGCCTACGTGCTGGTTTCCCTCGCACGCGTGCCGACCGGACCCGAGGCCACGCAGAGTGCGCTGTTCGTGGATGTCTTCCGGCGTGGCGAGTCGCCGCCGGCCAGCTTCTGGCGTACCGGGGCCGAGGCCCGCGACCTGTTGCCGCTGGTGGCGCGGTTTCTCGGCCAGCGTCGTACCGAGGAGGCGTTCAGCGCGTATGCGCGCTCGCATGGCCTTCACGACGTGGCGCAGCTCAGGGCCGACCCCGAACTGGTCCATTTTGCGGAGTCGCTGCTCGCCGGCGCGATCGGCAGCGCGTCGGCACGCGTCATGGTGTCGACCGTCGTGCAGGAGGAGCCGCTGGGCCTTGGCGAGGTGATGGACATCCTCGACGAGGCCTCGCAGGTACGGGCGTACTCGCACAAGCTCGAAGAGAAGTCGCGCGCGCTCGAAGCCGCCACCGCCGAGCTCCGCGCCGCCAACGAGCAGTTGAAGGAGCTTGACCGCCTCAAGGACGACTTCATGTCCTCGGTGACCCACGAGTTGCGCACGCCGCTGACCTCGATCCGCGCCTTCTCGGAGATGATGGTCGATGACCCCGACATCGACGTCGAGGACCGGCAGCGCTTCCTCGGCATCATCGTGTCCGAGACCGTGCGCCTCACCCGCCTGGTCAACCAGGTGCTTGACATGGCCAAGATCGAGTCAGGCCACGCCGAATGGCACAACACCGACATCGACATGCGCGAGCTCGTGCAGCATTCGGTGGATGCGACCACGCAGTTGTTCCGCGACTGCGGCGCCGAGGTCTTCGTGCATATGCCCGAGTCGGTGCCGACGCTGCGTGCGGACCACGACCGCCTGCTGCAGGTGATGCTCAACCTGCTTTCGAATGCGGCCAAGTTCGTGCCGGCCGGGGCCGGGCGGGTGGATGTCACGCTGGGCTGCGACGGCGTGCACCTGCGGGTCGACGTGAAGGACAACGGACCCGGCATCGCGCCCGAGCTGCAGCCAGTGGTGTTCCAGAAGTTCCGCCAGGGGGGCGACGAGCGCTCGCGCCCGCAGGGCACCGGATTGGGGCTGCCGATCAGCCGGCAGATCGTCGAACATTTTGGCGGCCGGCTGTGGCTGGAGTCCCTGCCGGGAGAGGGCGCGACCTTCTCCTTCGAGCTGCCGCTGGCGTCTGCTGCTGCCGCCCAATGACTTAGAATACGCGCCGGGGAGGAGTCATAAATGAACAAGAAGGTCTTGATTGCGGACGACGAGCAGAACATCGTCATTTCGCTGGAATTCCTCATGAAGCGGGAGGGCTTCGAGGTGCTGGTGGCCAACGACGGTGACGAGGCGATCCAGCGCATTCGTGCCGAGCGGCCCGACCTGGTGCTGCTCGACGTGATGATGCCGAAGAAGAGCGGCTTCGAGGTCTGCCAGGAGGTGAAGGGCGACCCGGCGCTGGGCCAGGTGCGGATCCTTATGTTGACCGCCAAGGGGCGCGACACCGAGGTGGCAAAGGGGCTGGCGCTCGGCGCAGATGCCTACATGACCAAGCCTTTCTCCACCCGCGAGCTGGTGGACAAGGTTCGCAGCCTGCTGGAGCACTGAACCATGTCGGCACGTGCGCGCTTCATTCTGGCGGTGATCGTGCTGTTCCTGCTGATGACAGGACCGTTCCTGCTGACCGCGCTGATCGTCTGGGTGGAGACCGAGGGCGAGGGCAGGGCGCTGCTGGTGGACGTGCTGGCGCCGCACCTGGGGCTGGGCACGCTGCTGACCGCGCTCGGCTTTGCGGCGGGCGTCGGGGTGGTGCGCACGCTGTTCCGCCAGTACGTCCAGGGCCTGCTGCGCATGTCCGAGAACCTGCGCCTGATGCTCGGCGCCAACCGTGGCTTTCGCGTTCAACCCGAAGGTCCGCCAGAGGTTCAGTCCCTGGCGCTGGCCATGAACCAGCTCGCTACCCAGCGCGACGAACTGATGTGCGATGTGGCGGCCCAGATCAGCCGCGCCAAGGAATCGGTCGAGCTCGAGAAGAATCGTCTGGCGGCGCTGATGTCCGAGCTGACACAGAGCGTGGTGGTGTGCAACCTGGACGGTCGGGTGCTGCTTTACAACAACCGTGCGCGCACGCAGTTCCGGGCGCTGTCGGACGCGCCTGGCGTTGCCGGCGGAGGTGAGCTGATCGGCCTGGGGCGCTCGATCTACGGCGTATTCGAGCGCAACCTGATCGCGCATGCGCTCGACACCATCCAGCAGCGGCTGCGCCGCGGGGTGGCGCAGCCGCAGGCCAACTTCGTCACCACGACCCGTGCCGGGCAGCTGCTGCGCGTGCAGATGGCGCCCGTGCTGTCGGTTGCGCCGACCACCGGAAAGGCCGTGGCGGGTGAGGGCGATGCCAGCGCGGCCGGTGCTGACGACGCGCCGGCGCCGGAGCGCTCGGTGACCGGCTTCATCCTGATGCTCGACAACATCACCCGCAATTTCGAGACCGAGTCGCGCCGCGACCAGCTGCTGCACAACCTCACCGAGGGCAATCGCGCCTCGCTGGCCAACGTGCGCGCGGCGGCCGACATGCTCGAATTCGAGGACCTGACCGACGAGATGCGCAAACGCTTCCGCAAGGTGGTGCGCGACGAGGTGCAGGCGATGAGCCAGCGCCTGAACCAGACCGCCAACGAGTTCGCCGATTCGCTCAAGGCGCGCTGGCAGCTCGAGGAAATGCTGGGTGCCGACCTCATCGCTGCGGTGCAGCGTCGCATCGAGGCGCGGATCGGCCTGCCCACCAAGCTCGAGGAGGTGGACGAATCGCTGTGGGTCAAGGTCGATAGCTTCTCGCTGATGCAGGCGATCACCTACCTGGCGAGCCGGCTGTCGGACGAGTTCGAGGTGCGCGAGGTCCGCTTCCGCCTCACCGCCGCCGGGCGCCTGGTGCACCTTGACCTGATCTGGTCGGGCCAGGCGATGAGTACCGAGACGGTGATGAGCTGGGAGCTTGAGGCGATGAAGATCGAGGACGAGAGCAGTCCGCTCACCGTGCGCGACGTCATCGACCGCCACGACGGCGAGATGTGGCTCGAGCGCGAGAAGGTGCGCCATCGGGCCTTCTTCCGTATCCTGCTGCCGGCGGCGACGCCGCAGGAGCAGGCCGAGGCCGACACCTACCTGCGCGGAGAGAGTCGCCCCGAGTATTACGACTTCGACCTCTTCGCCTGGTCGGAGAAGTCCCACGGGCTGGAGGACCGCCTGCTGTCCGAGCTCACCTTCACGGTGTTCGACACCGAGACCACCGGGCTCAACCCCTCGCAGGGCGACGAGATCATCCAGATCGGCGCCACGCGCATCCTGAACGGCAAGCTGCTGCGCAGCGAGTCCTTCGAGCAGCTCGTCGACCCGCAGCGCCCGCTGGCGCCAGAGTCGGCCAAGATCCACGGCATCACCTGCGAGATGCTGCGCGGCCAGCCCACCATCGACAAGGTGCTGCCCGCCTTCCACGCTTTTGCCGCCGACACCGTGCTGATCGCGCACAACGCGGCCTTCGACATGCGCTTCCTGCAACTCAAGGAGGCCGAGACCGGCTTGCGCTTTGACCAGCCGGTGCTCGATACCCTGCTGCTGTCGGCGGTGATCCACCCCAACCAGGAGTCGCACCGGCTGGAGGCGATCGCAGACCGCCTCGGGTTGACGATCGTCGGCCGGCACACGGCGCTGGGCGACGCGATCGTCACCGCGGAGGTGTTCCTCAAGCTGGTGCCGCTGCTCGCCGAGAAGGGCATCCGGACTTTGCGCGAGGCACGCGAGGCGGCCGAGAAGTCCTACTACGCGCGGATCAAGTACTGATGACGCGCGCGCGCAGCGACGACGGGCGGAGCGGGTCTTGAAGCGTAACGCCGGCTTTGCGCGTCAGCTGCGCCGGTACTACGGTGTCTATACGCTGACGTTCGCGCTCTTCGTCGTGCTGCTGGCCGTCGGCGAGTCGATGGGCCTGTCGCAGCAGGTCATCGGCCATGTGTTCCTGTTCGTGACGATCGCCATCTACGCCACGATCGGGGTCATGAGCCGCACCTCCGATGTGTCGGAGTATTACGTCGCCGGCCGGCGTGTGCCGGCGATGTTCAACGGCATGGCCACGGCCGCCGACTGGATGAGCGCGGCGTCGTTCATCGGCCTGGCCGGCACGCTGTACTTCAGCGGTTTCGAGGGGCTGGCCTTCGTCACCGGCTGGACCGGCGGCTTCGTGCTGGTGGCGCTGCTGCTGGCGCCCTACCTGCGCAAGTTCGGCCAATACACCATCCCGGACTTCCTTGGCGCCCGCTACCAGGGCAACGTCGCGCGCCTGGTCGGACTCGCCGCGGCGGTGCTGGCAAGCTTCGTTTATCTCGTTGCGCAGATCTACGGCGTGGGCTTGGTCACCAGCCGCTTCGTCAGCGTCGAGTTCGAAATCGGGCTCTTCGTGGGTCTGGCCGGCATCCTCGTGTGTTCGTTCCTCGGCGGCATGCGCGCCGTGACCTGGACCCAGGTGGCCCAGTACGTGATCCTGATCATCGCCTACCTGGTGCCGGTGGTGATCCTTTCATACAAGCTCACCGGCATCCCGATTCCGCAAGCGGTGTACGGCAAGGTCCTGCAGGAGATCACCGCGCGCGAGAACGTTCTCCTCGAGGCGCCGACCGAGGTCGAGGTGCGTCGCCTGTATGCCGCGCGAGCCCAGGATTTCGCCGAGAAGATGGCTGCGCTGCCCGAGTCGCTGGAGGTTGAGCGCCGGCGCATGATCGATGCGCTCAACGAGATGCGACTCGGTAACGCGCCGGCGCGCGACATCGCGCTCACCGAGCGCGCGCTGCGTGATCTTCCGCGCACGCCAGCCGAGGCGCAGCAGCTTTGGGAACGCGCCCGCCTCGAAGCGCTGGAGCGCTCGAAGCCGCCCCCGCGGCACGCCGAGGCGCACCCGGGCGCGACCGCGCATGAGTCGGCGGTTGCCCGCAACAACTTCCTCGCCCTGATGTTCGTGCTGATGGTGGGCACGGCGGCGCTGCCGCACATCCTGATGCGCTACTACACCACGCCAGGCGTCATGGAGGCGCGGCGCTCGGTGATGTGGTCGCTGTTCTTCATCTTCCTGCTTTATGTGACTGCGCCTGCCTACGCGGTATTTGCCAAGTGGGAGGTCTATCACAACGTCGTGGGCTCGAGCCTGGACATCCTGCCCGACTGGGTCGCGTCCTGGGGGAGGGTGGGGCTGGTGCGCATCGAGGATCTCAATGCTGACGGCATCCTTCAGCTGTCCGAGCTGAGCCTGAATACCGACGTGATCGTGCTGGCAACCCCGGAGATTGCCGGTCTGCCCTACGTGGTCTCGGGGCTGGTGGCGGCGGGAGGCCTGGCCGCCGCGCTGTCGACCGCCGATGGTCTGCTGCTGACGATCTCGAACGCGCTCTCGCACGACCTGTACTACAAGGTCATCAATCCGAAGGCGACCACGCATCGGCGGCTGGTCATTTCCAAGTCGCAACTGCTGGTGGTGGCGGTGGTGGCGGCCTGGGTAGCTTCCTTGCGCCCGGACAATATTTTGTTCATGGTCGGGCTGGCGTTCTCGATTGGCGCCTCGGCCTTCTTTCCGGCGCTGGTGCTGGGGATCTTCTGGAAGCGGGCCAACCGCCCGGGAGCGGTGGTGGGCATGCTCGCCGGGCTGGCGGTGACGATCTTCTACGTGGTGCGCACCCATCCCTTCTTCGGCGGTTCAATGGCCAATGCCTGGTTCGATATCAATCCGATCTCGGCTGGCGTGTTCGGCGTCCCGCTCGGCTTCGTGGTGATCGCCGTCGTCAGCCTCGCCACCAAGCCGCCGCCACAGGAGATCCAGGACCTGGTCGATTACGTCCGCTACCCGGACGCGCCGGGGCAGTCGCGCCCGCACCTGTGAGCAGGTACTTGAAGCGCGGCTGATGCGCCCCACATAGGGTTCAGTTCAACGATTCCCGAGGATGCCAACGATGCGCTTCGACAAGCTCACAACCAAGTTCCAGCAGGCCCTGGCCGATGCGCAGAGCATCGCCGTGGGCAACGACCAGCAATTCATCGAGCCGCTGCACGTGCTGCAGGCGCTGCTCGAGCAGGATGACGGCGGCAGCGTGTCGCTGCTGCAGCGCGCCGGCGTCAATGTACCGCCGTTGAAGAGCGCGGTCGCCAAGGCCATCGGTCGCCTGCCCAAGGTCGAAGGCCATGGCGGCGAGGTCAGCATCGGCCGCGACCTCAACAATCTGCTCAACGTCACGGACAAGGAAGCGCAGAAGCGCGGCGACCAGTTCATCGCCAGCGAGATGTTCCTGCTCGCGCTCACCGACGACAAGGGCGAGGCCGGCCGCCTGCTCAAGGAGAACGGCCTGACCCGCAAGGCGCTGGAGGCCGCGATCGAGGCCGTGCGCGGCGGCGCCAGTGTCGGCAGCCAGGACGCCGAGGGCCAGCGCGAGTCGCTCGCCAAATACTGTCTCGATCTGACCGAGCGCGCACGCAGCGGCAAGCTCGACCCGGTGATCGGCCGCGACGACGAGATCCGCCGCGCCATCCAGATCCTGCAGCGCCGCACCAAGAACAACCCGGTGCTGATCGGCGAGCCGGGCGTGGGCAAGACCGCGATCGTCGAAGGCCTGGCGCAGCGCATCGTCAATGACGAGGTGCCCGAGACGCTCAAGGGCAAGCGCGTGCTGTCGCTCGACATGGCGGCGCTGCTGGCCGGTGCCAAGTACCGCGGCGAGTTCGAGGAGCGCCTGAAGGCAGTGCTGAAGGAGATCGCGCAGGAGGAAGGCCGCATCATCGTCTTCATCGACGAGCTCCACACGATGGTCGGCGCCGGCAAGGCCGAGGGCGCGATCGACGCCGGGAACATGTTGAAGCCCGCGCTCGCGCGCGGTGAGCTGCACTGCATCGGCGCCACCACGCTGGACGAATACCGCAAGTACATCGAGAAGGACGCCGCGCTCGAGCGCCGCTTCCAGAAGGTGCTGGTGGAAGAACCTTCGGTGGAGGCCACCATCGCGATCCTGCGCGGCCTGCAGGAGAAGTACGAGATCCACCACGGCGTCGACATCACCGACCCGGCGATCGTTGCCGCGGCCGAGCTGTCGAACCGCTACATCACCGATCGCTTCCTGCCCGACAAGGCAATCGACCTGATCGACGAGGCTGCGGCGCGCATCAAGATGGAGATCGACTCCAAGCCCGAGGTCATGGACAAGCTCGACCGCCGCATGATCCAGTTGAAGATCGAGCGCGAGGCGGTGAAGAAGGAGAAGGACGAGGCCTCGCAGAAGCGCCTGCAGCTGATCGAGGACGAGCTCGCCAAGCTGCAGCGCGAGTACAACGACCTGGAAGAGATCTGGAAGGCGGAGAAGTCCAAGGCCGCCGGCTCGGCGCACATCAAGGAAGAGATCGACGCGCTGCGCGCGCAGATGGCCGAGTTCCAGAGGAAGGGCCAGCTCGACAAGGTCGCCGAGCTGCAATACGGCAAGCTGCCGCAGCTCGAGGGCCAGCTGAAGATGGCCGAGCAGGCGGGCGAGAGCGCCACGCCCAACAAGCTGCTGCGCACCCAGGTCGGCGCCGAGGAGATCGCCGAGGTCGTGTCGCGTGCCACCGGCATCCCGGTGAGCAAGATGATGCAGGGCGAGCGCGAGAAGCTGCTGAAGATGGAAGAGAAACTGCACGAGCGCGTGGTCGGCCAGGACGAGGCGGTGCGCCTGGTGGCCGACGCCATCCGCCGTTCGCGCGCCGGCCTGTCGGACGAGAACCGCCCGTATGGTTCCTTCCTCTTCCTCGGTCCTACCGGCGTGGGCAAGACCGAGCTGTGCAAGACGCTGGCGAGCTTCCTGTTCGACTCCGAGGAGCACCTGATCCGCATCGACATGAGCGAGTTCATGGAGAAGCACTCGGTCGCCCGCCTGATCGGCGCGCCGCCGGGCTACGTCGGCTACGAGGAGGGCGGCTACCTGACCGAGCAGGTCCGCCGCAAGCCCTACAGCGTGATCCTGTTCGACGAGGTCGAGAAGGCACACCCGGATGTGTTCAACGTGCTGCTGCAGGTGCTGGACGACGGCCGCATGACCGATGGCCAGGGGCGCACGGTGGACTTCAAGAACACCGTGATCGTGATGACCTCCAACCTCGGTAGCCAGATGATCCAGGCCATGGCCGGCGACGACTACGGGGTGATCAAGCTCGCGGTGATGGCGGAAGTCAAAACGTATTTCCGGCCGGAGTTCGTCAACCGCATCGACGAGGTGGTGGTGTTCCACGCGCTCGACGAGAAGCACATCGCCGGCATCGCGAAGATCCAGCTGCAGTATCTGGAGAAGCGCCTGGCGCGGCTGGAGATGGGCATGGAGGTCACGGACGCGGCACTGGCCGAGCTGGCGACCGCGGGCTTCGACCCGGTGTTCGGTGCGCGGCCCTTGAAGCGGGCGATCCAGGAGCGCATCGAGAACCCGCTTGCCAAGGCGATCCTCGAAGGCCGTTTCGCCGCCAAGGATCGCATCCGGGTGGATGCCGAAAACGGGGAGCTGGTGTTCCGGCGCGCGGACTGAAACCCGCAGGGCGCCTTGCAGAGGCGCCCGGCTCGATGGCGAGAGGGCGGCCGCGAGGTCGCCCTCGCGTCGTCTACAGCCTGCGGTTGGCGCGGATCCAGTCGGTGAAGGCGTCCACCGTCAGCGGGCGCGAGAACAGGTAGCCCTGCATCGCATGGCAGCCGCGTTCGGCGAGGAACTGGCGCTGCGCGGTGGTCTCGACGCCTTCCGCCACGACCTGCATGTCGAGGTCGCGCGCCAGTGAAAGCGCCGCGGCAGTGACGGCCGCATCCTCGGCGTTACCGGGCAGATCATCGACGAAGGAGCGGTCGATCTTCAGGCGCGCGATCGGCAGACGCTTGAGGTAGGACAGACTGGAGTACCCGGTTCCGAAGTCGTCCAGCGCCAGGGTGAGGCCGAGGTCCACGAGGTCCTGTAGGCGTTCGGAGAGCTCTGCGGATGGCTCCATCAGCGCGCTCTCGGTGATCTCGAGCTCGATGCAGGATGGGTCTGCCCCGGTTTCGGCGAGCAGGCGCGCCACCATCGGCACGAAGTCCCGCTTGCGGAACTGGAGTGCGGAAATGTTGACCGCGACGATCAGGCTGGGGAGTCCGGCGGCGCGCCAGCGCACCTGCTGACGGCAGGCCTCGCGCAGCACCCATTCGCCGATCGGCGCGATCAGGCCGGTCTCCTCGGCGAGCGGGATGAACTGGTCTGGTGGCACCATGCCGCGCTGCGGGTGTATCCAGCGCACCAGCGCCTCGCAGCCATAGGGTTGGCCATCGGCGGCCTCGATCTGCGGCTGGTAGTGGAGGACCAGCTCGTTGCGCTCGACCGCGCGCCGCAGGTCCGCCTCCATCAGCAGGCGCTCGGTCGCGCGCGCGTTCATCTCCGGGATGAAGAAGCGATAGGTGTTGCGCCCGGCCTCCTTGGCACCGTACATCGCGGTGTCGGCGTGCTTGAGCAGGGTGTCCACCTCGGCGCCGTCGTTCGGGTAGAGGGCGATGCCGACGCTGGCCGACAGATGGAGTTCGTGCCCGTCGATGTTCATCGGCTCGACCAGTGCGGCGAGCATGCGGTCGGCCACCAGGGCGGCCTCCTCCATGTTCGACAGGCGCGAAAGCAGGGCTACGAACTCGTCGCCGCCGAGGCGAGCGAGCAGATCCTCGTCGCGCACGCAGCGCGACAGCCGGCTTGCTGCCATGGCGAGCATGCGGTCGCCGGCCGGGTGACCGAGCGAGTCGTTCACGGTCTTGAAGTTGTCGAGGTCGAGGAAGAGGATCGCGAACTTGTCCTGATGCCGCGCCGCCGAGCACAGCGCGATGCGGGCCTGCTCCTGCCAGGCGCTGCGGTTGTGCAGGCCAGTGAGGGTGTCGTAGCGCGCCAGGTACTGGATCTTGGCCTCGGCCTCGCGTGCGCTGCTGACGTCCTGGGCGATGCCGCGGAGGCGCTTCAGCTCGCCCGCCTGCCACTCGCTCTCGATACGGAACTGCAGCGTCCGCGGCGGCAAGGTGCCTGTCTTGCAGTCGAGCATGATCCGGCCCGGGTGCTGCGCCGACGTCTCGAGTGCCTTTGCGAGGGCGGGGCGGCTCGCGGGTGAGACGGCTTCCATGAGGTCTTCCAGGCTGGCGAGGCGGTCGCCGTCGACGCCCAGCAGCAGGTGCAGTTCGGCCGAGGTGCGCAGCCCGGCGGTTCTGGTGAGCGTCTCCCAGCTACCCATCCGGGCGATGCGCTGGGCTTCGACGAGTGCTGCCTGCTTCTCGTTGAGGTCGGCGCCCGCCGCTTCGAGCTCGGCAGTGCGCTGCTCCACCAGCGCGTTGATGCGCCGGTTGCTGCCGGTGGTGATCAGCAGCAGGGCGCCGAGCATCGCGGTGGCCAGCAGCCCGACGGCAACGGTGGCCCACGCCGCCCAGCTCTGCAGCTGACGCAGGTATTCGGGGGTGGCCTGCAGGCGCAGTTCCCAGTGTCTGCCAGCGAAGGCGATGGGCGCCGAATACGTCAGGGTGCCCTTTTCCCAGGCCGGGTGCGGCTCATGGTGCCCGCCGGCGAGGCAGCTATCGGGTTCGCTGCTGTCGAGGTCGACCAGGCAGCGCTCGATGTGCGCGGCCTGAGGCCCGGTGAGCGCTGCCGTGAGCACGTCGTCCAGGCGGAATGTCGCCGTCACGACACCGCGCAGACGATCGCCCGCGCCTTCGCCATCGGGTGCGCGCACGGCCAGGTACACCGCCACGCCATTCTGGTTCCCGGTCTCCTGGACCAGTCGCAGACGAGCGCTCGCAGCCGGCTGCCCACTCGAGCGGGTGTGCGCGATCGCCTCCGCCGGGATGGCAAACGACAGCGGGTCCAGGCCGATCGCGCTCGCGTTGCGTTCTGCCGGCACGATGTAAAGGATGGGGAGGTACTCGGCGCGGCGAACGGCAGGGGCGGTGTTCCCCTCGGCATCCCGGTCCAGGATGGTGAATCCGGGCAGGCCGTCCGAGCGCGCTGCCGTTTCGAAGGCCTCGCGCTCGGCGTCGCGGACCAGCGGGTTCCAGCTGAAGCTCTGGGTACCGGCATGGCGCTCCATCCACGGCGTGACGAAGTCGCTGAAATCGGTTGCCGTCACGTTCTCGCTGACCGAGAACAGGCGTTCGATGGAGCGCATCATCTCGAGGTGGCGGTCGAGCCGCTTCTGCAGCAGCCCGGCCAGGTGCGCCGCTTCGCGGTCGAACTGGGCATGGATGCGCATCTCCTCCCACTGCACGACCTGCCGGTAGGTCAGGGTGAGCAGCACGAGCGCCACCGCGAGCGGCGCGGCGATCCCGAGCCGCCGGGGCCGCCACGCGCTGGCCGGGCGCCCGAAGAACACGAACATCAGCGGCGTGGCGACCAGCGCGCCAAGGGTGTCGCCTGCCCACCACGTCCAGGCGTTGAACAGCGCCCCGGCCGGGGGAATCACCCCCGCCCACACCAGGGCCGAGATCGCGACCGTGCAGCTCACCAGCGAACTCAGCGGGACCGCGACCAGCAGCAGGCGCAGCACGGCGCGCGGGGTGTCGAGGGCGCTAGGGAAGCCGACCAGCTTCCTCGCCAGCAGCGTGCCGGCAACGGCCTGCAGGGTGGCGCCGAGCGGGACGACCATGGGACCGAGCGGATTCCATCCGGGGGTGCCGATCAGCGGCCACGCCGCTGCCAGCTGGACCAGCGCGGAGCCTGCCAGGACAGCGGGCCAGTAGCGGATGCCGCAAATGATCAGGGCCGCGAGCGCGATGCCGGCCGACGGGAAGAAAGGGGCCGTATAGCCGGGCGGGATAGCGAGCCCGAGTGCGAGATGGCCCGCAAGCCAGTAGCCGAGGGCGATGGTGATCCAGGGTGAAGTCAGCGCGCGCATCGCCCGAGTATAGAACCGGCATTCTCGCGCCCATTGTGACGGATCGCATGGAGCGGGGCAGAAGAGCGGCGCAATGCGCTAAACTTGCAGGCTTCGACGCGGCTGCGGTCCATGGCTGCCGACGCTCCCCTGTCGCTTAAACGGAATTGACGATGTTCGAGGCTGTCCGCAACAACAAGCGCATTGCGCAGATCATTCTGGGGATCCTGATCATCCCCTTCGCCTTCTTCGGCATGGATGCATACTTCAGCGATTCCGCCACCGGCAACGAGGTCGCCAAGGTGGGCGGGACGGCAATCAGCGCCTACGACTTCGACCAAGCTGTGCGCGAGCAGCAGGACCGGCTGCGTGCGAATGCCGGTGGGCAGGTGGATCGCGCCTTGCTCGACTCCCCCGAGCTGCGCCGTGCGGTGCTCGACAACCTGATCAACCAGCGCGTGCTGGCGCTGTATGCCGCCGAGAACCGGCTGGTGGTCACGCCGCAGCAGCTGCAGGAGACGATTGCGGGCGTTCCGGCCTTCCAGGAAGACGGCCGCTTCTCGCTGCAGCGCTACGAGAACCTGGTGCGTGCCCAGGGCATGAGTCCGGCGACCTTCGAGGCTCGCCTGGCGCAGGACGTACGCATTCAGCAGATCGTTGCCGCTGTGGGGGATGCCGGCTTCGTGCCCGAGGCATCTGCCCGGCGTTTCCTGGACGCCCAGCTCGAGTCGCGCCGCATTCGCGAGTTCCGCCTGGCGGCGGCCAGGCTGGGTGCCGAGGCCGCGGTGAGCGATGCGCAGGTCGCGGCCTACTACGAGGCCAATCCGGCGCGATTCGAGCGTCCTGCCCGGCTGCAGGCCGAGTACCTGGTGTTCGACCGGGCGGCGATCGAGCGGAAGGTCGAGGTCGCCGACGACGCGGTGATCGCGTTCTACGAAGGCAACCCCCAGCGTTTTGGCGTGCCCGAAGAGCGCCAGGCCCGGCATATCCTGCTCACCCTCGCCGACGGCGCCGAGCAGGCCGAAGTGGACAAGGTGATGGCCGAGGCAAAGGCGATCGTCGACACGCTTCGCCAGGATCCGGCCCGGTTCGCCGAGCTCGCGCGCGAGAAGTCGCAGGACCCCGGCTCCTGTCTCTTATACACATCTGACGCTGCCGACGAAGAGGATAGTGT
>CZCA01002809.1_pt1 | contig 19790 bp, 19 predicted proteins | sample 591981 | NCBI WGS metagenome assembly CZCA01 (sample SAMEA3556810, study PRJEB10932) | anaerobic digester metagenome
TATCGGCGCTCGCGCGCACGCTCGCTGCCGAGGCGATCCGGCTGGCGCCGGCAGGCAGCGAGGTGGACGGCATGCTCTCGGCCTGGCGCGAGCGGGCGGCGGTGGCGATCGAACGCTACCGCCACCTGCTCGGCGAGATCCGCACGGCACCGAGCATCGACCTGGCGATGGTGTCGGTCATGCTGCGCGAGTTGCGCGGCATGGTGTGACGTCTGGCGCTTTCCGGTCACGATGGGCGCGCACGGCAGGCGCAGCCGCGGATTTCTTCATGCTCCACGGGCTGTGGTCGAACGCGCCCGGACTGCTGACGTGCCCTGCGCGCTTCGGTTATCATCGCGCTTTCCCGCAGCACATCTCCCATGACCAAATACGTCTTCGTTACCGGCGGTGTCGTGTCCTCTCTGGGCAAAGGCATCGCGGCTGCCTCTTTGGGGGCGATCCTCGAGTCCCGCGGCATCAAGGTCACGCACCTCAAGCTGGACCCCTACATCAACGTCGATCCGGGCACCATGAGCCCGTTCCAGCACGGCGAGGTCTTCGTCACTGAAGACGGTGCGGAAACCGACCTCGACCTCGGCCATTACGAGCGCTTCACCAGCGCGAAGATGAGCAAGCGCAACAACTTCACCACCGGGCAGATCTACGAGTCGGTGCTGAAGAAGGAGCGCCGCGGCGAATATCTGGGCAAGACCGTGCAGGTCATCCCGCACATCACCGACGAGATCAAGGCCTACGTCAAGCGCGGCGCCGAGGGCGCCGACGTGGCGATCATCGAGGTTGGCGGCACGGTGGGCGACATCGAGTCGCTGCCCTTCCTCGAGGCCATCCGTCAGATGGGCTTCGAGGAGGGCCGTCACGGTACCTGCTTCATCCACCTCACGCTGCTGCCCTACATCCCGACCGCCGGCGAACTCAAGACCAAGCCGACCCAGCACTCGGTGAAGGAGCTGCGCGAGATCGGCATCCAGCCCGACATCCTGCTGTGCCGCGCCGATCGCTCGATCCCGGCCGACGAGCGCCGCAAGATTGCGCTGTTCTGCAACGTGATGCCGGAGGCGGTCATCGAGGTGCTCGATGCCGACTCGATCTACAAGATCCCCGGCATGCTGCACGACCAGATGCTCGACCAGATCGTCTGCCACAAGCTCGACATCCTCGCCCGCGCGGCGGATCTGTCGGTGTGGGAGAGGCTGATCCACGCGCTGGAAAACCCGAAGCAGACGGTCAATGTGGGCTTCGTCGGCAAGTACGTGGACCTCACCGAGTCCTACAAGTCGCTGATCGAGGCGCTCAACCACGCCGGCATGCACACCGAGTCGAAGGTGAAGATCCACTACATCGACTCCGAGGACATCGAGCGCGACGGCTGCGGTGTGCTGCAGCCCATGGACGCCATCCTGGTGCCGGGCGGCTTCGGCAAGCGCGGCACCGAGGGCAAGATCGCCGCCATCCGCTACGCGCGCGAGAACAAGGTGCCGTATCTGGGAATCTGCCTCGGCATGCAGCTCGCAGTGGTGGAGTTCGCTCGCGACGTCGCCGGCATGGATGGCGCGCACTCGACCGAGTTCGAGCGCGACACCAGGTACCCCGTCATCGGTCTGATCACCGAGTGGAAGGACCGCAGCGGCAAGATCGAGAAGCGCAGCGAGGAGTCCGACCTCGGCGGCACCATGCGCCTCGGCGGCCAGCTCTGCCAGTTGAAGGACGGCACGCTGGCGCGCGCGATCTATGGCGCCCCGGAGATCATGGAGCGCCACCGCCACCGCTACGAGGTCAACAACACCCTGCTCGCCAGACTGGAAGAGAAGGGGCTGGTGGTGTCGGGCCGTGCGCCAGTCACCAACCTGTGCGAGATGGTCGAGCTGCCTGCGGATGTCCATCCCTGGTTCGTCGGCTGCCAGTTCCATCCCGAATTCACCTCCAACCCGCGCAAGGGCCACCCGCTGTTCACCGCCTACGTGAAGGCAGCGATCGCGCACAAGCAGGCCACGGCCTCAAGGAGCGAAGCATGAACCTCTGCGGTTTCGAAGTCGGCCTCGACAAGCCCGTCTTCCTGATCTCCGGCCCCTGCGTGGCCGAGTCCGAGCAGATGTGCCTCGACATCGCCGGCCAGATGAAGGAGATCTGCGCCGAGCTGGGCATCCCCTACATCTTCAAGGCTTCCTACGACAAGGCCAACCGCAGCTCGGGCAAGAGCTTCCGCGGCCACGGCATGGACGCCGGACTCAGGATGCTCGAGGCGGTCAAGAAGCAGCTCGGCCTGCCGGTGCTGACCGACGTGCATACGATCGAGGAGATCCCGACCGTCGCCTCGGTGGTCGACGTGCTGCAGACCCCGGCCTTCCTTTGCCGCCAGACCGATTTCATCCACGCGGTGGCCGCCAGCGGCAAGCCGGTGAACATCAAGAAGGGCCAGTTCCTCGCCCCCGGCGACATGAAGAACGTCGCCGACAAGGCGCGCGAGGCCAACGGCGGTGCCGACACCATCATGGTGTGCGAGCGCGGCGCGTCCTTCGGCTACAACAACCTCGTCTCCGACATGCGTTCGCTGGCGATCATGCGCGACACTGGCTGCCCGGTGGTGTTCGACGCCACGCACTCGGTCCAGCTGCCGGGCGGGCAGGGCACGGCCTCGGGCGGCCAGCGCGAGTTCGTGCCGGTGCTGGCGCGCGCTGCGGTCGCGGTGGGCGTGGCGGGCCTGTTCATGGAAACGCATCCGGATCCCGCGAAGGCGCTGTCCGACGGCCCCAACGCCTGGCCGCTGCCGAAGATGAAGGCGCTGCTGACCACGCTCAAGGACATCGACACCCTGGTCAAGCTCCAGGGCTTCCTCGAGACCACGCTCTGAGATTCAAACCATCCGTTAAGCAACAGGACTACACATGAGTGCAATCGTTGATGTGATCGCCCGCGAGATTCTCGACTCCCGCGGCAACCCCACCGTCGAAGCCGACGTGCTGCTGGAATCGGGCGTGATGGGTCGGGCGGCGGTGCCGTCGGGCGCCTCCACCGGTTCGCGTGAGGCGATCGAGCTGCGTGACGGCGACAAGTCGCGCTTCCTCGGCAAGGGCGTGCTGCGCGCGGTCGAGAACGTGAACACCGAGATCGCCGAAGCCATCATCGGCCTCGACGCCGAGGAGCAGGCCTTCATCGACCGCACCCTGATCGAGCTCGACGGCACCGAGAACAAGTCGCGCCTGGGCGCCAACGCCATGCTGGCGGTGTCGATGGCGGTGGCCAAGGCCGCTGCGGAAGAAGCCGGCCTGCCGCTGTACCGCTACTTCGGCGGCTCCAGCCCGATGGTGATGCCGGTGCCGATGATGAACGTCATCAACGGCGGCGAGCACGCCAACAACAGCCTCGACATCCAGGAATGCATGATCATGCCGGTGAGCATGGGCAGCTTCCGCGAGGCCCTGCGCTGCGGCGCCGAGATCTTCCAGCACCTGAAGAAGATCGTCGACGCCAAGGGCTACCCCACCACCGTCGGCGACGAAGGCGGCTTCGCCCCCAACGTCTCCGGTACCGAGGAAGCGCTCAACTTGATCCAGGAAGCCATCGTCGCTGCCGGCTACGTGCCCGGCCAGGACGTGCTGCTGGCGCTCGACTGCGCCGCCTCCGAGTTCTACAAGGACGGCAAGTACGAGCTCAAGGGCGAGGGCCTGTCGCTCACCGCCGAGGGCTTCACCGATTACCTCGAGACCCTGTGCGACAAGTTCCCGATCGTATCGATCGAGGACGCCATGGCCGAGGGCGACTGGAACGGCTGGAAGATCCTGACCGAGCGCCTGGGCAAGCGCGTGCAGCTGGTGGGCGACGACCTCTTCGTCACCAACACCAAGATCCTCGCGGAAGGCATCGAGCAGGGCGTCGCCAACTCGATCCTGATCAAGATCAACCAGATCGGCACGCTGACCGAGACCTTCGCTGCGGTGGAAATGGCCAAGCTCGCCGGCTACACCGCCGTGATCTCGCACCGCTCGGGCGAGACCGACGACTCGACCATTGCCGACATCGCCGTCGGCCTGCGCGCGATGCAGATCAAGACCGGCTCGCTGAGCCGCTCGGACCGCATCTCGAAGTACAACCAGCTGCTGCGCATCGAGGAAGATCTCGGCGACACCGCCACCTATCCCGGCAAGCGGGCGTTCTATAACGTGCGCTGATCATCCTGCTGCGGCGAAGGTCGGCGGCATTGCTGTTGTCCTCGCCGAAACCGCCGTGTTCTGACATTCGCGGGCAAGACTGCTCCACCGTCACCCGGGCCCAACCCTGTGGTGGGCGCAGTCTTGCCCGCGAATGCGGTTGCCGGCCCAAGGTCGGCCGCCCTGCGGCAGACCATCCTCGAGTTTTCCTGCCCGATGCGCTGGCCCATCCTGATCCTGATTGCACTCGTCGTCCTGCTCCAGTATCCGCTCTGGCTGGGTAAGGGCGGATGGCTGCGCGTCTGGGAGGTGGACCGTCAGCTGCAGGCCCAGCGCGAGGAGAACCTGCGCCTCGAGCAGCGCAACGCCAGTCTCGAGGCGGAGGTCAGCGACTTGAAGTCGGGCAATGAGGCGATCGAGGAACGCGCGCGCTTCGAACTCGGCCTTACCAAGCCCGGCGAAATCTTCGTGCAGATTCCCCGTCGCTGAGCGACGCGCGGTTCCTCCTGAGGCGGTCGTGCGCGGGGCCGGGCGTCAGTTGCGCGCGATGAGCGTTCGTGCGCCGTCTATTCGCTGCGCAAAGTAGCGGTTGTCGAGCCGCTCCACGCGCACCTTGCCGCGGCTTGAGGGCGCGTGTACGAAGCGGCCGTCGCCAATGTAGATGCCCATGTGGGAGTGCCGGCGCTTCATGGTGTTGAAGAATACGAGGTCGCCGGGACGCAACTCGCTGACTTCGATCGGGCGGGTGCGGTCGGCGATCTGCGCAGCATTGTGCGGCAGTCGGCTGCCGCTGATGTTCTCGACGATGTACGCCACCATGCCGCTGCAGTCGAGGCCCGCTTCAGGGTTGCGGCCTCCGAAGCGATAACCGGTATCGAGCAGCCCGAGCGCGAACAGCACCATCTCCTGCGTCTGATGCTCGCCCTCGAGCGAAATGAACGGGCCGCCCGGCACCGTGGTGCGTGCGGGCGCCGGCGTCGCCGTGGTCACTTGCGGTGTCGTGCTGCAGCCGGCGAGGAGCGCCAGCGCAGCAACCACGGCAGCCAGCTTGAGCGGGCAGGCAAACCGTTGCAGCGGGGTCATCGGCCCGTGGCGGGATGTGCGGAGAAGGGGCGAGGCCTGAGCGTTCATGGCACGCTTGCGCAGACGCGAAAAAGATTTGCGCCAGCGTATCCCAGGCCGCACTGGTCTGCAAGGTTCGACGTCAAATCAGCGGCTTGCAGCGCATTCCTCGAATCCGCCTGAAGGCGGTGCTGCCCGGGCCCGCCTGAACCGGTGGCGCGCGACGCCGGCGATTCAATCGATCAGTTCGATCCGCCCGCTTACATGAACCGACACCTGGCTCTCGCCGCCTTCCAGCGGTGCCGACGCGGCCTCTGCCGACATCGCGGCGGCGGCGCGCATGCGCGGCATTGGCGGCTGGAAGCCCGAGTGGCCCACGGACAAGTGGGCGATCCGATGCTTGCGGCCGAGCGCGCCGGCGATCAGGCTCGCGCGCTGCTCGAACGCCTGCAGCGCGTCCGTGGTGGCCGCGTCGATGGCCTTGCGGCGGGTCTCGGGTGCCGGCTGCATGGTGATCTGGGCAAGGGCGAGGGTGGCCTGCAGTTCGCCGACCAGGTCCGACATGGCGGGAAGATCGCGACTCTCGAGTTCGATCTCCGAGCGCATGCGCCAGCCCGTGACGCGACCTTTGCCATCCTGCGCGTAAATCGGCCAGGTCGATGTATTGCCCGACTGCACCTTGACCTCGTTTCGGGTTCGGGCGAGTTCAAGCGCGGTGGCGATCTCGCGGTTCACCTCACGCGCCACCGCCGCGGGGTTGGGGCCCGTGCGCTCGACATAGAGGACTGCGGTGGCGAGATCGTTTGCCGCGGCCTTGCTGGCCTCGGCCGAGAGCTCGACGGTGGTGACCTGGGGCTGCGTCTGGCCCTCGCCCGCGCGCACGGGCGCAGCACAGAGCAGCATCGAGGTCGAAACCAGCGCGAGGGCGAACGGGACAACGCGCATCAGGCGGTTTCCTTACGGATCACGGTCGACGGTTCGAGCGCGCACAGGGATTGCTCGTACAGACGCGCGTTCTCGATGTAGTGCTGAGCGTTCCACTTCAGGTGCTCAACCTCGTCGTCGCTCAGGGTGCGGATCACGCGGCCGGGGGAGCCGACGACCAGCGAGCGGTCGGGAATGACCTTGCCCTCGGGGATCAGTGCGTTGGCGCCGATGATGCATTCCTTGCCGATCACGGCCTTGTTCAGGATTACCGCGTTGATGCCGATGAGGCTGCCGTCGCCGATGGTGCAGCCATGCAGCATCGCCATGTGGCCGATGCTGACGCGGTTGCCGATGTTCAGCGGCACGCCGTCGTCGTTGTGCAGCACCGAGCCGTCCTGGATGTTCGTGTCGTCACCGATGGTGATCGGGTCGTTGTCGCCACGCATCACCACGTTGTACCAGACGCTGACGTTGCGTCCGGCGCGCACCGAGCCGACGATCGTCGCGTTGTGCGCGATCCAGCTGCCTTCACCGAAACTCGGCCGACGGTCGCCCAGGGCATAGATGCTCATGATCATTCTCGCTTTTGGATGTCTCTCGCCGGAAGCTTGCGGCAGTTGGGGCGCGCATCATAACAACTGCGGTGCAGCATGAAAACTCTCGCGCGGTGCGCAATGTGGCTGATCCGGCAAGGGTTTTGCGCTGCGACAGGGGGTGCTAGGATGCCGGCCGCCATCAGGAAACACACATGCTCAGCTACCGCCACGCCTTCCACGCCGGCAATCACGCCGACGTCCTCAAGCATCTCGTCGTGCTGGAGTTGCTCGATTACTACAACAGGAAGGACAAGCCCTGGTATTACGTCGATACCCATGCGGGCGGGGGGTGCTATGCGCTCGACAGCGCGCAGGCGGACAAGACGGCCGAGGCGGTCGATGGGGTCGGGCGGCTGTGGGGGCGGGACGACCTGCCGGCTGCGGTGGCGAACTATGTCGCCGCGGTCGCCCAGTTCAATCCGCACGGGCGGCTGCTGTTCTATCCGGGCTCGCCCGCGCTGGCGATGACGCGCGCACGGGCGCAGGACCGGCTTCGTCTGTTCGAGCTCCACCCGGCCGACTTCGAATCCCTGCAGCGTACGTTCGAGAGCGAGCAGGAGCGCGTGCAGGTGCGCCGAAGCGACGGCTTCGCTGCGCTCAAGAGCCTGCTGCCGCCGCCCTCGCGCCGTGCGGTGGTGCTGATCGATCCGCCCTACGAAGTCAAGGAGGACTACCGGCGCGTGGTCGATACCGTGCGCGACGCGATGCGGCGATTCCCCACCGGGACCTTCGTCGTGTGGTATCCGATGCTCGCGCGCACGGAGGCGCGCGCGCTGCCCGAACGGCTCGCCGAACTCGGCGCCGAGAGCTGGCTCGATGTGCGGCTGGCGGTGCGCAAGCCGCCGCGCGACGGCTTCGGGATGTTCGGCAGCGGGCTGTACGTGATCAATCCGCCCTGGGTGCTGCCGCAGCGGCTCGAAGTGGCGCTGCCCTGGCTTGCCGAGCGCCTGGCGCTGGACGAGGGCGCGGGCTTCGATCTTGAGCATCACATCGAATGAGCGAGCCGACGATGCCCTCCGACTCGCTCCTCGAGCTACGCGATGCCATGCGCCGCTTCGCCGCCGAGCGCGAGTGGGAACGGTTTCATACACCCAAGAACCTGGCCATGGCGCTCTCGGGTGAAGCCGGTGAGCTGATCGAACATTTCCAGTGGCTCACGCCCGAGCAGTCCGCGTCGCTGCCGGGTGCGGCGCGCGACGAGGTCGCGCTCGAACTGGCCGACGTGCTGCTCTATCTCGTGCGCCTGGCCGATGTGCTCGACATCGACCTCGCCGCAGCCGCGCGGCGCAAGATCGAGATCAACGACCGGCGCTATCCGGTCGAGCGCGCGCGTGGGCGTGCGGACAAGTACGACCGCCTCTGATTCCGAAGCCACGTTTTTTGCGCCCCCCAATGCGGTTGTGCATTGGGGTAGTGCAATTTTTCTGAAACAATATCGCCTTTCGTATCCATCGGATTCCCATCTTGGACCTGCAGCACATCAGTGACATCGAGCGCGCCGCGCACAAAGGCCGGGGAGAGATCTTCCGCCTCGGCATGGGGGTGATCTTCATCGTCGCCGTCATGTTCTATTCGGCCATGCGCGGCTCCGGGGAAGGAAGCCTCGTGCTCGTGATGGCGGCCATGATCGGCGGCTACATGGCGATGAACATTGGTGCCAACGACGTCGCCAACAACGTGGGTCCGGCCGTGGGTTCCAAGGCGCTCACGCTGGCGGGCGCGCTGGTGATCGCGGCGATCTTCGAGGCGGCCGGTGCGCTGATCGCCGGTGGCGAGGTCGTGGGCACGATCCGTAGCGGCATCATCAACCCCGACCTCATCCCGGACTCGGACACCTTCGTGTGGATCATGCTTGCCGCGCTGCTTGCCGGTGCCCTGTGGCTGAACCTGGCCACGGCCGTGGGGGCGCCGGTGTCGACGACGCACTCGATCGTCGGCGCGGTGCTCGGTGCCGGCATGGCTGCAGCGGGTCCGTCGATCGTGGACTGGGCGACGATGGGCGGTATCGCGGCGAGCTGGGTCATCTCGCCCCTGCTCGGGGGGTTCTTCGCCGCGGGTTTCCTGTATCTCGTCAAGCGCAGCATCACCTATCAGGTCGACATGGCCGAAGCCGCGCGCCGAATGGTGCCGCTGCTCGTCGGCCTCATGGCCTGGACCTTCTCGACCTATCTGCTGCTCAAGGGGCTGAGCAAGGTGTGGAAGGTCGGCTTTGGCGCTGCGGTGCTGTATGGGCTGATCGTAGGCGTGCTTGTGTTCGTGCTGGTGCGCAAGGCGCTGTCAGGGCGCGATGGGATCGTGGCCAACACCAAGCAGAGCGTGAACAAGCTCTTCACTGTTCCGCTGATCTTCGCGGCGGCGCTGCTCAGCTTCGCCCATGGCTCCAACGACGTGGCCAACGCGGTGGGGCCGCTCGCCGCCATCGTGGATGTGGTGACCTCCGGCGGCGTGGTGCATAAGGATGCTGCCATCCCGACCTGGGTGATGATGGTCGGCGCCATCGGTATTGCGCTCGGCCTGGCCTTGTTTGGCCCCAAGGTCATCCGCACGGTCGGCTCCGAGATCACGGAGCTCGACCAGATGCGTGCGTACTGCATCGCCATGGCGGCTACGATCACCGTGATCGTGGCCAGCCAGCTCGGGCTGCCGGTGAGCTCCACTCACATCGCCGTCGGCGGCGTGTTCGGTGTGGGCTTTCTTCGCGAATACCTCAAGAGCAACTACGACCGCATGGTGGCCGAGATCAAGGCCCACCACCCGGAGGGTGACCTTGCCGCGATCGAGGCCTTCATCCAGCGTTTCGAGAAGGCCTCGCTCGAGGAGAAAGGCCGCATGCTGCAGGACCTCAAGGACCGCGCGAAGAAGTCCGAGGATCCCGCGAACTTTTCCAAGGGCGAGCGCAAGGATCTGAAGAAGGTCTATCGCCGCGAGCTGGTCAAGCGCTCGCAGCTGATGCGCATCGCTGCTGCCTGGATCATCACCGTCCCGGCCTCTGCCCTGATGGCCGCGATGCTGTTCTTCACCATCCGCGGCATGATGCTGCCCTGATGCTCAGTCGGCAGGCAGGCTCGCACCTGGCGGCGACCGCATGAGCCTGATCGAGCTGTTCGCGGTGGTGCTGCTCGGCGGGGTGGTGTGGTTCTGGCTCGACAGCCTGAAGGCACGAGAGGCGGGCGTCGAGGCCGCCCGGCGCGCCTGCCTTCGTGAGGCGGTGCAGTTCCTCGACGAGTCCGTGGTCGGCCACGGCTTGCGGCCGGTTCGCGACGAGCGCGGGCATCTGGTGCTGCGGCGCGCGTTCGAGTTCGAATATTCGGTGAGCGGCGATGACCGCTACAGCGGTTCCGTCGTGCTCGAGGGGCGCGAGGTGGTGCTCGTGGATGTGAGCGCGCATCGGCTGGCGCAGCGTGCGGTGGTGGTCAAGCTGCACTGACCGTCAGTGTCTCGGGGGCGGGCCCCGCATAGGCCGTGCCTAGCTGCGGCGGCCCTCGATAGCGCGCAGGAACTCATTGCGCGCCTGTTCAGAGCGCTCGAAGGCACCCGCGAAGGCCTGGGTCACCACACGCTCGTCACCGCGCCTGTCCTCGCCGAGCAGCAGGCATAGCTGCTCGGCCTCGATGATGCAGGCCGCGCCGGCAGCCTTGCCGTGCGTCATCAGCGCATCGGCGATGTCGCGCGTCATCCATTCCTGGTACGTGAAGCGGTGGCCGATTGCGTCGACCAGGCGCGCGATCCGGCCGAAGCCGTGCAGGCGCCCGCCGGGCAGGTAAGCGACATGCGCGACGCCGCGGAAGGGTACGAGGTGGTGCGGACATACCCCGTGCACGGCAATGCCGCGGACCACGACCATGTCGCGCCGCGGATCCTCGAAACCTTCGCCGAGCACGTCGGCCGGGTCGAGCTCGTAGCCGCCCAGCAGGCGGCGCTGCCAGAGCTCGCGCACGCGCTGGGCGGTACGTCCGGTGTGGGCGTTGTCGGGCGCGATGCCGCAGGCACGCAGCAGGTCGCCCACGGCGCGCTCGAAGGCGGCAGCGTCGAAATCGCCCGTACGCGGGATGCCGACGCCGGTCGGGCGCGCTGGTGGGGCATGGTCATGCCCGGCGTGTTCTTCGGGGGAGCTGTTCATGGCGGGACCCTTGCAGTGACGGCCCCGATGATACCCGTGCCATTGTCAGGCGATGAACACAGGGTCGGAAAACACCAGGGTGCCGTCCTTGCGCATCATCAGGTTGTTGGCGTTGAGGAGGTCGGGCAGGACCTGGTAGTCCTCGACGAAATCCGACAAGGCCTTGAGCGCCTGCTGCAGGCTCTGGTTGATCGCCAGCGGGTTGACCGTCATGTGGTACAAGGCGATCCGGCCCATGTCAGCGCCCAGCCGGCTCCATTGCTGGCAGGCCGACCAGTAGAACTCGATCAGCCGCTTGGCGAGCTCGCCAGCCGGGGAGTTCTCGTCCAGCGGATAGAGCCGCTCCATCTCGATCAGATGCAGTGGGTAACCGGACGATGCGCGCCCGATGATGCCGTGGTCGGCATGGATGATCGGGAAATGTTCGCCGCGCGGGCGATCGTCGGCGGTATAGAGGAAGTAGTCGGCGGGCGAGCTTACGATCTTGTAGACCCGCTCGCTGTCGCCCTTGTCGATCACGACGGAGTATTCGCCACGCCCGATCTCCCGCTTGCCATCGAGCAGCGGATGGGGCGGCACCGGGTCGGGCAGCAGGATCGCCTGTCGCCCCATCGCTGCGCGTGCCGCCACCAGATCCAACATGACGCCTCCGTCGATTACGCCATGATGTTATAGCCGGCGTCGACGAAATGCACGCCGCCGGTGATCAGACGGCCGGCGTCGGAGACCAGGAACGCGGTGAGCGCGCCGATATCCTCCGGGGTGACCAGCGCGTGCATCGGCGAGCGTTCGACCGCCGCAGCCATCAGGCCATCGAAGCCGGCGATGCCGGAGGCGGCGCGCGTCATCAGCGGGCCGGGCGAGACGGCATTCACGCGGATGCCCTTCTGGCCGAGCTCTGCAGCCATGTAACGGGTGGCGGCCTCGAGCGCCGCCTTGCACAGGCCCATCACGCCGTAATGGGGGATGACCTTCTCCGAGCCGAGGTAGGTCATGGTGACCAGCGCGCCGCCGCCGGCCTTCTCCAGCAGCGGCTCGGCCTTCTTCGCCAGCCGCACGAAGGAGTGCGTGGAGACGTCCATCGCCAGGGCGAAGCCATCGGCCGAGGTGTCTACGACGCGGCCGTGCAGGTCGTCGCGCTTGGCAAAGGCCATGCTGTGCACCGCGAAGTCGAGCTTGCCGTAGCGAGCCTCGATCTGGGCGAATGCAGCGTCCATGGTCTCAGGCTGGGTGACGTCGAGCAGGAAGACATCCTCGACGCCGAGGCGGTGGATGACCGGCTCGATGAAGGCGCGCGTCTTCTCGTTCTGGTAGGTGATGATGAGCTTGGCACCGGCCTGGGCGCAGGCTTCGGCGACGCCGGTGGAGATGGACTTCTCGTTCGCGATGCCGGTGATCAGACCGACCTTGCCTTCGAGGTTGATGATGGGGCTCATGCTGGTTTCCTTTTGGGAGCGGGTGTTTGTTGCTGCATTGCAACAGGTCTGTATTCGACACCAGCCGGATTACACAAATCGCTTCGGTCGTGAAATCCGGTACGCGTCCGAACGCTTCGGATTCGAGTATATTGCGCATTGCAGCATTTTTGAAAACTGCTCTGGCGTTTTGGTCGGGGCCGAGTGAAATATGACACGCAACGCATACATCTTCATGGACTTCGACGGCGTCACCCATCCCTGGGGTGAAGTCGAGGATTTCCGCTGCCTGCCGTACATCGAGGCCGTCGTGCGGGAGTTCAGCGAAGCGCGGATCGTCATTGCCTCGGACTGGCGCATGCTCTTCTCCATGCAGAAGCTTGTGGCGAGGTTCTCGGAGGATGTTCGTCCCCAGATCGCCGGCGCCACGCCCCACATGCTGCCCAAGACCGGCGCCGAGCTGCATGGGCTGCGCGAACGCGAGGCCATGCTGTGGCTGGCCCAGCACGAGGCGAACCCCGCTGAGGCCGCCTGGTGCGCGATTGACGATGCGCCCGGCAACTGGTTGTCGCGATCGCGGCTGATCCTCACCGATTTCAAACGTGGCTTCACTGCCGAGGACGCCGGAGCCTTGCGGCGCATGCTTCACGGTTTCCGTGCCGGGACGGCCCGGCCGTCCGAGCGCGCGGTGACCTCGCTGTGGGCACGCAACATTGCCTGATACATTGCTCCGATGACCGCACCCGAATCCGTATTGCCCGCCGATCCGCTTGCTGCGCTGGTCGATGCCGCCACCCAGCGCCAGGCTGCCCGCATCGCGCAGGAGGCGTTCGCGCGGGTCTTCCGCCTCAGCGTTGCGGAGGCGGAAAGCGTCCGCCACAAGGGGGTGCAGGAACTGCATTCGGAGCTTTCGCAATGGGCTACCGCCGCCGAGGGGGGCGAGGCCCGGGCCCTGCGCCTTGCGCTGCTGCTGACCGGAATGGACCAATGGGGCCTGGTGTGGAGCCAGGCCTTCGGGCTGGTGGCCATCCCGGGGCTGAGCGAGCTGGTCGGCGCGCTGCGCACCAGCCAGGACGAGACCCTGGAAGCACGCTTTCTGCGTCACTTCGAAGCGCTGAACGCCGCCGAGGAGAACGCGATCGATTTCAAGGTCGAACTGCGGCGCGGGCTGCACCTCGCCTTGTGGCATTCGTCGATCGTGACCGAGAGCCGCGACGAGGCCCTGCGCCTGGCCGGACAGCTCGGCAGCCAGCTGCTTGCGCTCACCCGCGACATGCCGGTCGCCGGCTGGCGCCTGGTTGCCGACGCGCTTGCCTTCATCCAGATCCGCTGTCTCTCGGACGGCCTCGCTTCCGAGGGCGTGGCTCAGGAGGCGACCCAGGCATTGTTCGCCGCACTGGCCCGCGAGCTTCCCGCTGCGCAGCGCGATCTGGTCATGGCGCACGCAGCGCGCGCGGTGATCGCCTGGCAGCAGGCGAACCGTGGCCCGGCGCAGATCCACTGATGGCGCTCAAGGCAACGATATTCAAGGCCGAGATCCAGGTCGCCGACATGGATCGGCACCACTATGGCGACTACAGCCTGACACTGGCTCGGCACCCGTCCGAGACTGACGAACGCATGATGGTCCGTCTGCTCGGATTCGCGTTGTTTGCCGATCCCGCGCTGGCCTTTGGCAAGGGGCTGTGCGTGGACGATGAGCCGGACCTCTGGCAGAAGGATCTCACCGGCACCATCGAGCGCTGGATCGACGTCGGCCAGCCCGACGACAAATGGATTCGCAAGGCCTGCGGCCGCGCCCGCGAGGTCGTGGTGCTCGCATACGGGCGTGCGCTCGAGGTGTGGTGGAACGGCGTCCGCGGCAAGCTCGAGCGGCACGACAACCTGCGCGTGTTCGAACTCGCGCGCGAATCCACTGCAGACCTTGCCCGACTGGCCGAGCGCACCATGCGGCTGCAGTTCACCATCCAGGATGGCCACGTCTGGGTCGGCAACAGTCGTGACACCGTGGCGCTGGAGCCGCGGCGGCTTCTGGGGGGCGACTGGCCCTGAATGCGGTCGTCGCCGGGCAGCTCCGGCGTGGTGTGTTCGGTGCCCGCCCGCCATTTCGACCAGCGGCGAGGACAGGGGACGCAGGCTTCGGCTCTGTGCGTCGGCCCGGATGTCAGACAGTCGATGCGGGCGCGTTCGCGGCGGGCAGCGACTGCCAGGAGAACCACGGGATCAGGTGCGCGCCCGGCATCGGGCGGGCGATGCCGAATCCCTGGCCGACCTCGCAGCCGAGCTCGATCAGCGCGGCCGCGTGAGCCGGCGTCTCGACGCCTTCGGCGATGACTTCACGCTCGAAGGTGCGCGCCAGATGCACGACCGCGCCCACGATCGCGCGCGCTTCCTTGTCCTTGAGCATGTCGAGCACGAAGCTGCGATCGATCTTCAGGCGGTCCACCGGGAGCTGCCGGTAGTGGCGCAAGGAAGCGTAGCCGGTACCGAAGTCGTCGAGTGCAATGCGCACGCCGAGCCGGCGGCAGGCGTGCAGGACCTCGGTGGCGAGCACGATGTCGTCGAGCGCCGCGGATTCGAGGATCTCGAGCTCTAGCTTGTCAGCCGGAACGCCTGGGTGGCGAGCCAGCGCGCTGCGGATGCTGGCGACAAATCCCGTCGTCAGCAGCAGGCGGGCACCGACATTGACGCTCACGCCGATGTCCATCCCCTGTGCACGGCAGACCGCCAACTGTTCCAGGGCCGCGTCGATGACCCACTGGTCGAGCGCGGTCTCGAGCTCAGTGCCGACGATGTCGGGCAGGAATTGCGCGGGTGCCAGCAGCCCCTGCTCGGGGTGCTGCCAGCGGATCAGCGCCTCGATGCCGACCACGCTGCCGCTGCGCATGTTCACCTGGGGCTGGAAGTGGAGCACGAACTCGCGCTCGCGAAGGGCTTGCGCGAGGCGGTCATGGCGCAGCTTGCGCAGGCGCTGCTCCTCTTCGACGCTGGCATCGAAGTACTGGATGCAGTTACGGCCGCGCTGCTTGGCGCGATACATCGCCTGGTCGGCGTGGCGCAGCAGCGTGTCCGGATCGGCGTTGTCCTCGGGGAAGCGGGTCACGCCGATGCTTGCCGAGACGGTCACATACTCATGTCCAATCCTCAACGGCTCGCGGATCGCCTCGAGCACACGCTCGAGGACCGTGTCGCCCTCGGCGTCCTCGAGCAGCAGCACGAACTCGTCCCCGCCCAGGCGGGCAACCGTGTCGCTCGCGCGCAGGATCGCGCCCAGTCGGTCGACGATCCCGATCAGGAGGTCGTCGCCGGCCTTGTGCCCGTGCAGATCGTTGATCGGCTTGAAGCCGTCGAGGTCGAACACGCACACGGCGAGGGGCTTGCCCGTGCGGTTCGCGTGCGCGATCGCCTGGCGCAGGCGATCGTCGAGCAGGCGGCGGTTGGGCGCGCCGGTGAGCGGGTCGAAGTAGGCGATGCGGTTGAGCTCCTCCTCCTGGCGCTTGAGCCGGCTGATGTCCGAGAAGGTGGCCACGTGATGCAGCAACCTGTCGTTTGCGTCATGGACGCGGCTTATCGACAGCACTTCGGCGAAGTCGCTACCGTCCTTGCGGCGGTTCCACAGCTCACCCTGCCAGTAACCTTTCTGCTCGAGGGTCTCCCACAAGGTGCGATAGAAGGCCGCGCTCTGCCGGCCCGAGCTGAGCAGGCTGGGGTCGCGTCCGATGGTCTCCTCGCGGCTGTAGCCGGTGATGCGGGTGAAGGCGGGATTGACGTCGACGATGCGGTTGTCGGCGTCGGTGATGATGATCGCCTCGTAGCTCGACGAGAACACGCTTGCGGCAAGGCAGAGCTTCTCCTCGGCGGCCTTGCGGCGGCTGATGTCGATCTGCGCACCCTTGAGCTGCAGTGGGCTCCCATCCGGCGCATGCCGCACGACGATCGCGCGGTCGTGCACCCAGATCCAGCGGCCGTCGAGGTGACGCAGGCGCAGGTCGTGCTCGAAGCACGACGAGCTGCCCTCGAGCAGGCGCGCCAGCGCTGCATCGACCGCCTGGAGGTCATCGGGGTGCACCAGGTCGCGCCAGGCAGCGCGATCGCGGGCGGGTTTGGATACGCCATCGTAGCCAAGCATGGCTGCCCAGCGTCGATCGAAGATCCACTCGCCGGTCACGAGATTCCACTCCCAGCTCCCGGCCTGGGTGGCTTCGACGACGTTGCGCAGGTGCTGCCGCTCGAGGTCGATCTGCTCGGCCATCCGGCGTTCCACCACGCTTGCACGCGCAAGCTGCAGGTTGCGCTGCACCAGGCGTGCCAGCAGTAGCACGATCGCGCATGCGGCGAGCGAGAGCGAGAAGATCCATTCGTGGTACTGCGCCCAGACGTCACGCCAGGCGAGCGGTTCGCTGCGATCGAAGGGGGGCAGCCGCAGTTCGCGCATCAGTTGTTCCACGACCGCATAGTCGGCCGGGATTGTGAAGCCGGCGATCTGCGCGGCGCGGGCAGCCGGGTGGTCTTCGGAAAGGGCCAGCACGAGCGCGGCCACCTGGCGTACGGTACGCTCGTCGGCGCGAGCAAGCGCGACGAGCGGCCATTCCGGGTAGAGGCGTGTCGAGCGCTGATAGGGATAGCCGGACGTGGTCTGCGCATTGAGCACGGTCAGCATCGACAGGTCGCGGCCTTCGCGGGTGAGTTGCTCGAGCAGGCCGGTACGGACAAAGGCCGCGTCCACAGCCCCGCTCAGCAGCGCGTCCACCACGCTGTCCTGGTCCTGGCCGATCCGCACGAGTCGCAGCGTGGCGGGATCGACGCCCGCACGCTGGAGTTCGAGCGCCTGGGCAGGAAAGGTGCCGAGGAAGTTGGCATCGGTGGTGGCGATCCGCTTGTCGCGCAGGTCCGTGATCGCTTGCACGCCGGGCGAGTCGCGCCTGGCCAGGATGACCCCGCCGAATTCGCTGACGGCCTGTCCCCCGTTGACGTCGAGCTTGGTCGCGATCGCGCCCGAAAGCGGGCTCAAGCTGCGCAGCTCGACGAGGTGGGTGGGGTTGGTCAGGACCAGGTCGAGCTCGTTGCGCGCGATGGCTGTCCGCATCGCCTCGGCATGCAGCACCTCGAGGTGGACCTCACGGCCAAGGCCGGCACCAAGGTAATCCGCGAACGGCTGCCACATGGACTGGACCATGGGCTCGGGACGGAGCGCGAGCACGCCCAGGGTGAGCTGCTGTTCCGCGCGAGCCTGGCTGTTCGTGATCAGCACCAGCACGGCGAGCAGGATGCGCAGCAGCGGTTTCAAGGTCTGCCCGCCTGATCGAGGCACCGCGCTTGCCGGCCTCTGCGCGCGGGAGGGACGTCAGACACTCCGTTCGGCAAGCGTAGGGGGAGCGCCGGCGGGAAGGGGAGGTCGTACATCGCGTGCAGTTGGATCTTTAAACTACCCAGTTTAGGCAGTAAGACGCGCGGTGCGTGCGCACAAGATCACACCGCGCGTCTTTCTGGGGTCAGCCGTCGCGACGCTTGTAGGGCTTGCGCGGGCCGTCGTAGGGCCTGGCAGGTTTGTCGAAGGGCCTGCGCGGGCCGTCGGCGTTCTGCTGCGCGGGACGACGCGGCGCGCTCTCGCCGCCATCGCGCGACCCTCCCCTTGCGGGGTAACTTCCTTCCGGGGGTGGCTTGCGGTCAGCGTCGAAAGTACGGCGCGGACGGTCGTCGGCGGCCGATCCCCGGTAGGCGTCGTCGCGCGGCGGACGGCGACGCTCCGGCGTGGCGGCGGCTTCCGCAGCGCTCAGGGCGCGGATGTTGAGCGGCATCTGGCGTACGCGTGTGCGCTTGAGCGTGCCGAGCAGATCCTCGGGCAGGTTGGCGGGCAGTTCCACCGTCGAGAAGTCGTCGAACAGATGAATCTGACCGATGAACTTGCCTTCGATGCCGCCCTCGTTGGCGATCGCGCCCACGATCTCCTTCGGACTGGCGCCGTGGGCGCGGCCGACTTCGATGCGGTAGCGCACCAGCGCGCCATCGCTGAAGGCGCGGCGGCGGGCGAGGATCTCGTCGCGGTTGGGGCGCGGCGTGCGTTCGCGCGGTGCGCCGGTGGTGAAGTGTTCGGCGCGCGGGCCGCGGCCTTCGCCCGGGGCGGTGGTGGCGATGTCCCTGCCGCGGCCGGACTGCTCAATCTGCAGCGGACGCTCGCGCTGGGCGAGCAGGGTCAGGGCGGCGGCGACTTCGTGGATGTCGAGCTCGTTCTCGTCGACGAGGTCATTGACGATGCCCATGAAGAAACCGAGGTCCTCGCTGCCGATGGCATCGACCACCTGGCGTTTGAACTGCGCCACACGCAGGTTGGTGACCTCCTCGCTGCTCGGCAGTGCGATCGGTGTGATCGGCTGGCGCGTGGCGCGTTCGATCATCTTCAGCATGCGCGTCTCGCGCGGCGCCACGAACAGGATCGCCACGCCCTCGCGGCCGGCACGGCCGGTGCGGCCGATGCGGTGCACGTAGGCTTCGGTGTCGTAGGGGATGTCGTAGTTGATCACGTGCGACACGCGCGGCACGTCGATGCCGCGCGCGGCGACGTCGGTGGCGATGACGATGTCGAGGGCGCCGCTCTTCAGCTGCTCGATCACGCGTTCGCGCAGGCCCTGGGTCATGTCGCCGTTGAGCGCCGCAGCCGCATAGCCGCGGGCGGCCAGCTTGTCGGCGAGCTCGTCGGTGGCGATCTTCGTGCGCACGAAGACGATGGCAGCGTCGAAGCTTTCCTCGGCGTCGAGGATGCGGGTGAGCGCGTCGAGCTTGTCCACCCCGCGCACCAGCCAGTAACGCTGGCTGATCTTGGAGACCGTGGAGGTGGCCGCGCGGATCTTGATCTCCTGCGGCTCGCGCAGGTGGCGGCGGGCGACGTCGCGGATGACGTTCGGCATGGTGGCCGAGAACAGCGCGGTCTGGCGCTCGGCCGGGGTGTGCTCGAGGATCCACTCGACGTCGTCGATGAAGCCCATGCGCAGCATCTCGTCGGCCTCGTCGAGCACGATGGCCTTGAGCGCGTCGAGCTTGAGGCTTTCGCGCTCGAGGTGGTCCATGACCCGCCCCGGCGTGCCGACGATGACCTGCGCCCCACGCGACAGCTGGCGCAGCTGCACCACCATGCTCTGGCCGCCGTAGATCGGCAGCACGTGGAAATTCTTCAGGTGGTGGGCGTACTTGGCGAAGGCCTCGGCGACCTGGATCGCGAGCTCGCGCGTGGGCGTCAGCACGAGCACCTGTGGGCGGGTGTCGGCGAGGTCGATGCGCGCGAGCATGGGCAGCGCGAACGCGGCGGTCTTGCCGGTGCCGGTCTGGGCCTCGCCGAGGATGTCGTGGCCGGCGAGCAGCTGGGGGATGCAGGCAGCCTGGATCGGCGAGGGTGTCTCGTAACCGACCTCGGCGAGGGCGGACAGTAGGGGGGCGGGCAGGTCGAGATCGGCGAAGCGCAGGGTGGCTTCGGCGTCTGGGAAGTCGGGGCGGGCAGAGTCGGGCATGATGTTCCGGGCCGGGGGCTACA
>CZCA01003097.1_pt1 | contig 19707 bp, 14 predicted proteins | sample 591981 | NCBI WGS metagenome assembly CZCA01 (sample SAMEA3556810, study PRJEB10932) | anaerobic digester metagenome
GATGTGTATAAGAGACAGTTCAATCTCAACGCCTACGCCGCCGCTCGTCGCCTGACGCCCGACGAAGCTGCCGCCGCCGTCCGGCTGGCGGAGCGGCTGCGCGGGGATCGTTTCTTTCTAGACCAGGTGGCGGCGGGACGCGCCTTAAACCTGTTGATGCAACCCGGTCTGGTCGCCGGTGGGCGTAAGCTGCCGGGCTGGTTGCGTCAGATCGACGCACTGGTGGTCGATGAGATTCAGGACCTGACGCTGCTGCAGATTGCGCTGCTGGCCGAGCTGGCGCGCATGCGTCTGCGCAGCGGCGATCGTCAACTGGCCGTCGTCTTCGCCGGTGATGAATCGCAGATCGTTCAGCCGAGCGGCTTTGACTGGGGCGTCACCAAGGACCTGTTGCGCGAGGTGCTGGGCGCCAATCCGCAGGAATTCGAGTTCCGCCACCAACGTCGCTCTCCGCACAACCTGGCCTACGTCATCGACAACGCGTGGAACTTTTACGTTCATCTGCCCAGGCAATTGCGCCCCAGCGCTAACCGCCAGAGCTTTCTCGACGACGCCGACATGGAGCTATCCATCGCCACGCATCGCCCAGATGACCGCGAAGAAAACGGGCGCCTGCTCATTTGTCCATTGCCCGCCGCCATGCAGCAGGCTGGCGCCGACGCCACGCGGCAGTGGCGCACCTTTGTCGAAGAACTGGCCGAACTGCCCGGGCGCGCGCTGATCGATCTGAATGGTAGTGTGCCGAATCTGAAGACCGCTGATGAGGAGAGCGCCAAAGCTGAGGAGGTGATCTTCAATGTGCGCGAGATCAAGGGGTTGGAGCGCAACACCGTGCTCATTGTCGGCCTTGACGCCACGTTCCAGCAAGCGATGCGGCTGGCAGAGAGCAGCGACGCGCCGCCACTTTTCGAGGCGCGACGATTGATCGATGAGATGCGCGTCGCCCTCAGCCGCTCCACCGACAAGCTGGTGTTGCTGGAAGCGCCCGACGCGCCAGTGTTGGCGGCGTTGGCGATCGACAATGTCGAAGGCCACTACACAATGACGTGGGGCGCGCTGCGCGACCTGTTGCGCACCGAGCAAATGTCGGAGATCGAAGTCATCGAAGGTTATCTTGATGAAGTCGATGACCTGCTCGAGCGTGGGCGTTGGGAGCAGGCGCGCCAACGCAACCGCCGCGCCCATGAATTCGCTGTGCAAATTGAGGATCGCACTCTCCAGCGCGAGGCGCAAACGCAATATATCCAGATTTTCCTGCAGGAGGCCTCCGCCCATTTGCTGCACGACCGTCTGTCCGAGGCGTTGCAACTTAACCGGCGTGCGCGTGCGCTGGCGACGGCTCTGGGCGACCCGGCCGTGATCGATGAAGCTGACGAACAGCGTGAGGCGCTGGCGCATGCTGTCGAGGAGCGTCTGAACGCCGCGCTGGCGCCCACCGGCCCTCGCGCCGACGAGCCGGCTGCGCGCTATGCCAGCTTGCAGGCGCTACGGTCGTGGGTGGAGATGCTCGACGCTCCCCGTTTGCGACGCCGGTTGAATGAGGCAATGCTGACGACGGGCTGGCAGTGGGGGGTGATGTTGCTCAAGGCCGGCCCGGAGGTAGGGGCGACGCTGGCTTCGTTGTTCGGCGCTCTGGCCGAAGTGATGCGGATCGAACAGGACGAAGCCGGCGCGTCGCTGGCAGCCATAGTTGCGCAGCGATATGCGACCCTACCGCACGCAAGTGCGTTGACCACCGCACAGGTGACGGCGCTATTGGGTTTCATTGACGACTCGTTGCAAGCGCTGGCGCCGTTGTCGCTGGCGGGCGCAGCCTACGCCTTTGTCGCACACTGGCTGGAGGAAAGCTTCGCCCAGTTAGGTGAGCACCATGCGCTCTACTACGATTGGGCCGTGCGCGCTGAACGCTACCACGCGCAGGTCGGCTACCCGGCGCTCGACGACCGGTTGTGGGATCTAGAGAACCGCGTGGAGTTGGTGGATGGACCGCACTGGACGACCACTGCGCATGACCCGGACGTGTTGCGTTTTGGCGCGTTTATAGCTGCTTACAACGGCAATCCCCATGACGCCTCGCTGGCATGGGAGAAATTAGGCGAGATCGACCTGGCGATTCACCAGGCGCGCGAAGCGGGCGACCTGGAGCGCGCCTACCACCTGTTGCGGCAGACAGGTCAGCCGATCCCCGACGCCCTCTCAACGGCGGTGAAACTGACACGGCAGGCGGCGCAGCTTGTCAGCAAACAGCAGAATCTACGCGCAGGCGAACGCCGCGCGCTGGCAGAGGCGCTGCACACCCTGCTGGCGGCCCTGGAGGTTTCCCCTGCGTCGCCGAACGATGACGACATGCTCGACGCCGAAGGCGCCACCAACGTTTCAGACTCCACGCAGCGGTGAGGGGGCTGTACAAGTTGGCGGCGCTGATTCCGACGTGAAGCAGTCCCGACGGTCGAGGTGAGTTTGACGTGGTGGCGCCCTCTTGTAGAATAGGTGTTCGGGCAGGAGAAAAAAACTGGCGCTTGTAGTGAAGCTGAGGCAATGTGAGAGATGCCCATATGACAAACTCGGAAGCCGGTGAACTCACGCGTGAGGAAATGCGTGTTGCAGTTTACTGCAGCATGAGTGAGCCTACCGATCCGGGAAGTGTTACACCTGACACACCGTTGGATGAATTGAACTTGAACTGGAGCGAACGCGACCTGCCGGAGCGGGTCCGCACAAAGCATGTGCACCGTTTGCATCCATACTTGGGCAAGTTTATCCCGCAATTAGTTGAAGTGTTTCTGCGGAAATACTTCAAGCCTGGGCAAACGATTCTTGATCCGTTTGCAGGTTCCGGCACTACGCTGGTGCAGGCAAATGAACTTGGGGTAAATGCTGTTGGGTATGATGTCTCCGCCTTCAATGTATTGCTCACGCGTGCCAAGACCAAGCGCTACAACTTGAGAACTGTGCGGCACGAAATTCTCGACATCCTTGAACGAACTGCACGCATGACGCAAGCCGAGGCGGCTCAACCTTTGCTTTGGGCAGAGACTACTGCCGATGGGCGACATCGGGAAGATGCCGCCACCAACTATCTTGAGCTTTGGTTTGCACCTCAGGCGCGCACCGAATTGTTGACGTACCGCAGCCTGATCGAAGAATACGAAGATAGCGATATCTTGAAAGTCATCTTGTCGCGCTCAGCGCGGTCGGCGCGGCTGACGACGCATTTCGATCTGGACTTTCCCAAGAGGCCGCAAACTCAACCATACTGGTGTTACAAACATGGTCGCGAGTGCACGCCGACCACCAGCGCTTATCAATTTTTGAAGCGGTATAGCCTCGATACGTTGCAGCGGTTAGAGGAATTTGCCACCCGACAGACCGATGCAACAGTGACAATTGTGCATGGCGACAGTCGGCGTGCGCGCATTCCGCAAGTAGACGGTGTAATCACCAGTCCACCCTATGTGGGTTTGATCGATTATCATGAACAGCATCGCTACGCCTATGAATTGCTAGGGCTGACAGATTGCAGCGAGCTCGAAATTGGCGCCGCCAGGCGAGGCAATGGGCAGAAGGCCCAGATTGAGTATCAGCAGGCAATTGCCGATGTCTTTCGTCACGCCTGCAAGTCAATATCTGGCGGAGGACGGCTGATCGTAGTTGCGGGCGACAAATATAACTTGTACCCCGAAATTGCGCGTATGATTGGCGTCGAAACGGAGGCGGTGCTGCATCGCCATGTCAATCGTCGCACTGGCCGTCGCGCTGGTGAGTTCTTCGAGTCAATCTTTATCTGGCGAATACCTTGAACGCTGCAGATGAAGCTTCAAGACATGAAACGCTGAACGAAAAATGCATATGCTGGCGACAGACTCTGAACAAATGAAAGCGGCAATCCAGTCTGTTATCCAGAATCTGATGGATCGTGTGATGCACCGCGTTCTGGTTCAAGACCCTTTCATCACCGAGAAATTCCGTGCCGAGAAGCCACTGTACGCAGCGTTGGTGCCTGATGAAATCTTCAAGGGCGCTCACTTTGAGCGCAGGTTTGTGACGCCCTTCGGCAGCGCATGGGAAGACCTGGCAGTAGCCTCAGCGCAATTTGGGCTTGGCCGTGCTATCAAGGGTCACAATGTCTTTGGCAAAGTCAAGACGGGGCGTCTGACGCGTATTGCTGAAGTGCTGAATGCGCTAGAGCACCCGGCGCGTGGCAAAGACCGCACCAAACCTGACTGGAGTAGCGAGCTTGCCTATGTTTTGGCGGGCGGAGGCCAGGATGTACCAGTCCAAATCATGTGTGACGTATATGCAGAAAACATCACAACGGGCAGAAGATACGCATTTGAACTGAAGGCGCCCCTGCCGAATAGCGATATTAGCAAAGTCAGCAAAGAGAAGCTCTTGAAATTCTACGCCATGGAACCGCAGGAAGTCGACGAGGCATACTTTGCCTTGCCGTACAATCCTTACCGTACACGCAGCAATTATAGCTGGAGCTTTCCTGCGCGCTGGTTCGATATGAAAAACGATCCGGTCGTCCTGATCGGCGACGAGTTTTGGGAGAAGATTGGCGGCGTCGGGACTTATCAAGCCTTTGTCAATGCGGTGAATGAGATCGGTAAAGAATATCGCACGCGCATTTACCGTGAGTTCCTGGGTATGGAGCCGCCGCCCGATTCGGGGCAGGTCGATCTGCGATGAATCCAGCAGGTTCAGCTGCGCCCATACTCTCCGACGCTCACATGTCTGCCAGACGATTCCTCTTTTCGCTCCTTCCCACAACCCGCTATAATATCCCTTCATGAGTCGCAGACGGCGTGGCTTTGACCCGATGCGCTTTGTGCGCACCACCGAAGGGCAATTGGTGCTCGGCTTTTTTGTCATCCTGTACGTCGTCGGCGGCGCGTTGATCTGGCGCTACTACGGGTTGGGCGGGGCGATTGCCGGCTGGCTCTGCATCACGGGCGGCTTATTCTTCTTCTTGTTGCTCTATGGCCTGGTCTCGCTGGCCGGCTGGTGGGCAAATCGGTGAATCCAATCTCTACTCTCTAGTCTCCATTCTTACCAGAAAGATTAGAGAGTAGAAATTGAAACCTGGGTAATGAGGGTAAAAGTATGGGACGAAAAATCTTGGTCGGGGTGGCGTGGCCGTATGTCAACGGCGAAAAACATATCGGACAGATTGCCGGCGCATACTTGCCGCCGGACATCTTTGCCCGCTTCCAACGCATGATCGGCAACGACGTGCTGATGGTCAGCGGCTCCGACACACATGGCACGCCGATCATGCTCAAGGCCGACGCCGACGGCATCCCCTATGGCGAATTCATCGACAAATATCACGGTCTCTTCGTGGATGGCTGCCTGGCAATGGGGTTGACCTTCGACCTCTACACCCACACCGACACGGCTAATCACTGGGAAGTCACCCAACAGATGTTCATTCGTCATTGGGAGACCGGCTTTGTCTATAAAGATGTCCAGCGCCAGTGGTACGATCCGGTCGCCAAAAAGTTTCTGGCCGACCGTTACGTCGAGGGAGAATGCCCCTACTGCGGCTACCCGGACGCGCGTGGCGATCAGTGCGACAACTGCGGGCGTATTTACGACGCACTGGAACTCAAGCACCCGCGTTCCAAGATCAGCGGCGCGACGATGCTGGAGATTCGCGAGACCGAGCACTTTTTCCTCGACATGGCAAAGATGAACGGGCCGCTGCTTGAATGGATTTCTCACGGCAAGGAGCACTGGCGCCCGAATGTGCTTAACTTTACGCGCGGCCAGCTTGAACTGCGCGAACTGCGTGGGCGCGCCATCACGCGCGACCTGGATTGGGGCGTCACGATCCCGATCGGTCATTACCCGGACAAGCGCATCTATGTCTGGTACGACGCTGTGATCGGTTACTTGAGCGCAGCGATTGAGTGGGCGAAGCTCAACGGCGATCCGGAGGCCTGGCGGCAATGGTGGGACGCTGACGTAAACCCAGATGCACATCTCTACAACTTCATCGGCAAGGACAACATTCCCTTTCACACCATCATCTGGCCAGGGATGTTGATCGGCTACAATGCCGGCCCAACTCACCTGAATCTGCCCTACGATGTGCCTGCCAACGAGTACTTGAATCTGCACGGCGGCAAGTTCAGCACCAGTCGCGGCAACGTCATTGGCTGGAATACGGTGTTGGCGCAATTCCAGCCCGACGCATGGCGCTATGTGCTCACGGCGATGGCGCCCGAAACGGCCGATGTGGAGTTCACCTGGCAGGATTTCATGGATCGCGTCAACAATGAACTGGTCGCCAACTGGGGCAACCTGGTCAACCGGATGCTCGGCTTCGCCTACAAGCGTTTCGATGGCAAGACGCCGACGCCCGGTGCGCTGACAGACGACGACGCGGCCTTTCTGGCGGAGATCAAAGCTGGCTTCGAGAGCGTCGGCGCGCTCTACCAGGCAGTGAAGCTCAAGGCAGCGCTGCAAGAGGCGCGACGGCTCAGCCAGCGCGTCAATCAATATCTCAACGATCACGCGCCATGGAAGATAATCAACGAAGACTCCCAGCGGGCGGCCACGATTGTTTACGTGGCGCTGCAGGCCATCGACTGGCTTAAGGTGATCTGGGCGCCGATCCTGCCGCACGCCAGCGAATTGGTGCAAACCATGCTTGGTTACGACCAGCCGCTCTTTGGCCGCCAATACACCGAGGTCGTCGAGGACGCGCGAGGGCGCCATCTTGTTCTGCGCTATGATCATAGCGGCGCCTGCGGCGTGTGGGAAGCGGGTGTGCTGCCGCCAGGGCAGCCGTTGCGTGAGCCGAAACCGCTCTTCGTGAAGTTGGACGAAGCGGTCATGGCCGAGAAATTGGGATAGTGGGATGGAGACCATAGCGTCGAGCTATCGCCCCATCTCTGCCAGTCTTGATCACTACTATCTGCGCCGACCGCGGCTGGCGTTGGCGCTGATCCTCATCGGCTACGTGGTGGCGGCGGTGCTGTACGCCGTCATCACCCCCGATTGGCAAAACCCCGACGAGCCGGCGCATTACAACAACATTGCCCATATTGCCACAGGGCAGGGGTTGCCGGTGCTGCGCGAGGGTGACTACGACCAGGAGTATCTCAGTGCATTGGTAAGTGGCGGCTTCCCGCCCCATCTCTCGATTGCCGGGCTGCGGTACGAAGCCTATCAGCCGCCGCTTTACTACATCGCTGCCGCCCCGGCTTTCTGGCTGGGGGCTGGCGACTTGCTGTTCATCCGCCTTTTCAATGTGTTCCTGGGCGCAGTGAGTCTGTTGCTGCTTTACGCCTGCATGGAAACCGTCTTCCCAACCAAGCCCTTGCTCACGGTGGGCGCCGTCGCGTTTGCCGCCTTCTTGCCGATGCACGTCGCCATGAGCGCTGCTGTCAACAACGATGGGCTGGCGGAAGTGCTGATTCTGGCGACGATGCTGACGCTGCTGCGCTGGATGAAACGTCGTTTCTATCGCTCCCTAGCAACTGCTGCGCCCAATGCTGACAGTTTCGAGCCGCGCACTTTGTTGTTACTCGGCGTGCTGTTGGGATTGAGCATGGCGACCAAGATATACGGTTATGCAATGACGCCGTTGGTGGCCGGTGTTGTGTGGCTAGTCGTCTGGCTGGCCCCGCTGGCGCAACTTGACCAGCGCCCTGCGCGCCCAACGCGGCGCAACTGGCGGCGTGGTCTTGGCGCCACGTTGTGGGTGATGACACCCGCGCTGCTGCTGGTGCTTCCACTCTGGCTGCGCAATCTGCAATTGTACGGCGCATGGGACCTGCTCGGCCTACAAATGCATGACCGCCTGGTGGCCGGTCAGCCTACGACATCCGCCTGGATCGCGCGGGAGGGGTTCGTCACTTATCTGGAACGAGCAATGGACTTCACCTTCCGCAGCTTTTGGGGCGTCTTTGGCTGGCTGGGCGTCTTCATGGAGCCGCGCCTCTATACGCTCTTGCTCGCCTTCACCGGCCTGTTATTGCTGGGCATGCTTTGGGCGCTGGTGCGCTTTATCTGTGGCCGCCCGGAAGCTGATATGGATCGCTACCAGTTTTGGGTGCTTGGCTTGTTTGGGGTGATGGTGTTGGCCGTGTTTGCCAGTTTTGTCTGGTATAACCTTAAATTCGTGCAACATCAAGGGCGCTACCTCTTTTGGGGATTATTGCCGATCAGCGCGTTTATGGCGCTGGCCTGGCGCGAGCTCATGCAGCCATTGCAGGGCAGGCTCACCGGGCTGATGGCGGTCGTGCTGGCAGGGGCGCTGGCCGTCGCCGAGCTGCGCACCGACATCATGGATCGTCGGGCGATAGTCGCCATTGGTCTGTTTGGCCTGCTTTTGATGTTGCAACCTCTCTTGCTGATTGGGGCAGTCGATGCTATTGTCATTGGCGCGCCGCCCTGGGGACAGCGCTGGCTGATGAAGCCGCGTTTGCAGCCGTTCTTAGGCGCACTGCGCATCGTCATGTGGGCCTTGCCATTTCTGGCGCTCTTTTGGCTGAACCTGGTGATCCCATTTTGGTACATCTTGCCGCAGCTTGGCAGCTAAGGGCGCGTCACGGCACGTTCGACACTGGAGAGCAAATGCAGACAACACTCTATCCACCCCGTCGCCCACAGGCGTTGCGCCGCACGACGTTCGATTTGTTGGCGCTCTTCGTGCTGCTGCTCTTTTTGATCGCACTCCTCCTTGTTGCGGGTTGGGGATTCTGGCACACAGGGCGTATCTACACGGGCGTCAGCGTCGGCGGCGTGCCGTTGGGTGGGCTGACGCGTGTAGAGGCGATCAAGCGGCTTAACGAGCGGCTCTATCAATATCCGCTGCCGCCAGTGACGCTGGTGTATGCTCAGCAACAGTGGCCGCTGGAGACATCTCAGGTGCGCGCCCGCGCGGACTTGACGGCGGCTGTGAATCGCGCCTATCTCTACGGTCGCAGTGGGTTGTTGTTGCATGATGTGGCGGATCAGGTGAATGCTGCGCTGCGTCAGGTCGAGATCGTCCCGCAGGTCACCGTGGATGTGGCGGCGCTGCGTGGGGCGGTGACGGCTATTGCAGCGACAGTCGATCGCTCTGGCATGGCGGCGCGCACGCTGGGCGACGTTGCCATTGCCGCGCAGCCCGGTCTGGCCGTCGACGTGGAAGCAACGGTGCAAGGCGTCCTGGCTGCGCTGCAAGGCGCAGGCATTCATACGGTGGTGCAGGCGCCGCTAGTCGTCAACACCGTTGACCCGCCGCAAACGCCGCTGACCGTCCCCGCCCTCTCGCCCACCAGTCACAGTGTCAAGCCGTTGCTGCTGCGCGCACCTGTCGCCGGGATTGATCTGGCGCTAACGCCCGCTGACCTGCGCGACCTGGCGCTGACTACGACGCCGCTGGTGTTGGACGAAGCCAAAGTGCGCACCTATCTGGAAACGCTCGCTGCGCAGATCGACCAACGCCCGCGCGACGCCCGGCTCCGCTTCAACCCCGACACCGGCGCCGTCACCGTGCTGACGCCGAGTTTTGCCGGGCGTGCGCTGGATGTCGAGGCCAGCCTGGCGGCGATCCAGGCGGCGGTTGCCACGGGCGCAGCCGAGGTGCAGTTAGCCGTCAACAGCGTGCCGCCAGCAGTGGACATGAACCGGATCGCCGAGATGGGCATTCGCGAACTGGTTGCCAGCGGTACGACTTATTTTGCCGGCAGCAGCGCCAGTCGCGTGCGCAATGTTGAGGTAGCCGCCGAGCAATTCGAAGGGGTGGTCATTCCGCCCGGCGGCATTTTCAGCTTCAATGAGATTGTGCGCGATGTGAGTTCTGCCAATGGGTTCGAGGATTCGCTGGTGATCTGGGGCGACCGCACGGCGGTGGGTGTGGGCGGCGGCGTCTGTCAGGTGAGCACGACGGTCTTCCGCGCTGCGTATGAGGGTGGCTTTCCGCTAGTGGAACGTTACAATCATGGCTATGTGGTGGATTGGTATGGCGAGCCGGGCATGGATGCAACCATCTTCACGCCAACGGTGGATTTTCGCTTCCGCAATGACACCGAGGCCTACCTCCTGATCGACCCGGTGGTGGACAGCGTCAATGGCGTCATCACCTTCAATTTCTATGGCACGCGTCCGGATCGCACAGTAACGGTCAGCAAGCCGGAGATCACCGACGTTGTCAAGCCCGAGGCGCCAATCTACACGGTGGACGAGAGTCTGGCGACCGGCCAGATCAAGCAGGTCGAGTGGGAGAAGGAAGGGATGTCGGTGACGGTGACGCGCACCATCGTGGAGAACGGCACGACCCGCACCGACACGCTCAAGAGCCTTTACCAGCCGTGGCGGGCCGTCTATCTGGTGGGACCGGGAACGCTGGCGCCGACGCCGGAGGGAGAGAGTGGGGATTAAAAGATTGTGAGATGTGACGATTGGGAGTTGCACGACCTTCATTGAGGTTGCATTCTGCGCAGCTCAGTAGCCCACTTCCTTCACGACGCGACGCACGACTGCATCTAACAACGCCGGATCGACCCAGCGTCCACCCAGTTGAGCCAATACCGCTGCTTTGACGCGGTGGATTAGCGCCTCCTGGGGCGCGTCCGCCGGGTGCGTATGGGGTTTAACCCGCTCTAATCGCATACCTAGCTTGAGCGCACGTTCACGCGCCAGATCGGTGAGCACAACGTCGTCGTGCACTTCGATGCTCGTCACCCCGCGCGCATGCAGGTCTTCGATATCGCGTTCGGTGTAGAAGGTCTTTGCCATAGAGGTGGCTCCGTCGCGCGTATTGTCAGAAATGGTGGCGCTATTATTCTACCCCAAAGTTATCTGTGAAGTAAACCTGCGCAGAGGGCTACTGCACGGGGATGGCGATCACCTGCAACAAGGATTTATGCTGCCCACAGGAAGATATTCCCGTCGCGCAACTGTAGTCTCGTTGTGTGCATGACGTGATACAATGCAGACATGAAACGCCTCATTGCCTTGCTGCGCCAACGCTGCCCTGTCTGTCTGTGTGGGCAGGTCTTCACCACACTCTTTGGAATGCAGACACATTGTCCTGTCTGCGGCGTCAAGTTTGAGCGCGAGACCGGCTATTTTCTGAATTCGATGTTCATTGGCTACGCCGCCGGCTTTTTGATTCTGGTGCCGACGGCTGTGCTGCTGGCGTGGATGGATGTTTCGATTTTGCTCTTTTCCCTGATCATCATCGCTGAAACGGCGCTGCTGACGCCGCTGATCTTCCGCTACGCCCGCCTGATCTGGATGCACGCCGACCAGGTGCTAGACCCGCGACAGCGGGAAAGGTAGAAACGAAAGATTGGAGACGGCGAGGATATGGAGAGGAGATGCAGAGATGATCTTCGCCTTCCAATCTCCAGTCCCCCAATCTCCAATCTCTCAATCTCCAATCTCGACTCCATCCCTCCTCGCCATTTCTCTCATTATTATTTGACAAATCCAATCCGCCCTGTTATTCTTCCGCCCCACAACTGAATAGCAACACTCTTATCCAGAGAGGTGGAGGGACCGGCCCTGTGAAACCTCGGCAACCCGATGCGTGGTTTGCAATGTTGCGAACTATCAATTAGGGTGCCAAATCCGGCAGACGTGTTCTGGAAGATGAGAGGAAGCTGCGTGCGCTCCTGCTCATCCCCACTCGTTGGGGATTTTTGTTGCCCGGGAAACAGGGCGGACAAGCGGTACGCATACGACCTCTCACTGACCAGGCGAGAGGTTTTTTATTGTTAAAAGTAAAGTACACAGGAAAGAGCGACTCATGACCAGCGAACGACAATTTGGCTTCAACACCCGCCAGTTACACGCCGGCCAGACGCCCGACCCGACGACGGGCAGCCGCGCGGTGCCGATCTACCAGACGACGAGTTACCAGTTCCGTAACACAGAGCACGCCGCCAACCTTTTCGCTTTGAAGGAATTGGGCAATATCTACACGCGCATCATGAACCCCACGACCGACGTGTTGGAGCAGCGCCTGGCCAGCCTGGAAGGCGGTGTGGCGGCGCTGGCGGCCAGTTCCGGCCATGCGGCGCAGACGATGGCGATCCTGACTTTGTGCGGCGCTGGCGACCACATCGTGTCGAGCAGCCGGCTCTACGGCGGCACCTACAACCAGTTCAACTATACTTTCCCGCGCATTGGCATCGATGTCACCTTCGTCGATCCCAGCGATCCCAGCAACTTCGAGAAGGCGATCCGCCCCAACACCAAGATTCTCTACGGCGAGACGTTGGGCAACCCGGACATCAAGGTTTTTCCTTTCGAGGAGGTGGCGGCGATCGGCAAGGCATACAATATCCCGCTGATGATCGATAACACGTTTGCTACGCCCTATCTCTGCCGCCCCTTTGAGTATGGCGCCAACGTTATCACCCACAGCACGACCAAGTTCCTGGCCGGGCATGGACAGGCGATTGGCGGGGCCATCGTGGACGGTGGCAACTTCGACTGGACGAGTGGCCGCTTCGACAACTTCACTACGCCTGACCCAAGCTATCATGGCCTGAAATATGCCGATCTTGTCGGCGTTGGTCTGCCGCCCTTCGCGATCAAGGCGCGCGTGCAAATCCTGCGCGACATCGGCGCATCGCAGGCGCCCTTCAATAGCTGGAACACGCTGACGGGCATCGAAACGCTGAGCCTGCGCATGGAACGCCATTGCCGCAATGCCCAGGCCGTCGCCGAGTTCCTGGAAGGGCACAAGTCCGTCAAGTGGGTCTCTTACCCTGGCCTCAAGAGCCACCCAGATCACGAACTCGCCAAGAAATATCTGCCCAAAGGCGTTGGCGCCATCCTGGGCTTTGGCATCGAGGGCGGTGTGGCCGCTGGACAGAAGTTCATCGACAACCTTAAGCTCTTCAGCCACCTTGCCAACGTCGGCGATGCCAAGAGTCTGGCGATCCACCCGGCGACGACGACGCACAGCCAGCTCACCCCTGAAGAGATGGCGACCGCCGGCGTCTCCCCAGATTTCATCCGCCTGAGCGTTGGGTTGGAAGATATTGAAGATATTCTTTGGGATCTGGATCAGGCATTGGCAGCAGCGAAGTAAGCCTCTGCCAATGTTGGTGCGACGCCTTGCTGACAAGAGGCAAATCTTCAGCAGGGCGTCGCCCGTTTTGATTCTGCTCTATTCAGGGATCGGCGGCATCTCTTCGGCGTAGAGCCAGGCGTTGAGAAACTCGGTCAAATCCTGGCCGCTCACCTCGCTGGCAGTGGCGATGAAGTCCGCCGTGGTGACAACACCATCTTTGTAGCGCGCGTAGTAGGTGCGCAGAAATTCCCGAAACAGCTCGTCGCCGATCTTGAGCCGCAGCGCATGGAGCACCCAGGCGCCGCGTTCATAGACTGCTTCTGAGAAAAGGTCCGCCTCCGTCACACTGCCCGGTGGTTCCACCTGGAACGCCTTTAGCCACGCGTAGTACTGACGCATCCCACCGTCCATGAAGTCGCTGCCCAGTTTGTCTTCCATCCACAGCCGCTGCAGATAGGTGGCGAAGCCCTCGTTGAGCCAGGTTTGATCCCAGGCGGCGAGCGTCACGGTGTTGCCAAACCATTGGTGCGCCAGTTCGTGGGCATTGACGCCCTCCATCGCCATTTCGGGGCCAAAGACGGAGAGCGTTTGCGTTTCCAGGGCAAAGCCGAGTGGGAAGGGTAGCATCACAATGCCGTATTCCTCAAAGGGGTACGGCGCGATCAGGTCACCGTAGAAAGCCACCATCTCATCCGTATTGGCAAAGACTTCGCTGAGCGTCTCAGCCTCGGCGGGCGGGAAGTAGTGGCGGATCAGCACGCCGTCTGGCCCCGGCTCCTCGACGCGCACGAAGTCGCCGATCACCAGCGTCGTCAGATAGCTCGCCATCGGCTGCGCCATCTCCCAGACGTAGGTGCGCTGTTCGCCCAGGTCGATCTCCTCGGCCAGCACGCCATTGGCGGCAACGACATTCGGTTCGTCTACAGTGATGCGCAGCGTGTAAGTCGCCTTGTCCGTAGGATGATTGTTGACCGGATACCAGGTCATGGCGCCGCCCGGCTCGCTCACGACAAAGATAGTCTCGTCTTGGTGATTCCAACCCTGGTCGATGAACGCCAGATCGGGGTCGCTGAGCGGCGTCGGTTCACCGGCATAAGCAATTGTTGCCGTGAAGATTGCATCGGCGGCGATAGGGACAGCGGGCGTGATGGTCAATTCGTGTCCGTTGCGGGCAAAGAGCGCCGGCGTGTCGTCGATGGTCACGGCGCTGACTTCCAGACCGCTCAGATCGAGGTTGAAGGCCGCCAGCGGTTGCGTCGCAACGGCGCGCACTGCCGCCGTCCCCTTGAGCAGGTTACGCGCTGCGTCTACTGTCAGGTCCAGCGTGTAGTGTTGGACATCGTAGCCACCGTTGCCAAGCAAGGGGAAGATCGGGTCGCCCACGCCGGGTGCGCCGGTCGTCGTCACCGGTGTTGGAATTGGCCGACACGCCGCCAGCACGAGCGCCAGCCAGACGAGGAGAAGGGTTGCGCGCACGGTTGCCATCGCTTATGCGTCCAGAATCCAGTGTCGCATCGCCACCGCTGCACCCTCTTCGTCGATGGTCGGCGCGATCCAGTCGGCCACGGCTTTGACATGGTCGCCGGCGTTGCCCATCGCCACGCCCAGGCCGGCGGCTTCCAGCATCGGGATGTCGTTGTCGCTGTCGCCGATCGCCATCACGCGGCGCAGGTCGATGCCGAGCAGAGCGCAAAGTCGGCGCAGACCGCTGCCTTTGTCGACGCCGGCGGCAGTCGCCTCGACCAGCCATTCGTGGGTGCGGGTGATGCTGAGACCTGGGAAGCGCCTTTGATATTCGGGCAACAGATCGATGTCGCCTGGGATGCCATGATTGAAGGCGATCACCTTGACCGGCGGGTGGGCATTGGGCGCTGCCAGCAGCGGTGAAAACGTCTCGACCTGGACGCCGGGAACGCCGAGAAGGTGCTGGAGGAGCGCCTCTTCAGAGGGTGTGGCGCCCAGCGAGTTGCGGAAAACCTGCGTGCGCCCGTCGGCGTCGTTGAAGTAGAAGGCCGTCGGGTAACGATGTTCATCGACGAAGGTCGCAATGTTGCGCGCCTCATCGAGTGGAAGTGCAACTTCCGCCAGCACATGGCCTGTCACCGGATCGCCGATCACGGCGCCCTGAGTGGTGAGGACAGGATGCGTCAATGCCAGGTTGCCATGCAGGCTGTGCCGAATGTAGTCCAGCGTGCGTCCGGTGCCGATGGTGACGATGACGCCGGACGCCTGCACTGCAGCGATGGTGTCGTGCACTGCCTGGCTGATCGGCAGGCGCTGGTAGGCGTTGATGATGGTGCCGTCAAGGTCGAGGATCACAAGGTCGAATGGGCGCATGGAATCAGCCTGATGTGGGTGTGGTTATAGTTGAAAAGTGACCACACGATCATGTCCTTGATAGTCGCGGTGCAGTTCCACCTGCGTGGCCTGGGGCAGGAGCGTTTCCACCAATCCGATCACTGCCGCGCCCTGGTTGTAGCCAATCTCCAGGGCGACAAACGCATCCGGCGTCACATGCCTGGGCAACTGGCGCAGCAACCGGGTGATCAGATCGAGACCGAGCGGGCCTCCTACCAATGCTCCCTTCGGTTCGTAGTTGTGCACATCCGGTTCGAGCATGACATAATCGTCATTGGTGACATAGGGCAGATTGGCAACGACGATGTCGGCGCGCATGGGCAACTTCGCCAATAAATCGCTGCGCACCAATGTGATCTGTTCACCCATTGCGTAGCGGGCGACGTTGCGTTGCGCCACCGCCAGGGCATTGGCGCTAATGTCAAGCGCATAGATGTGGGTGTTGGGGGCGTTGGCCGCCACCGCCAGGGCAATGGCGCCGCTCCCTGTGCCCACATCCGCTATGATCAGCCGCTGACCGTGACGGATGGCGATTTCGGCCAACACCTGATCGACGAGCATTTCGGTTTCGGGCCGCGGGATCAGCACGTGCGGATCGACGTACAGGTCGATGCCGTAGAACTCTTTGTGATTGACGAGATAGGCAACAGGTTCGTGCGCCACGCGCCGCACGACCAGATCCATAAATTGATCGGCCTGCTCTTCTGTGAGCACGTGTTCGTAATGGGCAAAGAGCCAGCTACGATCAACGCCAAGCACGTGCGCCAACAGCACCTGAGCGTCGAGGCGTGCGGTCGTGATGTGCGCTTCCTCTAGCCGTTGTGTAGCAGCATTGATAGCCGGACCAACTTCGGTGTCACGCGAGAGCTTCCAAACGACTTGCTGCCAGATTGGCGGATCATCGCTTGCCGCCGGTGGATTTCCGTTGCGATGGGCGTCGAGGCGTGCGTCGTGGCGCGGCAGGTCTACATTCGGGCCGGTCGCTGCTCGCCGTTGAGCGCGGGGAGTCCGGCGTTCGCCCTTCCATGGTCGAACATCCAATTGTAAGATCGCCAAATGTCTCCTCCTGGGAATTGGTGAAACGTTGCATCGTTGCACTATGTTTGGGCAGTCTCAAGACGCGCACCGCATCTTGAGTCATATGGCACATATCTGATTGTAGCAGAATCCGGCAGCGCAGCAACTGACTTTATGCTGACCCTCCGAAGGCGCACGCAAGACCGCAGCGGCACTGCAACATGACGCTTGCCTCACGCCCGGCTGCGCCATTCCCTACGCCAGCTCGGCGCTCATAGCCTCCAGCCGCTGCGCCTGATCATGAGCCGCCAGCTCTTCGATGAATTCATCGAGCGCACCGTTCAACACATTATCAAGCTGGTAGACCGTCAGGCCGATGCGGTGATCGGTGACGCGACTCTGTGGGAAGTTGTAGGTGCGAATTTTCTCGCTGCGGTCGCCGGAGCCGATCTGGCTGCGTCGCGCGGCGCCCAATGCTTCGGCGCGTTTTTGTTCTTCGATTTCATAGAGCCGCGACCGCAAAATGCGCATCGCCTTGAGCTTGTTCTGCAGCTGGCTTTTCTCATCCTGACACGAGATCACAATGCCCGTCGGCAGGTGCGTCAGCCGCACGGCGGAATCGGTCGTGTTGACGCTTTGCCCACCGGGGCCACTGCTGCGAAAGATGTCGATGCGGATGTCGTTGTCGTTGACGACGACGTCGATCTCGTCGGCTTCGGGCAGCACGGCGACGGTGGCGGCGCTGGTGTGAATGCGTCCGGCGCTCTCGGTCACCGGCACGCGTTGCACCCGATGCACACCCGATTCGTACTTCAGCTTGCTATACGCGCCTTTGCCTTTGATGGCAAAGACTACTTCCTTGATGCCACCCAGCCCGGTGTCGCTCAGGCTCAGCTCCTCCACCTTGTAGCGATGCGCCTCCGCCCAACGCACGTACATGCGATAAAGTTCGGCGGCAAACAGCCCGGCTTCCTCTCCGCCGGTGCCAGCGCGGATTTCGACAATGACATTCTTATCGTCGCGAGGGTCTTTGGGCAGCAGCAGCGATTTCATCTGCTTGTCCAGCGCTTCAAGCTCGGCGGTCAGGCTCTCGATTTCGGCTTCGGCCAGTTCGCGCAGCTCTGCATCCGCCTCTTCAAGCAGTGCCTGGTTTTCCTGGAGTTGCGTCGCTGCGACCTCATAACGCCGATAAACCTGCGCCAGTTCCTCGATCTCCTGGCGCTCCCGGTCGATCTCGCTGAGGCGCGTAAAATCTGCGGCGACGGCCGGGTCGGCCATCAATTGGGTCAATTCGTCGTAACGGTCGGCGATTTTGGCGACCCGGTCAAGAATTGTGGACATACTCTCTGCACCTTTATGCACCGCCAGATGGGCGGCGGTTTTCGGAAACCCTGCTCAGTCCGTGAAGATGGGTAAATGTCCCAAAGCGATGATGCCATCCCAATCTTCCGGCTCGCCCTCGGTGAAGACCGCCATCTCGCCCACTACGCTGGCGTTGGCGAGCGCCATCAACTGGCGCAGCCCACGAATCGTGCTGCCCGTGCTGATCACATCGTCGACCAGCACGACCCGCCGGTTGCGCACCAGATGCACATCTTTGCCATCGACGAAGAGCGTCTGTGGCGCACCGGTGGTGATGCTAAGCACTTCGGTTTCAAGACAATTCACCATGTAGGGTTTGCGCACCTTGCGCACGACAACGTAGGGTAGCCCGCTGGCGACCGATAGCGCGTGCGCCAGCGGCACGGCTTTGACTTCGGGCACGACCAGCACTTCAGCGTCCGTTGGCAGGCGCACTGCCAGCATCGCGGCAGCCGTCTCTACGACTTCGGTGTCTCCCAGCATGTTGAAGATCGCTATTTTGACGCCTGGCGCCACTTCGAAGATCGGCAACTTACGCATCACATTGCCAAGCTGTACAGTGAACACGCGACCATCGTAACTCATTGGTCTCCCCTTCGTTTTCCTTATCGCTCGGGATTTGTCAGACGCCCGCTCAGGGTCCGCTGTGCGACGCGCCACACCTGAGTATACCACAGGGTGGCGCCTGAACTCGAATTCAGGAATCGCCATTTCCCCTTGATTGTGCTTGACAGGCGTGCATGTCCCTCCTATACTCGCAGTAATTGAGTTGTGTGGCGGGCTGACTGGCGATGATGCGTTCCGGCGCAAGGTGGAGAAAACCACCGGGGAAGCCTGCTATAGTTGCTGTCAATCGTTCGCCTGGGTCGGGCAGCCGGACATCTCCTGTCCGGCTGCCTGTTTTTTTTTGCGCACATTGTTTGAGTAAGGAGCGTATACCATGGCCTCGTTTCGGGCATTACTTTCGGTGTCGGACAAGCGCGGGCTAGAGCACTTTGCCGCACAACTGGCAGCGGCGGGCGGCGAGTTGATCGCCAGCGGCGGCACTGCGCGCAAATTGGAAGCCGCTGGGATCCCCGTGCTGCAGGTGGAGGATGTCACTGGTTTCCCCGAAATTCTGGGTGGGCGCGTCAAGACGCTGCACCCGGCGATTCACGGCGGCATCCTGGCGCGGCGCACGCCTCAACACCAGGAAGAACTGGCGCATCACCACATCAGCGCCATCGATCTGGTGGTCGTTAACCTCTACCCCTTCCAGCAGACGGTTGCACAACCGAACGTTTCTGTGGCAACCGCCATCGAAGAGATCGACATTGGCGGTGTGGCGTTGTTGCGTGCGGCGGCAAAAAATCACGAGTCGGTGACCGTCGTCTGTGACCCGGATGATTACCCGATGGTGGCTGAAGCATTTGCAAGCGGCGGCACCGGCGCGCATTTGCGACGTAAACTGGCGCTCAAGGCATTTCGTCACACCGCCGAGTACGATACTGCCATCGCTGCCTATCTCGCCGAGCAGATAGAGGAAGCTGCCCCCGCCTCCGACGAAAGCGCCTCGGTGCTGCCTGCTGAAATGCATCTTGACCTGACGATCGTCCAGCGCAATCGCTACGGTGAGAATCCGCATCAGGCGGGTGGGCTATATGCCTACGCCGGCGAGCAACCCGCATTCGAGGTGCTGCATGGCAAGGAGATGAGCTACAACAACTGGCTCGATCTGGATGGCGCCTGGACAGCGGCGCAGGACTTTGCCGCACCCACGGTTGCTATCATTAAGCACGGCAATCCCTGTGGGCTGGCAAGCGCTGAGACACTGGCCGAAGCTTACCAGAAAGCCTTTGCTTCCGACCCTGTGAGTGCCTTTGGCGGCATCCTGGCCGTCAATCGCCCCCTTGACCTGGCAACTGCGCAACAGGCGGCGGATCTGTTTCTGGAGGTCATTGCGG
>CZCA01002500.1_pt1 | contig 19668 bp, 22 predicted proteins | sample 591981 | NCBI WGS metagenome assembly CZCA01 (sample SAMEA3556810, study PRJEB10932) | anaerobic digester metagenome
TCCGAGCTTCCACTATTTTCTTGTTCCGCCTACTGGTTATCGTAATACCTATACTATCTGACCCCACTTAGCTTAGGCATTATCCAGACTGTCACGGGCTATCTTAACAAGTTCTTCAAAAGCTTCCTGGTTGTTGACTGCAAGGTCCGCCAGGACTTTTCTGTTTATGCTAACTCCTGCTTTCTGCAGTCCGCAAATAAACCGGCTGTAAGACATGCCGTTCATACGCGCGGCTGCGTTTATCCTGGTAATCCACAGCCTGCGGAAATCCCGTTTCTTATTGCGTCTGTCTCTATATGAATAGTGGAGAGCCCTTATTACTGCTTCATTGGCACGACGGAACACTTTGCTTTTCGCACCTTTGTATCCCTTCGCCATTTTCAGGATCTTTTTATGTCGGCGTCTCGTAACCGGACCCCCTTTAGTTCTAGGCATATCAATTCCTCCTTGGATTTGGCATTTGCAAAGATGTAAGATGCATGTCGTCAGTTGCCAAGAAGCTTCTTAAGCTTAGCAGCATCTCCACGCGCAACTACTGCAGGCTTGTTTAAGCGCCTCTTCACCTTTGATGATTTCTTTCCTGTCTTGTGGCTCATACAAGCCTTGCGTCTGACAATCTTACCGCTGCCCGTAACCTTAAAACGCTTAGCAGCACCGCGATGAGTCTTTTTCTTTGGCACGGTATGTCTCTCCTTTGTTAGGACAATTTAATGGAACATTCGTCAAATCCATAGATGCTTACTTGCATTCACCGGCTCTATTTAGAAGTTATAGGTGCCAGGATCATAACCATATGTCGTCCTTCGACTCGGGGTTCGCGTTCAACGAATCCATAGTCCTTCACTTCTTCAGCCAGGTCTTGAAGCAACGCTCGCCCGATATCCGCGTGAACAATTTCGCGCCCGCGAAACCTCACAGTGGCCTTAACTTTATCACCATCTTGCAGGAATCTAATTGCATTCCTAGCCTTTACCTGGAAGTCATGACCTTCAATTTTCGGGGTCATCCTGACTTCCTTGATATCCATGGTCTTCTGTTTTTTCCTGGTTTCCCTCTCACGCTTGGCCTGTTCATACTTGTACTTGCCATAGTCTATCAAACGACAAACCGGCGGCCTCGCATTCGGCGCAACCTCAACCAAGTCGAGACCTCTCTCAGCTGCAATCCTGAGACCTTCCTTAAGAACCATAATACCCAATTGTTCTCCGGTCTCATCAATCAGCCTTATCTCACGCGCACGAATGTCATTGTTCACTCTTAAATCTCTGGCGATTGTGCCTCACCCCCTGAAGAATTTGCAGATCCGTCGTAACGTAAAAAGCGGGCATACAGCCCGCTCTTACAACTAATCCGTGGTAAGAGATATTTTGCATAAGCCCGAATCGTACCGATATTACCGGAATACGGGCTCCACTCTTACATAACCCTACTAGCAGTCCTAAACGCCGTAAGTTGTTGTGGACGGCATTACTTGAAATGCCATCCGTAAGATGGACGCTGCAAGGTGAGAAGCAGCAGGCTTCTTCTTAGATTTATTTACCTGTCAGCCTCCGTCCAATACCGGCCTGTAGCCATCGTATGCCACTATCAGCCAGTATTGTTCGGTTTAATGCAATGTTAAATATAGCATAATCAATATCCGGAGTCAATTACGAGCATCAACTTTTGTGATCGGCCTGTGATAATGTCACCCTATAGGCGGCCTGAGAAAATGTCACCCTCGCCCTAGACTCTAGACTCTCTCACTGATCTCCTTTAGTATCCTGCTTGTGAACTCCTCCATCGCCATTTGGCCCAGGTCTCCTTCGGATCTGGAACGAACTGAAATCTTCTCCTCGCTGACCTCTTTGTCCCCGACGATTATCATATACGGGACTTTCTCCAGCTGGGCTTCGCGAATCTTATACCCAACCTTCTCAGGCCTTGCATCAGTCTCAACTCGAAGGTTTAAGTCGCGGAAAGCCTTTTCAACACGCTTAGCGTACTCAATGTGGCGATCAGCGATAGGGATTATGCGCACCTGAGAAGGTGCCAACCACACCGGAAATGCACCGTTATAGTGCTCAATGAGGCCTGCAACAAACCTCTCCATTGAGCCCAATACTGTGCGATGAATCATTACAGGCTGGTGTTGTGCATTGTCTTCCCCGATATAATACAGGCCGAACCTTTGCGGCAAGTTGAAATCCACCTGAATCGTGGGGCCTTGCCATCCACGGCCTAAGGCATCCTTGATATGGACGTCTATTGCAGGCCCGTAGAATTTGGCTTCCCCTTCCATACGCCTAAACTCGATACCTGCCTTATTCATAGCTGAAATCAGCGCATTCTCCGCCAGATCCCATATATCGTCTGAACCTGCATACTCTTGTTTTCTGTTGGGATCTCGGACTGACAGCTCAAATTCGTACTCTTTATACTGGAAAGCCTCCATCATGAACTTGACCAGATCGATTACCCCTATAATCTCCTCCTCGAGCTGGTCCGGACGCATGAACAAGTGGGCATCGTCCTGCGTGAAGCCTCTCACCCGGAGCATTCCATGGAGTACGCCTGAGCGCTCATATCTATAGACAGTTCCAAGCTCTGCCCATCGTAGCGGCAGATCCCTGTAAGATCTGGTCCTTGTCTTGTACATCAAGATATGAAACGGACAGTTCATAGGCTTGAGGATGTACTCGACTCCGTCAATGTCAATAGGTGAGTAAATGTTCTCTCTGTACCATCCCCAGTGGCCTGAAATCTCCCAGAGGTCCTTCTTCGCTATGTGAGGCGAGAACACCAAGTCATACCCGCGCTTTAGGTGCTCGTCGCGCCAGAAGTCCTCTATGATCTTTCTGATGATGCCGCCTTTCGGATGCCAGTACACAAGGCCGGCGCCGCCTTCTTCGTGGATGCTGAAGATGTCAAGGTCTCTGCCAAGCCGCCTGTGGTCGCGCTTCTCAGCCTCCTTCAGCATCTCAAGGTGGCGGTCAAGTTCTTCAACGGTGGGAAATGCAGTTCCGTATATCCTCTGCAGCATCTTGTTTTTCTCATCGCCCCGCCAGTAGGCCCCTGCAACGCTCAAGAGCTTAAACGCTTTGATTTTGCCGGTAGACTCAAGGTGCGGGCCTCTACAGAGGTCTACAAACTCACCCTGACGATAGAGGCTTACCACCTCATCCTCAGGCATGTCCTCTATTAGCTCGGCCTTATATGCCTCGCCTGCCTCGCGGAACATGGCAACCGCCTCTTCACGAGGGATTTCTTCACGGACGATGGGCAGGTCTTCCTTGATGATTTTCGCCATCTCCTCTTCGATGAGGCCTAAGTCGTCTTGGGTGAAGGGTTCCGCCTTGTCAAAGTCATAGTAGAACCCGTTTTCGATAGCAGGCCCTATGGCGACTTTCACGTCAGGGAACAGCCTTTTCACAGCTTGAGCCATAACGTGAGAAGTCGAATGTCTTAAGATCTCCAGTTCCTTTTCATTTTCAGAAAGAGACATAATCGCATGTCACCTCATTTCAAATTACGCAATCCTTAGCATTAACCGATTCTTCGCATGGGCTCTATTCCGATAAGAAAACCCCCGCCCCGGAAAGCTCCGGGGACGAGGGTTATCTCGCGGTTCCACCCCAGTTGATGCCGCCTTCAAACTGCGACACCCACTCAATATGCGCTTTAACAGGCGCTACTGTCTGCGGCTACTGGCACATCCTGTAAGATATGCGTTCGCCGAGAAACTCAGAGGGGGTTTTCAGTGTAGCTTGCCGGCAAAGGCTTTCAGCCTGTTGACCTTTGCTCTCTTTCAGCCGCTTTCTCACTTACTCGTCCTCATCATCGTCTATACGTTATACCATTCCATTACAGCAATTATAGAGGAGGACTCAACTTATGTCAACCGACGGAGTCCTCTACTCTTTTTTCAGGTGCTGCCACTTCTCGATCTTAAGCACTTCCGGGTTAGCAATGCTCTCCGGCTCATAGCCCTTGAACACCTGTATAACCCTTTTTGCAGCCTCAGTTGCCATCCTGACCACGGTTTCCTTGGTCAATGCAGCGGAATGCGGTGTCAGAATGACGTTATCCATCTCCAGGAGAGGACTATCCGGTTCAATAGGTTCATTTTCAAACACATCAAGCCCGGCACCTCTGATTATCCCTTCTTTCAGGGCCTTGATCAGATCTTTTTCATTTACGACGCCGCCCCGGGAAACGTTGACCAGATACGCGTCAGGCTTCATCAGTGTAAGACGGTTCCAGTCAATCATGTTGCGGGTATGTTCATTCAGAGGCACGTGGATCGAGATAACATCAGAAGCCTTAAGCAGCTTCTCTAAACTTACGAAGTCTACAATATCGGTGAAGCCCTTCTTTACTTCTTCAGGCAGAAGCGGGTCGAACGCCAGGAGCTTCGTCCTGGACATGGGATAGAAATAGCCGGCAAGGATTTGCCCGATTTTCCCGAACCCGATAATGCCGAGGCGCTTTCCGAAAATGTCCTGAGGGTAGTTCTTGTACCTTACTTTGAAGTTGTTTCGCCTGACTTCCCGGTCCATCAGGAAGAACTGTTTATACAAAGTCAGAATAAAGCCTAGCGTATGCTCAGCAACAGTAGTGGCATTAACACCGAGGCTGGAGGTTACAATAACCCCTTTCTCAGTGGCAGCCTTGACGTCAACATTGTCTACTCCACCGCCGGTTCTGGATATGGTCCATAGATCATCAGCTTCAGCCATCAACTCTCTGCTCATGTAGATACCTGTCCTTAGGACTATTGCTCTGGCCTGCTTCATCAGCGGACCGACGGTAGCAGGGCTAGGATCCGGAGCGAGCACTACATCCAGCCCTTCATCTCTTAACATTGCTTCCGCTTCTTCTTCAATCGGTTGAGGAAGAAGTACGTATCCTGCCTCCTGTCCCATCCGGAATCCCTCTCTTTCCCTCGTTTATTGAAACATGCAAACCACCCGGAACATCCAAGGTGGCGCCTGTCCAATGGGTAGATTCTGAAGACTCCAACAATACTGCCATTGGAAGGCTGTCATACAGCATTATTTTACATACAATGGCGTTTTTTGTCTAAGCTTGCAATGTTTTTGTTTTTGGATCAGCTCTCATCTGTGTGGCCTCTGATAGGGGCATGCAGCCGAGATAGGTATGTCTTACAAAGATGGCATCCTGAACAGTTGGCCACCCTGTTGTCGAAAACCCTGGTAATCGTTTCATTGGCACTTTTGCCCTGAAAGCCATGTAAGACTATTTTTCTGGGGGAGACTGTGATGAGGGCGCTTATGAGGAGATCTTCATGATCAACATCCCTTTGCCCCGGTTCAAACGGCATGCCTTCAAGGTAGTCGCTTTCCACTGCTTTGCCGTTTTCGTCTAAGAGCCTGAAATGCCCGTCAGGCTTTGCAATAACGTGGATTTCATCGGCTTTAGGCTCTTGTACATCCACAAAGTACTTAAGCAGTCTGATGAATTCATTGTATTCCTTCTCAAGCATGAAATCATCCACCGCTGAATCGAGGGCTGCTTCAATCTGCTCGATGTAGCGTTTCAGCCTGAATTGGACGAATCCTTCCAGATGGAGGAAATCGTCGGTATCCAGGTAGTCAAGGAGGGTAAACAGGACATCATTTCTCCTCCTGGTAATTGCTTGCGCTTGTCCTCTGTCATCACCTGGACTTCGACGGTTCAATACATCTAATACGTATTCTCCGATTTTCTCCCGCTCTTCGTCGTCAAAATAGGAATAGCGGGTTCGGAGGGTCTTTTCAATGATTTCCGTCTCCCTGTCTAATACTATATTGTCTGCCAGAGCGCTGGCCACATGGTAGCGGACTATATCGCGTTGGCCTGCAGGAATGCCTTGGCCGGAATCGCAGATATTAACGCACAGAAATGTAAGAGGCCCTTCGGACCTCTCGGTTATGTCAACGCTAATGCCTTTTTCGCCGAGAGTCTTGATCTTCGAGACCAGTCTTTCCCTTACTTTGGAGAGATGATCCTGAACCCCGATAGTAACAATCTCCATTTAGGACCACGTCCCTTCCTCGTTATTATATGCTTGGCTCATTGACGGTATACAACTGAGGAAGGGCATTCCAACCTTTATGTAGCAAACGATCCACTTTCACGATCCTATCCCAGCTTATGTAAGAATTCCACCTAAGACCTTGCTATAGAATCCCGGAAGATGATCTCCAGGTAAAAGGCAGGCTTGTCCATGAAATGTGTGCTCATGAAGTACAAATGGTGCGGCGTGCTGGAATCGAACCAGCGACCTCAGCGATGTCAACGCTGCACTCTAACCAACTGAGCTAACGCCGCACTCTAAACGAATCCGATATTTTTGTCTCGGTGTCTGCAACTTATTCTATGACATGGGCCCCTCTTTGTCAAGGAAGGCCCGAGGAAAATAAAGTGGAGGCGACACCCGGATTCGAACCGGGGAATAGCGGTTTTGCAGACCGCTGCCTTACCACTTGGCTATGTCGCCCCAAAAAGACTAAAGGATTATTCTCTTAGTTGGTTGCGCTTATATTCTATGCGAAGGGCAGCATACTGTCAAGGGCAGCAGCCTCGGCTCTCTACCATCGCGTCTACCTTGCCCGGCCTGTGATCGTCTCACCGCTACATATCCTAAAAAAACAAAAAAATGGAGCGGAAGACGGGATTCGAACCCGCGACCCTCGCCTTGGCAAGGCGATGCTCTACCACTGAGCCACTTCCGCTCGGATTAAATGAATTATTCCCTTAAGCGCGTTGCTAAAGTAAGTTTAGCACAACAAAGCTTCTATTGCAACACCTCTGTTTGCAATGTCAATATGCACTAAAAAGAGGGCTCTTTATTCCCCTTCTCCGAGATATGCCTTTCGCACCCGTTCATCTGCCAGGAGCTCTTCGCCTGTCCCATGCATGGTAATCGTTCCTCCGCGAAGCACATATCCGTAATCAGCGATCTTAAGAGCGGCTTTTGCGTTTTGCTCTACAAGCAGAATCGTGCACCCTTCATCATGGATCTCGCTGAGCACTCGGAATACTTCCTGAACAAGCAAAGGCGCAAGGCCTAATGAAGGCTCATCGAGGCAGAGCAACTTCGGCCTTGACATAAGCGCCCGCCCCACAGCAAGCATCTGCTGCTCACCGCCGGAGAGAGTTCCTCCTTTTTGGCTAAAACGCTCCCTAAGCCTGGGAAACAGCACACCGCTTATCCATTCCAAGTCCTTCTTGACCTCTTCCGTATCCTGCCTGTGATATGCTCCCATCATCAGGTTTTCCAACACGGTCAGATTGTAGAATATCCTGCGGCCTTCTGCAGCCATAGATATACCCAGCCGCACTATCTCATGGGGAGACACGGATGAGATATCCCGGCCGCGAAACTCAATACTGCCGCTGCTTGCTCTTGCAAGCCCTGTGATCGCCCTTAGAGTCGTAGTCTTCCCTGCTCCGTTCGCACCGATGAGTGTTACAATAGTACCTTCAGGCACATCCAGGGAGACCCCTTTTAAGGCGTGGATACCGCCATAATGTACATTGAGATCTCGAACCTTAAGAATACTCACACGCTTCCTCTCCCAAGTAAGCTGTTATCACTCTTGAATCACTTTGGATCTCTTGAGGTGTGCCTTCAGCGATGGACACACCGTAATCGATAACGCGTATCCTTTCACAGATACCCATAACCAATTTCATGTCGTGCTCGATAAGGAGGATAGTCAGCCCGAATTTATCACGCACATCACAGATGAATTCCATAAGCCTTGAGGTCTCTTCAGGATTCATCCCTGCTGCAGGTTCATCCAAGAGCAATAACTCAGGGTCTGCAGCCAATGCCCTGGCGATTTCCACCCTGCGCTGCTGCCCGTAGGGCAAGCTCCCTGCTTCAGCATTGGCGAGATCTGCAAGCCCTACCCGATCTAAGAGCTCCATGGCTTTCTCCCTTGCCACGCGCTCCTCGTTTATGTAGCCGGGAAGATTCAATGCTGCAGCCAGAACAGAAGCCTTCAACTTAGAATGGCGTGATACAAGCACGTTGTCCAGGACGGTAAGATCTTCGAACAACCTTATATTCTGAAAGGTCCTGGCAATTCCTGCGCATGCCACCCGGTCAGGCCGCCATCCGGTGATATCCTGTCCTTTGAAGAACACCTTTCCGCGAACAGGCTCATACTGACCTGTAATAATATTAAATATCGTGGTCTTGCCTGCGCCGTTAGGCCCGATTAAACCGGCCAGCTCCCCTTTTTGAAGGGTAAACGTAAACTCGTTTACAGCCATAAGACCGCCGAAGTTCACACTCACATTATCAAGGGCTAAGATCGCTCCGTTTTGTGAGACCATGCCTCCGCCCCCTTACCGGTGATTTTCCCAAACCGGGCAAAAACCCAGTCCCAGGAGATTTCTCTCTTTCCGAAGAGTCCGCGTCTGTAAAAGATCATTAACAGCACCAAGAGTAGGGAAAAAACCAGCATTCTCATGCCTGCTATCCCCGGAATATGGATCGGCCCGATAGTCATGGGCGATTCCACAAAACGCAACACTTCTGATATAAGTGCAAATGCAAAAGCTGTAACAGCTGAGCCGGTGATACTCCCCAGCCCGCCAAGGACGATTATTATCAGCAGATTAAACGTCATCGAAAAACTGAACAGATTGGGTGATACAGTTGTAATCAGAGAAGCCATAAGCCCGCCGGCAACACCTGCGAAAAATCCGCTTACGACAAATGCCAGGAGCTTAATCCTGAAAACCGGTATCCCCATGGCTTCTGCGGCAACCTCGTCATCGCGGACGGACTTCATTGCCCGTCCGTAACTGGAATTTGCAAGATTGCTTATAATTAGAACAGCTACTATCGCCCAACCCAGGCACCTGTATATATCAGCGTATTCAGGAATCCCTTTGATGCCCAGTGCGCCGTTGGTGATCGGGATCAGGTTGTTGGCCAGGACTATTATTATCTGGCTGAATCCGAAGGTGGCGATAGCCAGATAATCCCCACGCAACCGCAACGACGGGATTCCCACTATCAATGCGCCTAAAGCGCCTGCCACTCCTCCCAAGGCCACTGCCAGAGGGAAAAACGGCTTCGAAAACGAGAAGGCATTAAACGGCCAGATAAGCGGTTGAAGAAACCACACGAATTTTTTCTGATCCAAAGGCAGCATAAGAAGGGCGACCATGTATCCGCCCAACGCCATAAACCCGTTGGGCCCTAAAGAAAACTGGCCTGCTATGCCGTTTATCAAGTTATAGCCGACTGCAGCTATAACGTATATAAGCCCTGTCCTGACGACCCTCATAACGTACTCGTCCAAGCACCTTTCGGCTAACCAGGCAAGAACAAACAGAAAGCCTATGAGAATTATTGTCAGTATCGTTTTCCTAGACTTATCCGACATATCATACCTTCTCCTTTAGGGTCTCTCCAAGGATGCCTGTAGGCCTCACCAAAAGGAAGACTACAAGGACGAGGAAGATCACACCGTCACGGTAACCTGACAAGTTGGGGGAAATCGCCACTGTCAAGACTTCAACGAGCCCTATTATGAAGCCGCCTATCATCGCGCCGGGGATGCTCCCAATTCCGCCGACAACCGCAGCAGTGAATGCTTTCCAACCGGGATACACACCCATCAACGGGGTGATTTTCGGGTACTTACATGCCCACAATATGCCGCCTGCAGCAGCAAGTGCAGAACCTAGGGCAAAAGTATAGGATATGACCCTGTCTACATCCACGCCCATCAGGCGGGTAGCTTCGATATCGGTGGATACAGCGCGCATAGCCATGCCGATTTTCGTCCGGTAGACTATATACATCATTATTGCAAGAAGAAGGACAGTGATGATTGGCACCCAAACAGCCACACCTGTAACAGCCACAGAACCGATATGGAATACCTGAGACATAAACCCGGGGCTTTCAAATGCCTTGGGGCGCGCCCCTACCGTGACCAGGCCGAGGTTCTCGATGAAAGATGATACGCCCACTGCGGTTATGAGCGCAGAAATCCGGGGCGCATCCCTCACCGGCCTGTAAGCTGCCCGGTCGATGGTCATACCTACGAGCGCAGTCAGAGCTACTGCAAAGGCTGCAGCAAGAGGCCACGGAAGACGAAAAACCGCGATGAAGAAAAAGGCGGAGTAGGCTCCTACCATAAAGATGTCGCTATGGGCAAAATTGATGAACCTCAGGATACCGTACACCATTGTGTATCCGATAGCCAGTAAAGCATAGAGGCTGCCCAAGGACATCCCATTTATCAATTGTTGAAACAATACGGAAGCATTCACAAACGTCAACTCCCTCTTGAGCGGGTGTCTGCACCGCTTCAAGCTCCCCGTAACGAACATCAGGGCAGGAGGGTTATAAAAACCCTCCCAGCCCGTGATAGACATCACTGCATCTTGCGGCGATACCGACTGCGGAAACCGACGATACGAAAGAGAATCGTCAAGTCCTACTTACGGATTTACTACTGCCTTGAATTTCCACTCGCCATCTCTTGCCTCACGGATAACTGCCGCCTTGACTGCGTCGCCATTATCCATTGAGACAAACCCGGTTACGACCTCCAGGTCCTTCGTGGCTGCCAAGGCGTCGCGGATCGCCTTAGGATCAGTGGAACCTGCTCTCTCTATTGCGTCAAGGACCATGATTACGCAATCTGCAGCAAGGGCTCCGAAGGAGTTGACTTCCTTCCCCGCATACTTTGCTTTATATGCCTCGATGTACTTCTTACCAATATCAGTCATTCCGGCATCTTCATGCCAGTGAGCGGTATTCATCAGTCCTTCAATGGCAGGACCGGCAAGATCCCAAATCTCAGGAACATCAACGCCGTCAGCAGAAAGGATAGGCTGGGTCAAGCCCAGGTCTTTCGCTTGGCGAAGGATAAGCCCTACTTCCTCATAGTAGTTGGGCAGGTAGATTACATCCGGGTTTGCAGTCTTTATCGCTGTGAGCTGGGCGCTGAAGTCCTGGTCTCCGGCATTACACGGAGTATGCACTACGACTTCCCCACCCATGCTCTCGAAGGCACTCTTAAAATACTGACCTAATGCAACACAGTAATCATTAGAAATGTCAAAGAGGACTGCAGCTGTTCTTGCGCCTAGGTCTTCATAAGAGTATTTCGCTGCGATCTCGGCTTGGAACGGATCTATGTAGCACGCCCGAAATACGTAACTCTTGCCTTGTGTAACCAGAGGGTTTGTGGCTGATGGACTTATAATGGGGACTTCTTTCTTTTCACATATATCTCCGGCTGCAAGCGTGCTGCCGCTTATCATAGGCCCGATAATAGCGACGACTTTCTCTCTTTCGATGAGGCGCGAAGTAGCGTTAGATGCCTCAACTCGGTCAGACTTGTTATCGACGAGTACAAACTCAACAGGCCTCCCAAGCACTTCCATGGGCATAAGCTCCCTCATGAGCTGGGCTCCTTCCCAACCCATCTGCCCATAACCTGCTACAGGGCCTGTTATCTCCAGGTTGAAACCAATCTTGATCGGCTCCGCAGAATATGTAGTTACACCAAACAACATAAAGGAAAGAAGAATGACAAACACAGTGAAGGATGCGATGGACCTTCTCACTTCTCGACTACCTCCCATCTTGATGGATACGAAGCTATTACTCTGCTCCGCTACTTATTTTTTTACTCGACTTCTCGACTCTAAAACCTAGTCTCTCTTCAAGAAAACTGACCTTGCATTTGTATGAAGTTCCTATCTGACCTGCTACTCCCTCCTCGTCTTCAATGTGGCACAAGACGTTTTCAACTACTATAGCACGCGTGAGGGGTTCGGTCAAGACCAACTCTTTTGATTTTCCATCATCCATGGGATGCGGGGCGGGGATGCGTGGCGGTGGAATTTCGGACATCTGACCGAAGTCTGTGCCATGGGCGATGGAGCTCATTGAACACAGCTTAAGATCACAAGCTCAACATCGCCCTATGTCAAAACGGGGAAAGACCTTGCGCAAGTTATTAGCCTTTCTCCGTCACATCATTTTCTCTTTCTGCTTACGACAGTCATCTCTCTTTTCTACTCTTCACAGATATCAGGCAACTTGCTCCCTTGCTCCTTTGGTCCAGCTGTGTGCTGTGCCTTCCTGTAGTGGTAGTCCACATTATCATATGATCCGGACTAAAGACATGTGCAGGCATTAAGGATGTCTCACCTCAGGAGATATCCGCCATGGAGCAAGCCCTCATTAACGAAGGTATTCCGGTAGAAGAGATCTCGAGATTATGCGACGTGCACGCAGCGGTATTCAGAGACGCACCGGTCTCAGACTCGCCCGAACGCATCTTTACCGGTCCCCGCACGTGCCCGCCCAGGCCCGCGCAGGGGAAGGCGAGGCAAGAGTCTTACGCGCGGAGTGCGAGGCCCTGCACGCGGAGGTTGCCCGCCTGCGCTCCGTAGTTCTGTCCCCGGACGCGATGGCAATACTCGAACCTTTGTTCCGGCAATGTGCTGGCAAGTGGCCGCAGTACCGGGGTCCCGGCGGATTCGCGGAGTGGCTTGGCGATGCTGCCTTCGGCTTTCTGGTATTAAACGCGCACGCCCTCGGGCTGGACCTCGGACGGCACGCCGACGGCGCATTGAGCGCAACCCCGATGTTGCGGGCGCTGGTGTGCCGGGTGGTCCGGGACCTTGTGCTGCCGAAATGAAGGTGCTGAGCCGATGGAGACACGTGACGACCTGCAACAGCGGATTCAGAAGAGGATACAACCGGTTGTCGAGGCAGCGGTTCCCGTCGCTGTCGGGCTGATCCTTGCGGGACTGCTGACATGGCCGTTCATCTGGCTCTGGTGGCGCCTGTCCATACCCCGGTAACGTGGTCCCCGAGCTTCTGCAGCCGGGCACGGCCCGGGCGCGCGGGCAAGCCCGTAACGGGTGAGCCGCCCCGCCCGTATGCGCCGCGTTAGCTCTGGCGGGCGTGGCGCTTTAGCATCATTATGAAGTCCTTCACGAACTCAAGCTCCTCAATCGTGCAGCTTTTGAGGAGCGCAACAAGCTCACCTATCAGGCGATCCTCGGGCGAAGCCCCCTCACGGTCATCAGTCGCGGAAACCACGGACGTGACGGGGACCCCGAGGGCACCCGCGAGCCTCCAGATCACCTCAAGGCTCGGCAGCCTCTGGCCCGCCTCGATCTTGGCAAGGAACGTGGGGTGTATCTCAGCCCGTTCAGCGAGTTCTTCCTGGGTGAGCTTCCGGTCTTGGCGCAGCGCCCGTAGGCGGGTGCCTAAACGGTGTCTCACTTCGTCCACGTGTTCCACCTTCTCGCGATTTTATTCTCTCAGACTGGTAGACAGGCAGGAATAGACGTATAGTCTGGAGAATTATGCCCCAGAGTCATGCTGAGCAGTCCGAAAGTCTCTATGAGCTTTTGGGCAGCGGAACAGAAATAGGGGCCATGAGGAGGCAGGGACAAAAAAACCGTGCTTTACAGCGTCAAGATCGACGCCGGAAAAGGAACGGTATAAAGCATCGAGCGTTCTTGGAATATCATCGTCTTCCATCGGAGGACTCGCCTTGCGTGAAATAGAGTCGGTATTAGCAACCATCTGAGTCAATGAGCTATAGGAAGGAGAGCAAATTGCAAAGTTCTTTGGAGCCCTTTCTCGCCAGGGTGTGTCTGTTGTCGAGTGCATTGACGGAAACAGGTGTAAGAAGGCTTATAGTCGATGGAGCCCTGGCTCTACCCAGGTCGGTTCAATATGAGAGGAGGATTGGCGGATGGCTCGTCGGTTGTGCGCAATTGCGGTTGTAATGGCTGTGTGTCTCTTCTGGCAAAGCTCGGTCCTAGCTGGCGGCTACGTGGGCATCAAGACCGGAGCGGGCGCCGGGCTCGTTGGTGCGGAGTTAGAGTTGCCCCTGCAAGATAGGCTGTCACTACTCCTCCAGGGGGGCGTGGCAGGTACCGGTGACGCGGCCGCCGTTGGCGGCGCCGTTGGACTTCGCGGGTACGCTTCCTCAGGGGAGCTGCGACCATTCGGCACAGTGTACGCAGGGAGCATAGGAGTTTCGTATTTCTCATGGTACACAGGGACAATGACCCTGGCAGTGACCTACTATGGAGGCACAGTAGGGGCAAAGTACGAAAGGCATAACTGGTACACAAGCGGAGAGATAGGGTACGCTTACGTTCCGGCACTTCAGGCGGGTGGCCTCATGTTTGGGGCGAGTCTGGGAATCAAGTTTTAGAGGTGCCTCGAAACACGAGGATGCGGTGACGAGGACGTCATCATGATGAAGAGCACCCTGGCGAGAAAGGTCCCTAGTCAACAAAGACGGCGGGTTACAGATGCTGGCGTGCCCTAACCGCGTTCATGGAAGGAGGCGGGAACGATGAAGGCAGCACAAATGCTCTTATGGGTTGGCGCGGCGATAGTCGTTCTGATGCTCGGAGCGTTCGGGATTATGGGCGTCGTTCCGCTCCTCCTCCTATTTCTGGCAATCCTGTTCACGGGCGTTGTATTGTTCAAGCGGCAACTGAAACGGTGAGGAGCGCATCAGAATGAGGGACAAGGTGACACGATGGATAGTCGTTGCGGCTCTCGCGGTATCATTACCAGCAATCTCCGGGTGCCTTTTCGGCGCGGAGACACTCAAGATCGAGTACCTGCCGGAGGTCATGCCGCCGCGCCTGGTACACGATGAGCCGGCGCCAACCGTTGCAGTCAACTCTTTCTACGACGACCGCATCAAGGGCGACAAGGTCGGAGAAGGGTACAACATGTACGGGGGCGTGTCTGACACATTCGTGGCGGACAAGTCGGTGACCAAGGTTATCGAGGATGCAATCGTGCAGCAACTGACGGGTATGGGCTTCAAGGTCGTGAGGACGTCCGGATGGGACCTCACCCCCGAAGGGATAAGCGAATACGTCAACGCCGACATATTGCTCGGCGGTAGGCTCAAGGTGATGTGGGTCGAGTCACGGGTTGGGCTGTTGACCGTATCAGTAAGCGCGACCACCAGGTTCCTCGTAGTTCTGGCCGATGTGAAAGAAAAGAAGATTCTGTGGAGTGGAGAGTTCGAAGGAACCGAGAAATCCGAGGAGATTGTAAGGACGGTTGGCAGCATGGAAGCCGCTCTTAACCGGGCGATGAGCAGAGCGGTGGATAGTCTTGTGCGCAATGAGACGTTTTGCCGTGCGCTTACGGTTGTGAAGGTCCGGTTCTAAGTGACAGCAGGCCGGGGAACTCAGCTCCGGCCTGCTTTGATGGAAGCGGCTTCTCGCAAAGGAAGGAGACAAGAGAACGTGCGATACGGCAGGGTATTGCTTGTGTTGCTGGCTTGCTTGAGCAGCTTGTCTCTGGCGGGATGTTTCGGCGGCGGAGGCCCTTCCGACTTAACCAAAACGTTCAATCTCACCGGGAAGGTGACCTCGGTTGGAACGGGGCACCCGGTGACGGCGCACCCGGTTCCTGGGGCTTTAGTCGAGGTAGGACAGAGCAGAACATTTACGAATGCGCAAGGGTTGTACCAGCTTACGGGACTCACTACCGCCTGGGATGACCCCCGCGTCACGAACAGCAAATGGTACAGGGACTATGTTGGTGAGCGGGTGCATTGGCAGCAGCGCGAGAATGCGGCGATCCGCCGGGGCGAGGAGATACTGAAGCGGCTCGGGATCGTCATTAACTAAAGCCCCGGGGGGTTAGTAGCTAACAGGCCCGGACCCCCCGGTGTCTCATTCTTCCAGGAATGGGACACTAATACCTAGCCATCCGGTGCCATCCCGTGGGGACCGCCGCGCGCGTGAGGCCGCAGGAGGCCGGACAAGGCTGCTCCGAAAGAGGGCGAGGCACAGATATGTATCCCCGGCCGCGCCGACGCGCCCACGGGGCCGCCTGGCGTGCATGGACGCGAAAAAAGGCCACCTGCCCGCGCAGGTGGCGCCGAGGAGGTACGGGAAACAGAGCGGTATCACCCGGGCGGCGCCGGTAGCGGCATCTCCGGAGGCGAGGTCTCCGTGACTGTTGGAGCCTCGACCGCTTCTTCTGGTGGGCCTTCCTCCGTTGAGACGCAGATGAAGGCTGTTTGAACCCCGAACTCGCGGGCAAGGAGGCGGGCGAGCAAATCTCCCACAATCTGGCATTCTTTGATGTTGTCGAACATGGCATATTCACCTCCGTTATCCAAGTTCGACGGCGCGGCGGTACCGCTCCTGCTGGCCAGGAGGAGGGGAGAGACCGATCTTGAAGAAGTAGCTATTGCGTCTCCGGATGGGGGAGTTACATGACCGCGGGCTGAGGAAATTCCTTGACACCCCCCTGGGTAAATTACTTGAACGGTGGCACCTTGTAGCGACAAGGGCGAGTATTCCATGATCATACTCGTGAAAAGGGGGAAGTCTTCTTGCGAATCGCAGCCCTCATTTTGGGTATCCTTGGAGGTTTGATTGGGTTGGGATGGGCCATCATAACGCTTGCCGTGAAGATAAGTGAGATAAATTCCTTCACGGAGTACGGAATGCAAGATTTTGCTTTTGTGTGGGTATGCCTGACGGTGGCGTTATTGTCGATGGTCGGGCTTATAGGTGGAGCGCTCGCCCTAACAGCGCCGAAACCGGCGAGCGTGTTAATGTTAATCCCAGCGAGTGTGTTCATCGCAGCGGGTGTGCTCGGCTTCCATGCGGGCGCGATGTCCATGATGGCCATAGTTTTTATTCCCCTCCTGGTGGGAGGAATACTTGCCTGTGTGAGCCAGCGAAGGTCAACACGGCAGAGCTAAGAGGGGAAGGGAAGCGGTACGGGTAAGAAGAAGTTGAAAGCCTGTGGCGAGAAGGCGCAGCAGTGTCACTTCCACCAGAAGTGTCCTCTACGGTCCAGCCTGGCTACTGGGGGATGTTCAGGCCGTAAGCAAGGCGCCACAGGCTATGGCGAACAACGCCGCCCGAAGGGGCAACAGGAAAGCCTTAAGCAGAACGCTGGAGAAGCCGTTCAAGTAAGATATGGGCGGCAAGTCACAAGAACTCCAATGCGAAAAGGAGCTAACACGGGGTGCTGAATGCGAATATGACGCCGAGCCAAGACCCGATTGTCCAGAAACTCCGGGGTGTCCTCGCCAGGTTCCGTGAGTTCCTACAGTCAGAGCAAGGGCAACGCTGGGAGAGAACACCGTGAGAAGGACGCCTTCTTTGATAAGACTTACGTACCGAGGCGGCCTTGAATGCGTTGTGAATGCGTTGTATGAAGGCAGAAGCAGTAGCGGCGGAGTTTTATGAGCCTGAACACTCGTGGAAATACTGGGAACGCCGGACCGTAACGTACGTCGAAGCCCAGGACCCTGGACCCTGCAGGACGGAGCTTGAACTTACCCACCCGGGTACTGCGCGCGGTGCGGCCGAGAGCTGGACCGCAAGGGCACGGAATTTCCGGGGTGGTACGATACGGTATCTCCTACAAAGAACCCTCTCCAGGAGGAGCCTAAATGGAAGGGATAGCAGTAGTCGTCATCGGGATTTTTCTGTTTGCTGTTGTCGGTATGCGAATAACAAGGTATTTAGGGGTTGAGAAATGGCACGTCAGCCTTGGGCTTATCGCACTGGCAATCCTGCTCCACTTCGTGAATGTTTTGCTAATATGGTATTTTATTAAGAAAAAGACTCCCGACTTTGCTTCTACTGAAGAAGTCTTCCCGGGTATTCACAAATGGGAGCTAACAGCCGGAACTGGAATTGTACCCAAATGGGTGTCCGTGATTGGGCTACTCGCAATTTCAGCTTTTGCCACTGCACTTTTACCCTGGATCATGTTGCTATTGAAGATGGTAATGAGTGTTAAGTAAAAGACATCGCAAGGCCCGCGTAATAAGCAGGAGGTAAGGAGAGGCCCTATGGCTTAAGAACAGCATCCCAGCCGGGAGCTGGATATGTATGACTGGCTGTGCCGCCGCGCATTCGAGGAGCACAAGAGCATTGTCCGCGTGGTGCGCGACATCATCGCCGAGGCCAGGCGCAGGGCCGAAGAACCCGGCTGCAAGCGCGGAAAGTAGCGCGCTTTCGGTTAAACACCAATTGAAGGAGGCTGAACGGAATGGGAGTCCAGGCTGAAGGTAAGCAGGAGACCGAAGTCAAAGAGATTGTGCTGGTCAAGCAAGAGACTGGAGTTAAGGGGGTTGTGCTGGTCGAGGGAGGCCAGGTTATCCAGGGCACCCGAGACCGCAATGGGAACGTAAGGGTGCGGCGGTTGAAGAAGGACATAGGAGAGGTCCTGGACGCCTGGAGGAAGAAGGGCTATACCCCGATTCCTCTGGATAAGGCGAAGATCCGCTAGGCTGGACAAGGTACGGGCACATGCACAGGGAGTCTTGTGGACGTAAGCAGCCTGAGCGTGAGCATGAGAACAGAGGGAGGGAATACTCGTGGCGGGACAGATCATTCAGCGCGGAGAGAATGTCTTCCTTGTCCGGGTGTTTCTCGGGCGCGATAAGGACGGGAAACGACGTTACCACAACAAGACTATTCACGGGACCAAGAAGGACGCACAAAGATACCTGACCGCTGTTCTGCGGGAGAGGGACCTCGGGACCTTCGCCGAGCCTACACGGATGACGCTAGATGAGTACCTGGACAAATGGCTAGAGGCCGCCGTAAAGCCCAGGGTGCAGACGCGGACCTATGACGATTACGAGGCCATTCTGAAACGATACGTGCGCGAGCCTCTAGGGCTGAAGAAGCTGCACCAGATCACGTCCATCGAGATCCAGAACCTGTACAGCAGCATGATGCAGAAGGGACTCTCGCCCCGGACGGTGCGCTATCTCCACGCGGTGCTGCATGACGCGCTTGATCAGGCCGTCACTTGGGGGCTGATCCCGAAGAACCCGGCGGCAAGGAAGTTGGTGGACCTACCACGGCAGGAGCGGCGCGAAATGCAGGCGATGTCGCCCGAGCAGGCGAAACGCTTCCTCCAGGCCGCCAAGAAGGACCCGTGGTATCCTCTCTTTCTGCTGGCCCTGACCACGGGCATGCGCCCAGAGGAATACCTTGCGCTGCAATGGAAGGACATAAGCTTCGAGACCGCGACCGCAAGCGTTTGCCGTGCCCTGATTCGGCGGGGCAAGGGCTGGCGCTTCGAGGAACCCAAGACGGCGAGGAGCCGCCGGAGTGTGAAACTCTCGCCGACACTCGTTCAGGCGCTTCAGGCGCATAAGAAGCGGCAGGCCGCGCAACGGCTGAAGGCTGGTGCGACATATCAGAACCTGGACCTCGTGTTTGCGGGTGAGGGTGGCCTGCCGCTACATGCCAGCAACCTGACACGACGTCACTTTAAGCCCATCCTGGAGAAAGCGGGGCTGCCGAGCACGTTTCGGCTGTACGACCTTCGCCATACTTGCGCAACGCTGCTCCTTGCTGCTGGGGAGAACCCGAAGGTTGTCTCGGAACTGCTGGGACACTCTACCGTGAGGCTTACCCTCGACACCTATTCCCACGTGCTGCCTGACATGCAGAAGGGCGCGGTTGAGAAGATGGAGGCAATGCTGTTCTCATGAGGCACACTCGCGGCGCACACGTGGGAGTTTGGCACACTATAGGCACACAAGCCCATTTCGAGCCGCCCGACCGTCGCCACAAAACCCCTGATAAACACTGGTGCCGAGGGCCGGAGTCGAACCGGCGACACGCGGATTTTCAGTCCGCTGCTCTACCACC
>CZCA01002010.1_pt1 | contig 19518 bp, 13 predicted proteins | sample 591981 | NCBI WGS metagenome assembly CZCA01 (sample SAMEA3556810, study PRJEB10932) | anaerobic digester metagenome
CAAAAAGCGAGTAATACGTCCGTCATCATCAGTTATTACTACCCCGTATTCCAGAGGGCTTGCGACGCGAGTAAGGACAATTGTGGCAATCGCGCCTTTAGCCTTGTGAAACTCGACAGCTTCACCTAAATGGATGTCTGTAAGCGCGTCCCCGGAAATCACGAGAAAGGTTGAATCCAGGTACTTTTCGCATGCTTTGACACTTCCCGCAGTGCCGAGAGGCGTATCTTCAATAGCGTAATGCATTTCAACCCCAAACTTGTCCCCATGGCCGAAATAGTCCTGAATCACTTCAGGCATATAGTAAAGTGTAGCGAAAATATCCGAAAACCCGTGGAGTTTCAAAAGGTTAATAACATGTTCCAACATTGGGCGATTTACCACCGGCACCATGGGTTTAGGCCTGTCACATGTGAGAGGCCTGAGTCTTGTCCCTTTTCCGCCTGCCATCACTACTGCCTTCACATGAATCCTGCCTCCGTTCTCGTATTGTCTACACAGTGTCGTGTGCAAAGTATCGCGAATACTCAGGCGGGACAGCCTCCTGGGGTTGAAAAACCCATCTGGGTCTCGTTACCGCCCAGGGACTTGCCCTGTATGCCTCATGGACTTCGTCGTAAACTTGCGAAGTGGCTTCAGCTATTATGTCCCAGTTAAACTTAGTTAGGACATCACTTGTTGCATTAGCGCGAATCCCGTCGCATAACCGTTGATCTGCAAGAAGGGTTAGGATATTATCTGCAAGTGAATTTGGGTTTCCAGGATAGCACTTCATACCGGTAACCCCATGCCTGACGACTTCTCCTAACCCTCCTACATCTGAAACCACAACCGGAATGCCTGAAGCCATGGCTTCCAGCGCGGTGATGCCGAAGGGTTCATAGAGGCTGGGCACGACAGCCACATCTGAACACTTGTAGAGCTTATTGCGGGTTGCGTCATCGACAAACCCGGCAAAGAAAACCCTGTTATAGATTCCCAAGTTATTGGCACGCTCCTTAAGATATGCAGTCGCCGGACCTTTACCTGCAATTACCAGCTTGACCTTGTCCCTGTATGCAAGGACTTTTGAGAATGCATCAAGGAGAACTTGAACTCCTTTCTCATGCACCAGTCTGCCAATGAAGAAAATCATTTGCTCATCAGGGGCAGCCCACCCTGATCGAAAAGCCTCAATATCCTCGCCGGGAGACACGGCAAACCTTGTAGGATCCACACCGTTGGGAATTACACGCAGCTTGTCCCCGGGAAGCTGAAAGATCCATGACAGCTCTCTTTGCATATGTTCGCTGCAGCATATTACACGCCATGATTCAAACCCCAGCCACCACTCAACATTACTGATATAGCGCTGCAAGTCATTGTGAAGACCCCAATTTCGACCGTATTCCGTGGCGTGAATCGTGCCGACGAGAGGAATATTGAAAGCATGTTTTAGCGCTTTTGCCGAGTAGGCAACCACCCAATCATGTGCGTGTACAAGATCCGCGCCCATGGCAGCCCGCTCAACACCGCGCTCCATAAGGTTCAGGTTCATTTGCATGACCCAGGTAATGAAGTCAGGCGGGGAAGGGTTCTGAAAAGGGATCCTAAACACCTTTACCCCTTCGTCATCCTCTTCTTCTGAGGCCTTGTCATGGCCACAGGTGATTACGTCAACGTCTACTCCTTGCTTGACAAGGGCTTTAGCAAGGTCCTCCACATGCCTGGCTATGCCCCCTACCACCCTGGGCGGATACTCCCACGAAAGCATAATCACATGCATCATGTCTCCTCCTTCAGTAAACCCGAACCTGGATGCTGACCCTGGAAGAGCCGGCCTATTCTTAGGATTTACACCAACTTAGGAATTATTCGCAAGTGAGCTTGGTATTGCGCGGCATGAAGGAGTCATCCGCAAGTAAGCCTGGTATGTCTGGTATGTTCGGTATGGTCGGTATGGTCGAAAAACGACCACAATTTTCTTTTCATTGCGCGATTTTCCACCAATTTTCTCGGAGTAATCGCCTGAGTAGCTGAGAATCAACCACCTCAAGGCTTGTTGGCGGCACAATTTCGACCACGCACGCTTCCGAACGCTTCCTACAATCGAGGCTACGCATGGGGGAAACCGAGCGCGATCATACCTACGTACAAGGGAAGCCGGATATGGCGAACCTATGCATAAAGGTGGCAACGGACTTTGCGCCCGTTATCCTGCCGGACAAGACGCGGTTCCGTGTGCAGACAGTATGAGTCAACTCCCCCGCAGCGTGGAGCAAAGCTGCACCCGGGAGCAAGGTCGGTAAGATCAGGGACTTCACCGTCAATCGGAACAAGTTCGCGTCTCTTGCCAATCTGAGGAATCGAGTTTAGAAGCCCTTGTGTGTAAGGATGAAGCGGAGCGGAAAGCACGTCCTCAATGGCGCCTAACTCAACAATTTGCCCTGCGTACATCACAGCAGCCCTATGACAGAATTCTGCAGCGACACCCAGGTCATGAGTGACGAGGATTATGGCCGTCCCAAGTTCTTCATTGATTTCGCGCATTAAGTCAAGCACTTGCGCCTGTACCGTGACATCCAAGGCAGTGGTGGGTTCGTCTGCAAGTATGACTTTGGGCCTACAAGCAAGGGCGATAGCGATGAGGATACGTTGCTGCATCCCACCGCTGAATTGGTGGGGATACTCAAGGTGCCTGTGCTCCGGAGAAGGTATCCCCACCTGTTTGAGAAGGTCTATCACTCGTTCCCGCTCCCTTTCTCGCTCTTCGCGCAAGAGACGCCTGGGAAACCCTGAAAGAAGTCCGTGAACACGAAGGGACTCTGAAATCTGCTCCCCCACCCGGTATGCCGGGTTCAAGGTTGTCATAGGGTCTTGGAAGACCATAGCCATATCCTTTCCTCGCAAGTCCCTCATTTCCGCCTCGGACAAAGTCAGGAGCTCCTTGCCTTCAAACTTGACAGACCCTTTAACAATCCGTCCCGGCCGAGGGACAAGCCTCATTATTGAGAGAAGGCATGCACTCTTGCCGCATCCTGACTCACCTACAATAGCGAGAATATCACCTTTCTCCAGGGCAAGGTCAACATCACGAACTGCATGGACAGTCCCTCTGGGAGTCGGATACTCTGTCGAAAGCCCTGAGATCTCAAGGGCCGGAGATTCTTCACCATGAATTAGATTGTCAGGTTCAGCTTGAATAAAGGTATCATGTTTGGTTTGATTATTAAGAGCTTCCATCTATTGACCCTCCTGCAACCTTGGATCCAGAACATCCCGAAGGCCTTCTCCCACAAGGTTGATGGCCAACACCAGAATGACAAGGGCAAGCCCGGGCAGGGTCGCCACCCACCAAGCATTTAGCATATAACGGCGCCCGTCGGATACCATGGAGCCCCATGCAGGAATCCTAGGCGGTACACCGAGACCCAGGAAACTTAAGGACGACTCCATTACTATCATGTTCCCCATCCGCAATGTCCCAAGGACCAAGATTGAATGGACTATGTTAGGGAGGATCTCTGAAATCATGATAGCTCCGTCAGACCGGCCCAGTGCACGGGCAGCTTCCACATATTCGCAAGTCTTTTGGGACATTACCTCAGCTCTGGCCAGTCTGTAGAACTCGACCCACCCCTTGAAACAAAGGGCTAAGATGAGATTCCAGAACCCCGGACCCAAGACTGACATCATCCCTATGACGAATATCAAGTATGGGAATGCCAGTAGCAAATCAGTGAGCCTTGACATGACCTTGTCAAAGGCACCTTGATAGTAACCCGCTATGAGTCCCAGCCCTACGCCTACCACCATGGAAATTGCTATGGTTAAGACTCCTACGAGGATGGAGACACGAGCACCGTATATAACCCTGGAAAGTATGTCCCTTCCAAGCTGGTCCGTGCCAAAAGGATGCATCCCTGCCAACGTAGGGGCGACAAATCTTTCGGTGAGAGCTACTTCGTCCGGGCTGTACGGCGCTATGTAAGGCGCAAACACTGCGCAAATGACGTAGGCCAGGATCACAATGCCCCCAACGACTGCGCCTGGATGGCTTTTCAGTTTCAGCAATATGTTCCATGCGCTTTGAAGTTTGGACCATGGACGGCTGTATTTCTTGGAGAAGGGCATTTCTAAGGGATAGGCTTCAGACCCCCAGACGTGTCCCTTAATGTCATTAGCACGCTCAATGTTTACTGACATGTTATATTCGGAGCCTCCTTTCCGTAAACTGTCATATTAGAATCCCAAATTGTCGCCTTAGGCTCACTAAAGCGTCATCTTAGGATTGAGATAGGTATAAAGAATATCTGTAGCAAGGTTTATCACGACAAAAGTCAAAGCATAGACCATGACTGCTGCCTGGACCAGCGGATAGTCCCTGGAGAATATCGCATCCACGACTATCCGCCCCAGGCCAGGCCACCCGAAGATCGTCTCCACTATCATGTTTCCTCCAAGCAACGTCCCCATCTGGAGTCCGACAACTGTCACCGTTGGAATAAGAGCATTACGCAAGGCATGCCTTATTACGACAACCACCTCAGGCACCCCTTTGGCCTTGGCGAACAGGACGTAGTCGGTCTTTAACGCTTCAAGCATGCTGGATCTCGTGACTCTAGCGACCACAGCTGCAACCCCTGCCCCTAAGGTCGTTGCCGGGAGGGCGAGATGCCTCAAAGCATCTCGAAGAGCTTGAGTGTTCCCGGTAATTACGGCATCCAATGTCATGAGCCCTGTTATAGTGGTAGGCGCCATGCCATAGGTAATCCTGCCTGATGTAGGAAACCAACCAAGCCTCAGCGAAAACACGATGATCCCGATTATCCCCAGCCAGAAAGCAGGCATGGAAATCCCTAAGAAAGATACGGTCATCCCAAAACGATCAATGAGAGAGTTCTGACGTCGCGCAGAGGCAATTCCCAAGGGAATACCCACTATAAGGGCAAACAGCAGCGAAAACAATGCCAACTCAATAGTGGCGGGGACAGCCTCAAGAATTACTTCTTTCACAGGACGGGCTCTTTGAATCGAGTACCCCATATCTCCTTGAACAAGTCTTCGGAGATACCTTGCAAGCTGCACCGGAAGGGGCTTATCCAGATCAAACTGAGCTCTTAGGAAGTCCATCTCCTCAAGAGTGACTCCCCCTGCTTCGCCCATCATGATATCCACCGGATCCCCTGGAATCATCCGCATGAAGAGAAACGCAAATATCACAACTCCCAGCATTATCGGGATTGCAGCAAGTATACGTTCTATTACCTGTACCTGTGTACGTGTCATCCTAACCTCCGATATCTGTCACTGCTACTTAACGGAGTAGCCTGCTTCGCGTAGTAAAGCCTTGGCTTTCTCAGGGTCGTACGGATACGGCGCAAGATCAGGATCGAATCCGAATCCGCTGGGCAAGAAAGCACACGCTAACCTGGTTCCGTTCCCGCCGTAGATAGACTTAAGTATTGCATCCCAGTCCACCGCATAATTCATAGCGCGGCGCACCCTGACATCGTCAAAAGGAGGCTTTTGGCAGTTCAGCTCCACACAATATACGCGGGTCCCGTCCACACTTTTCACCTGGATGTTTTTGTCCGCACTGAGAGTTTTCGCAAGATCCGGCGGCAATTGCTGAATAATGTGAACTTCGCCTGCTTTCAGAGCAGCCACTCTTACTGTCGCCTCAGGCATCATCCGAAAGATGGCCCGTTTTGCAGGCGCAACCCCTACCGGGGGAATCTCCCGTGAGCCTCCGTAGTACTCATCAAACCTCTCCATGACTATCTGATCATCCAGCCGTCCCTCTTTGAACTTGAACGGCCCTGCGCCAATGGGTTTCGCTGCGAATTCGTTATCCCCAACCTTTTGGATGTAGTCCTTAGGCACAATCTGAAAATGGACAAGCGCCTGAGGAAATATGGGGAAAGGATTTGCAAGAGTAAACTTCACAGTGTATTGATCTATCTTCTCAACAGCCTCCAGCGGGCCAAGGAGTCCTTTCCGCGGTGATGACTGACCTGCGATCGCCCCGTCCTCCAGGACCCTCTTGAATGTAAACACGACATCATCCGCGTCAAGGGCGTCGCCGTTATGGAACTTCACGTCTTTTCGCAATTTGAAGACATAGGTATTGTCAGAAGGAACAGTCCATGACTCAGCTATCTCAGGCACTACTTTCCCGTCCCAGGTCCGAGTGACAAGACCGTCAAACATGTTACGAAGGACGGTTTCCGTAGACCTGTCACGATACATGGCAGGATCCAAGGTTATGATCTTGTCAGCCTTCATCCCTACCACGATAGTGTCACCCCGTGTAAGACCTACGTCATGAAGATTCATCCGGGAATCCATGGACGGCTGCCAGTTTGTGATTTCTCCTCTGGCAGCTTCGGTTTCCTTGAGCGCATATCCGAAAACCCAGGGCGCGTCCTGGAAAATGATCCTCTGAGCCGCAAAGTAAGCTTTCTTGCGCTCACTCTGATCCGCAGTCATCTGAACCAGGGTAAGAAGTTCATCCAGTTCCTTATTGCTATACCCTGAGTAGTTGCCTCTGTCAGCTGTGCCGAGTTTAGGTATTACGAGGTCAAAAGGATCAAAGTATGCGCTACCCCAATCACTGAGGTACATTTGCCTTTCACCTGCAACGAGTCGCTCTTTCAGAGCATTCCACTCCCATATGCGCACTTCAGCCTCAACCCCGACGGCACGGAGATATGTAGCGATGATTTCCGCCTCATCAGCACGATCTGACTCAGCATCAACGATTATCGAAAGAGTCTTGCCTGCCGCCTGGACAGAGTGTTCCGGAACAAATCCGACAGAAACCAGGAGAACGGCAAGGACAGCCAAGGCTGCCAAGCACGACAGTATGCCATAACCTCTCTCGGCTCTCATGTCTTCAGCCTCCTTACTCTAACTTTTCTGTTCTTGAGATCCTCATGTGACTTGATTTCTACTACCGGTTCTTCCCACCTAAACGGAGCTTCAAGTCTTTCATGCGGACATCTTGTGCAAACCTCTGTCTCAAACGCTTCGTGTGGACGCCTTTCGTAGGAGTCCCATGTAAACACCTTGCGTGAATCATGTGTGACAACAGCTTCGTGGTGTGAATGCTTCATGTGAACCTCCTCTTGTGAGCGTTTAATCACGTGTTGGATGGATGCTTTACGCGAATACCTCACGTGAACACCCTATGACATCTGGAGTAAATGCGAATTAGCTGAATTTACAGGGGAGCTGCCTCATGCAAAACCGCACTGCAAAGGTTCTGCCGATATTTTTCATATAGCGTAAAGTAGGGGATACTGAGCAATCGCTTAGGGAAAAAGCGATCGCAGGACAAAAAACCCAAGGGGCCTCCTTGGGTAAGGTTTGGCGCCCCCCTCTCTACGCTTACGAGGTTAGCTGACGGACTCGGGCTGAAGGAGTTAGCCCTACCTGCCTCACCGGCAGGATTCGCCCCCACACTGGGACTTCGGTTCCCCCGCTCTTCCTTACGGAAGATTCAGCGGCTGCGTCTGTCTCTTAGACAAAGCACAGCTTGAATGACGCATATATTCTGTTCTTAGTACACACTACCATTATTATATTACTCGAGGGACTTATATGTGTCAATGGATGTTTTTATCAAACAACTTCTTCAGGTTTTCTGTATAAGGGGGTCTCACAATGCCTTTATCTGTAATAATCGCTGTAATATACTCAGCATCCGTCACATCAAAAGCAGGATTGTAAGCTTTAACACCTTTGGGCGCTGTTCTTCTTCCGAATGAATTGCCAATTTCATCTTCGTCACGGAGTTCAATTACTATGTCCGTCCCTCGAGGAGTATTCAAGTCAATAGTTGAAGTTGGTCCAAGGATATACATGGGAATACCATATTCTTTTGCAAGAATCGCAACCCCTGAAGTACCTATCTTGTTTGCAGTATCTCCATTTGCTGCAACACGGTCACACCCGACAAGAACCGCGTCAATTTTGCCTTCTTTCATAACCTGAGAAGCCATGTTATCACATATGACCGTTATATCAATGCCTGCTTTACTTAACTCGTAAGCCGTCAATCTTGAGCCTTGCAGCAGTGGTCTTGTTTCATCAGCAAATACTTTGAAGTCATAGCCTTTTTGATGTCCTAAATACATTGGAGCTAATGCTGTCCCATAGCCGGATGTGGCAAGACCGCCTGCATTGCAGTGTGTTAGTAAGCCCATTTTCGGTTCCAGCAAAGATAAGCCATATTCGCCAATAGCTTTACACATTGCTTGGTCTTCTCGTAAGATCTTTTCGCTCTCATCGAGCAAGGCTTCCTTGATTTCATCCAGGGTCTTGTTTTCTTCTTTCTCGAATCTTTCAGTCATCCTGTCAAGCGCCCAAAATAAATTGACTGCGGTAGGTCTTGATGTTGCGAGGTAGTCTCTGATTTCTTCAAATTCTTTCCTAAACTCTCGGACACTTGTAGCTTGTGATTTCAAGCTACACACATAGAGTCCAAATGCGGCTGCAATACCAATTGCAGGCGCTCCTCTGACCCTAAGCTTCTTTATTGCTTCCCAAATATCTTCAGCCTTATCTAATTCCAACCATTTCTCTTCATTCGGCAACAGAGTCTGATCTATGATTATGAGTCTATCTTTTGTCTCATTTAGTCCGGCCGGCACTACAGTCATCATCATCTTGATACGCCCTCACTTTGTACTCTTAGTCTTTTCCCCGGCACTCGCCACAACCACGGTTTCTTATATTACCTGTTCCAATAGTTGTCCGTACTCCTTCAGCCACGCTTTTGCCTTGTCCATCGTGGGAGTCTGCGCACGGATGATATTCCAGAATCTAGGCGTGTGGTTGGCTTCGATGAGATGAGCAAGCTCGTGGATAATGACGTAGTCGATAACAAACATCGGCGCCTTGATAAGTCGCCAGTTAACGTTGACGTTGTTATTCGGGGTGCAGGAACCCCAACGATATCTGCTGTCAACAATCTTGACATCGGCAACCTCAACACCAAGTTGTCGAGCATGCTCCTTCACACGGGGGACAATCTTTTCTTCTGCCTTCCGGACATACCATTCCCGCAAAGTCTCCACTCGCTTCGAGCCCTCGGAAGCAGGAATGAGGAACCGTTGGGCAAACTGAATCTCAGTTAAGCCGGATTCAACTATCTCAATACGATATTGTCGCCCTAGATACAGTATGGATTCACCGCTTACGAGCTCCTTCCCGGGTGGATGCGGAAGGGTCTGGTATTTCTGGGGGTGGTTGATTTTTTCATGAATCCACTGCCGCTTTGACTCTACCACTTGCCGAATTCTCTCGTCAGATGTGCTTTCCGGCGCATGCACAACAACGCTGCGGTCGCGCTCAACAGTGATAGTCACCCTACGCCGCCTTGGTGATCTTTGAATTGTGTATGTTAATTCCATGGCTGTCACTCCGCGTAGAGAATTATATCATTGTTCTTCGCGGCAATCTCCATTATCCGACTGATAATGCGTTTACGATTGTCGAAAATACCGGGGAGTGGCAAGAACTCCTGTGACACTAGTATCTTTTGAAGCTCTGCTTTCAGTTTATTGCGGGCGGGAATACTCTCCCAAAACCCGGTGAGTTTGAGTTCGCGCTCCACAGCTAGAAATACTTTCTGAGTAAGGTCAACCAAGCGGCTGATCTTGTCCTCTTCGCTCATACCGGCACCGGGAGCTGACTCCTCTACAAGAAAGGCTGCATCAGTCAGCCCCGCCTCGCTGTCCTCCCCAAATATCTCTCTTTCAAACATCCTGAAGAATGGCATTTGCTTTTTCCTATGAAGGCCATAGGTAGGCTCCTTGTTGGCTTTCATAATGCGCTGTCGTAGCTTTTCCAGTTCTTCGTAGATCTTCTCCCAGTTGTTGCGGAATTGCTCGAAAATAGCTGCCAGCGCTTGGGCAAAAGAAGCTTGCAGATCAGGATCGTCTATCAGCTCAACATCAAGGTGGTGGCGGATAGCGTGCTCAACCTCAGCAGCCTTCGTTTTCGTGCGCTTGCGTTTGTCCACCTCTTTTTGAAAATCTTCGTCGAGGATAGAGATGGGCTCTATCTTTGTCTCAATTCCTTTAGATTCAAGATACTCGTCAGTAATACTGCGCAGTTTCTGAGGAATGCCTTTCATGCTAAGACGACCGTCTCGGAAGTGCTTGCCTGCCAGTACATTGATTTCAGAAAGAGCCTGGTAGTCTGCCACATAATCCAGGGCTTGCCTGGCGGGAAAGACCAGGTTAAGAGATCTGGTCAACTTCTTGAATGCCGTCACAAATTCAAAACGTAAGTCTTCGTCATAAAACACATCGAAGAATGCATCATGATCTGTCAACTCCGTCAGGCCATACTTCTTAAGCAGATCCATCATGGCTGCGTGGTTGGCAGCTAGCTCACGCAATTCTTCTTCCGGGAAGCTGAGGGAATCGATGACTTCTTGTTGCTCTCGCTCATCATAGTTGTCAATTGCTTCTTTCAGATGATGACCGATTCCGACGTAATCAACGACAAAGCCTTTTTCCTTGCTTTCGCCGCTGACACGATTCACGCGCGCGATAGCCTGAAGGAGGTTATGAGCGACGATGACCTTGTCGAGGTACATGACCTGCTCTATGGGTGCGTCAAAGCCGGTAAGCAGCATGTTATGAACAATCAGAATGCCCATGTCACCGGTGATTCCACCCTCTTCGCTGGCGAAATCCATTTTGAAGCTCTTAATGCTGGCCTCGTGCCTGGACTTGTCAGAGTAGACCTTAAGGTGTGGTGGGTCGTTGTGGTCGCCTGAGATAACCACATCTGTCGTCAGCCTCTTGAGGCAGTCGAGGTCAAGCCTCATGGGGTTAGACCGTTCCAGATCGGCGATGACATCTGCCAGGGCTGCGTCAATATGCTTCTTGTATCGCGCCGCTGCCTCTCTGGAAGTTGCCACAACTTGTGCTTTATAGCCATTGGGAAATACATGAGTCAGGTAGTGTTTAACCATATCTTGGGCCTTGGCAGCAATAGTGGACTCTGCTTCCAGATAAGCGTCGCGCGAACCGTAACCGAGAATCTCCATGCGCTCTCTGAGGTTATAGTCGCTGAACACATCCTTGAATGCTTCGTCCATACCCTTCTGGTCAGGCATTTCAGCGTTATGAGTACGTCCTTCGTATACGATCTCCAGTGTCACGCCGTCTTCAATAGACTGGCGCATGGTGTACTTGTCGATGTAGTCACCGAATACCCGCTCTGTCTTGTCAATGGGCGTGCCTGTGTAACCAATGCGAGAGGCGTTAGGGATGCCTTTATCTAGATTAGCGCCGAGCAAATTGTATTGAGAACGATGAGCCTCGTCTGTCATCACAAGAATATGAGGGCTGGGATTCAGCTCAGGGAAGGCCTCTCGTAGTTCAACTTCGCGGAACTTGTGAATCATGGCCATGACCAGATCCGATGAATCCGAACGTAGGAGCTCTTTCAACTTCTTGATACTGTCCGCTACTTTGACGGTAAAGCCAATACTCTGACTGGTCTCATATAGTTGGTTTTCCAGTTGGGTTCGATCCGTGACAAAAATCACTTTCCAGCGGGAAAGCTGTAGATGGCGGTACATCTCCCGCACCATGAACATCATGGTCAAAGATTTTCCTGAGCCTTGAGTGTGCCAGATTATGCCACTACGTTCCCTAGGGCTTTGTCCTTCCAGAAGTCGTTTGACTGCTAGTTTGACAGCGCGAAACTGCTGGTAGCGTCCTACCATCTTAATTGTCTCACCCTTGTCGTTAGTAGAAAACAAGGTGAATGTACGGATAAGGTCCAGCAGATTATCGCGATCCAGCATACCTGCTACCAGCCGCTGCTGGTCGTTGGGACCGCTCTCCCCGTGTTCTAAGTCGTCCACTGTACGAGGGTAGGGATCAGCCCATCGATAAAAGTGCTTCTCATTGTGTGTAGTGATAGTGCCGAATTTAGCCTCATTACGGCAGGTGACGACGACAAACTGGTTGTAGTAGAACAGATGCGCGCTGCCTTCCCCCTTCGCGCCTCGCTGTTCGCTGTAACGGAGTATTTGGTCGATGGCTTCAGGAATCGCATCTTTTACCTTAGGCGATTTACACTCAATCACCACAATCGGCAAACCATTAAGGAATAGCACTATATCTGGAATGATATGATGCTCAGTGCCTAAGATGCGTACTTTAAACTGGCAGACGGCAATGAAACGGTTGTTGTCCCGATGCGCAAAATCCACAAAACGCACGGTAGGACTTTTATCGCCGGTCTGGCGGTTCTCACTGACGCTGGTGTTCTCCAGCAGTAGATCAAGAACATAACGGTTATTCTGGATCAGGCCGGTACCGGGGAAACTGGCTGTTAGTCGCTTCACCACTTCCTCAATCTGATCGTCTTCCAGCCAAGGATTGATCACCTTAAGCTGCTCACGCAAGACCTGAACCATCACCACCTCGGTGAAGCTTTTGCGATAGCTGTCTTGTGGGTGCTGCTTACTGTCAAGGTCAATGATGTCCCACCCCAGCCCGGCAAGTTGATCCAGCAGGGGTTTTTCCACATGGTTACGCTCATCGATCTTGATCTGCTCGAGCATCTTGTTCTTAATCATGACTCTTCCCTTTCCACCGTTTTAGGTCTCGGCAGTCTTTTGATAGCCCGCTGGAAGTGCTTTTCCACCTGCGTAGCTTGATTGATCCGCCATGCACGGTGTTTTTCGTACTCGATTTGGGCCTTTGCAAGCGCCTGCTCACGGGAGACTGTTCCTGCATGAGTAAGCAGCTCGCGCCCGCTCAGTTTCAGAAAATCGTCAAGCTTAGCAGCCCAATCCTTCATATACATGGGCCTTTGCTCTAATGCTTGAAGTTCTGCAAACTCCAGATAGGAGGAGACAATACGGTTAAGAATGTCGAGTTCCTCCGGGTTCAGGTAATTCTTAGCGATGGCAGCTTCACTCTTCGTGGGTATGTTGCCGGTCCAGTGGGTGAGTCCCATATTTTCTTTAGTTGCGTCAGCGCGCCGGTACACGACTTCCGCTGCCGTTTGCCCATGAGCAGCCCAATGCATTTTGTTTTGCAGAGTCGCGAAGAAAAGTTGGGATGTTTCGGCATTAGGATCATAGTCGATACTGGTAGCGTAGATATCCAGTACTTTACGCCAGAAGACTTTTTCAGATGAACGAATGTCGCGTATCCGAGCCAGCAGCTCATCAAAGTAGTTGCCTCCGCCTGCCCGTTTCAGACGATCGTCATCCATGACGAAGCCCTTCACAATGAATTCACGCAGGCGTTCAGTCGCCCAGATGCGGAACTGAGTGCCACGGTGTGATTTCACCCGGTAGCCTACAGAGATGATTACGTCGAGGTTGTAGTAATCTACCTGATAGGTCTTGCCGTCGGCTGCAGTTGTTGCAAATTCTGCAACAACTGCTTCCCGTACCAGTTCACCCTCATTGAAGAGATTCTTGATGTGACGCGAAATGACTGACTTATCACGTTGAAAGAGATCGGCTAGTTGGTTAAGGGAAAGCCAACACGTTTCCCCGCTGAAAGCCACTTCCAACCTTGTCTGACCGTCTACCGTCTGGTAGAGAAGGATTTCCGCTGAGCTGGGCAGTGTTTCTCTATCGTGATTCATTCACTCATCACCTCCGTGCCATCCAACAACGGCGTCACACGTACCTTGCCTGTAAGTAGGTCTTGCATGAGGGAGGTTTTGAGGGAGCGGAGTTTGGCCAATGAGGTCCTCATACTCCGAACCAGTGCTGCATTCGCTTGGAGGATTGGTAGGATGGACATCTGTTCGCTAAGAGGCGGCTTCATGAACAGCACTCCCTTGATTACAGATGCACTGATTTTCACCATACTACCTGATGTTCCTGTCGCAGCCATCTCAATCTGCCTACGAACAGAAGAAGACATGAATACTTGTTCCATGTATTCAACAGAGACCTCATCACTAAATCGCAGCCGCACCATCAGGTCCGGATAAATGCAGGGTTCTACTATGCCTGTGAATATTCCCACCAAACCCACCAACGTGCGAGTGTTTGACCGACTTATGAGGAAGTCACCACGCCGAAGTAGCGCTGCTTCGATTCTGTGATTAGATTTCGGTGCATATTTGAGCTGATTAGGTTTGAAGCCTTCCGATGTTAGACATCCCAATCCAAGCATGTAAATCCCATTCCAGTTGCTCGATTCGACAGGCGAGTAACCATTCCTTGGAGGTTGCGATAGAACGGAAGAAACGGACGCTACCTCCCACTCCACCGGAATCCTGCCCAGCGGGGAGTCTTTGAAATGGTGGGTCTCTTCCGAGCGGAGGTTGCCGTGTTCATCGATGCCACGGGTGAGAAGGTCCTGCATCAGACCTGTCTTGATGCGTTCCTGCTTGGCAATCAACGCCCCGGTCTGTTCAATTGCCTGATCCACAGTAGAGAGAATCTCGACGATTTTGGTTTGCTCAGGTTTGGGAGGGACTGGAACTTCAATCGATTCAATCGCAGATTTTGGTAGCCCATAGCGTGTAGAGCCACTTGCACGTGTCGCAAAATATCGCGCCACATACGATGTGGAAAGCTGCTTTGCTAAATAGATCGGATCAAGTTGTTCCAAATTCGGTCTGATAAGAGCCAAATGGTAGCCACAAACCAAGTCGGGGACTGTTTCCACAACAACTGTAGGTATTCCAATGTCATCCGGCGTCTCGGAGTCCTTAGTGATGATTACATCACCATAGTCTAACCCAAAGCGCTCTATTTCTGACACACTGGCCGAACCTTCCATATATTGGATTTTGTTGCTGACATACTCGTTCAAATATACATCCATGTAGTTACACAGCTTTATGGGTTTCTCGTTTGCTTGAACCTTCTTGTCAACGTTGCTAACACGGATATCTGCCAGATCACATAGTCTTTTGATAGGCCAGGTAACCTTCATTAACAATACCCCAACCCCCTCAAAAACCCGTCCAGCGCCTTCAGAGTCTCGCTGCGCTCCTTTTCCAGCTCGCGAAAGGACACTGCGTACTTATCCCAGAGGCTCTCTACCACCTGAATCAACTCACGCTTTTCAGCGTTAAGATAGCGGTTCAATTCATCATGGATCAGATCGTGGAGCTTTGTCAGGATTAGCCTGCGGGCCTCTTCCTCAGAAAGTTGACCACCGATAGCTGTGAGGATGCTTTCCGTCTTGGCAATGCGCGCTTCAAGGACTGCCTTGTCCTTCTTTAGAGCAGTAATCTTCCTCTTATCAGCTTTCTCGCTGCTATCGAGCTCAGCCAATTGGGCATCTACCTGCCGAATCAGCTCCTTCTTTTCCGCCCTGAACTCGTCGCCACCTAGACGCTTGAGGTGAAGCTTGAGTTCCAGTTCATCGGTTTTGGTTCTTAGCACGGCCCTTTTATCCCTAATATGTTTTTCAATATCCTTGATAGTTCTATCTTGGGCCTCCAGAGCCTTAAGTTCTTTACGGGCAGATTCACCTGTACTGTCCTTAAGATCGTCAATCAACTCTGTGAGGGTTCTCTTAATGACCGTGGCAGTGACGTTCTCATTCTCTTCCGGCTCATAGGCAGCGACTTCCTGTGCAGTCTCCACTGCTTCAGCCAGCTCGTTCTGGGCCTCACTGATCTCTGCTTCTATTGATTCAATCTCATCCTCTTCGGCCTGGAAGAACGCTGCTACCAGGTAATCATCGGGAATCAAGCTATGGTGCCAACCGGTGGAGATGATGGTCTTAATATCGTAACGAATCTTTTGCCACCAGTTTACAAAAACCCCGGCGCTTTTGAACTCATCCAGTACACGTAAAGGTATCAGTTTGTCCTTGAGTGTAGCCAGCAATTCTTGGCGCAGTTCAGGTAATTGCTTGCCATTGTGTAGCCCGGCAAAGTCAACTCGAACTTCCGCCCACCACGTCTCTAATGCATCAACGTGGGCAGTAAGCACCTGCTGAAGCGCTGGCTTCGCTTCTATAGTACTCTTGATGTCAGATCTGGCAGCAACTAATTCGCGAAAAAGGAAATAGCCGGGGCGTTCGGGTCTAAAGAGTATGTCGGGCTTCATCCCAAATCGGGCAAAGTCGTCAGCTCGGGCAGCAACCTCTGCCTCCGGAATACCGCCGATTAGGTGTGCCTGTACATCCTCCGGTTCCGGGTCGGGAGTATTGTCCACATAGCGTCGGATATTGAGGTTGTAGTCGTGGGTCTCTACGATCTCGGACTTAGTGACCAAGCGGCTGTATTTTGGAATCTCCCGTTTATGGGTACATACAAAGTCAATCTTCTCAATATCTTCAGGGCGTAGCCTATTTTGGGCTTTGCCTTCAGCATATTCCCGGTCTGCATTAATGAAGAGGATTTTATCGCGCATGGAGTCAGGCTTATTCTTATTACACACAAGCACACAAGCAGGGATGCCGGTACCGTAAAACAGGCCGGGCGGCAAGCTGATGATAGCTTCAATAACGTCGTCGTCAATCAAGAGCTCACGAATGAGCTTCTCCTTACCGCCACGGAAAAGCACACCATGAGGCATGATGGTGGCCATATACCCGTTAGGCTTCAGGCTGGCCAGCATGTGCTGAACGAACATCAAATCAGCCTTCTTACCTTTTTCAGGGGCCCATTCACGGAAGCGGTTGGGAAACTTCATGTTGGCCCGACTGTAGTTCTGGGAAAACGGCGGATTGGCAAGCACACGATCGAACTTGCGGACCTGCCCGTTCTCTAGGATCAACGGGTTTGCCAGAGTATCCCCATTCTCGATAGTAAATCGGGTAATGTTGTGAAGGATCATATTCATATTGCAGATCGACCACACAGTGCCGTTGGAGTCCTGACCATAGAGATGAAGGTCGTTAGCGTCTTGTCCCTGCTCCCCCACATATTGGTAGGACTGAATGAGAAAACCGCCGGATCCCACTGTGGGGTCGTAAATTGTGTTGCCTGCTTCCGGTTTGGTAAGCCGCACTAGAAGGCGTACCACTTCAGCAGGAGTGTAGAACTCTCCACCTTTCTTGCCGGCGCTGTCCGCAAAGTACTTGATCAAGTATTCATATGCTGCACCCAGCAAGTCGGGGAACTCAAAATTGTCATTGACCAGTACGAATTGAGGCTGGTTGAAGTGATCCAATAGGTCTTTCCACTTCTGGTCAGGGATTTTAGTTTTCCCTTTAACAGCATTGAAATCAATGTTATTCTTAAGCACCCCGGCTAGGGCATCGTTTTCATCTTCAATAGCTGCAATCGCCTTATTAAGCATATTGCCAATATCGTATTTCAGATCCTTAAGCGCCGGAACCGTTTCACCGTTCTCGTCAACCCATGACTCATGCCAACGGGCACGGGCAGGGACAAAGAAGGTCTCACCGTACGACGTTTTGTCCTCCAGCAATTCCTCAACAATCTCCGGGTGATCCTTTAGATCTGCGAAGTCCTTTTCAATCAAGTTTTTGCGCTTGAGATCGAACTCGTCAGACAAACGTTTGAGAAACAGCATGCCGAAGATGAATTCTTTGAATTCTGACGCGTCCATGCTGCCCCGCAGAATATCGGCAGCTTGCAATAGGAAATTCTCCAGTTGGGAGAGGGTTATTCTTTTGGTAGACAATCGTTACTCCTCCCACACGACAATCTTATCGTTCCACTGTTTGAACAGCTTCTAAGGCTCTTGTATCAAGGGACACGTTTTGTATGTTCATATACACTTGGTCAAGTGAAACTTCGTCAAAATGAAAGCGTTTTCCTGCAATTCAAGGCTCCTCCGTCTCTTATTCGAAGCCTCCTGCACTCAGAGAATGCTCAATATTTCCATCATGTTGTTTCTATTGAAACCTACTCCCATTGATCCCAAGTGTTATAATTAATGTTAATATAGTAATCACCAAAGCTCAGCGACAGCAATCTTAGCCCCGATGTGGCGGCCATACTGAACGTCAACTGACGTTTGCACAGAAATCTGAAACCAAATTGGTAGGCGACTTCTACAGAGTTGGGCCTGCGAGCAAAAGCTTATGTCTAAACGAGACTCAACCAATAGGGGGTTCAGTCATGCTTGCAACTTCGAATCACCAAGGAACACGTGCGCATAATAAACCTCTTGTGGCTACAGAGAATCTCAAAAAGCACTTTACCATTGAAGAGAGCCTGCTTACCAAGTACCTTGCAGGCGCAAAAAACCGCGTTGTCAGGGCTGTGGACGGGGTAAGTATCGAAATACTTTCCGGAGAGACCCTTGGCCTAGTGGGGGAATCAGGATGTGGCAAGAGCACTCTCGGTCGGGCAATCGTAGGGCTCTACGAGCCCACTGAAGGCAACGTCCACTTCCAAGGTAAGCCTCTTTGGGGTCAGGGGTCCATACCCAAGACTGCTTTACGACGCCAGGCGCAGATAATATTCCAGAATCCATATAGCTCCCTAAATCCCAGGCACACAGTGCGTCAGATAATTGGTGTGGCCTTGGCGGCAAGGGGTGTCGGGCCTCAGGACAGGGAAGCTGAAACTATTGGTTTACTTAGACGTGTAGGATTAGGCGAGGACCACATAGACAGATATCCCCACCAATTCAGCGGGGGACAGCGTCAGCGCATCGGTGTCGCTCGAGCCCTTGCCACAAATCCCAAGTTTATTGTGGCAGATGAGCCTCTGTCGTCACTGGACGTATCAGTGCAGGCGCAAATAATCAATCTCCTGCAAGAGCTGCAGGAAGAATACGGCCTGACATATCTTTTCATCACCCATGATCTTCGGGTCGCGTACCACATGAGTCATCGGGTAGCTGTAATGTACTTGGGACAGGTGGTTGAATCAGCGGACACGGATATGCTCTATGAGAATCCCTTGCACCCTTACACCCAGGCGCTCCTTTCGGCAATCCCATCTGTTGACGCGTCTCACAGAGCAAATCGGATTCTCCTTGAAGGGACGGTACCGACACCTATTGATCCTCCGAAAGGATGCAGGTTCCATCCAAGATGCAGGCACCGCATGCCTATCTGTGAGCAAGAGGAACCAAACCTTGTGCCGGTGCAAACACCGGCGAGAACCGGGGTGGCAAAGAAACACTTGGTTCGCTGCCACTTGCATATAGGTTAAGCAGCAATCGGCAGCGCTACGTGTCATGTGTTCACCGGTTGTTCACATGAATTTACAAGCAGAGATCAAGATAAATCTTGTGACCCCGCCACAGAGCGTAAGCGACAAAACCTGCACCTGTCGCCAAGGCTAACCCGGTCTTTGCGACACCTGTTTCGGAATCTATACTCTCAGAGACTAAGCCTCTATCCATTGGCGCAGTAGCAAGCAGTTCTACTGCCCGTTTGACAGCCTCGGTATCACATGCCCCACAAGCCTCGTACTCCGCTACCTCAGCAAGAATGGTATTTGCTGCAGCCATCGGCCACGGGTGCGGCGAATGCGCAGACCCCGGCCCGCCGAACTCGCCGTCAAAGAAGTACCGATTATGATGAGAGCGGATCCAACGTTGCGTATTCCTGAGAATTCTTGAGGTCTTTTCGTCATGAGGAAACCCAT